>JABAHP010002473.1_pt2 | contig 39056 bp, 54 predicted proteins | sample 7062081 | NCBI WGS metagenome assembly JABAHP01 (sample SAMN14534357, study PRJNA622989) | marine sediment metagenome | biome: marine biome [ENVO:00000428]; feature: marine pelagic biome [ENVO:01000023]; material: deep marine sediment [ENVO:00002113] | place: India: Gulf of Kutch | collected...
CCCACCACAAGAATACCCCGTTCCTTCATCAGGTGTAGGGCATGTTTTATGTTGGGAACCTCACACAATGCGATATGTTCGGAAGCTCCGGCTGAAGCCTTGATCGCTGAAGGGCCCAAGGGGGCCTGCCTGTGTTTCTGCATGACAACTCCGTGTGTGCCGGCGGCCTCGGCCGAGCGAAGAATAGCACCTAGATTGCGCGGGTCTTCTATCTGGTCGAGAACTACAAAAAAAGGATCCATGCCCCGTTCTCCGGGCACCTCGATCAGGTCTTCAAGGTCGTATATGTTCGACCTGACCGCAACCTGTGCAGCCACGCCCTGGTGTCCTTTCGGGAAATGCGTGTCAAAAAAGGACGGGTCGTGCATGACCTTTACCGCTACCCCGGTGGACTGAGCCTCCCGGCGGAGCGTCTCGATGCCCTTTTTGCGGCCCGGAGCCAGATAAACTGTCTCCACTCGCCCGCCCCCGGCCTTAAGCGCCTCGAGCACCGGGTTCAGTCCGTACAGCCACGACCCGGAGGCCCTCTCCTTTTTGTGCTTTTTCATACCATCCCCTGTATGTTCATCGTCAGAAAGAACGGCCCCGGCGCATATGCGCCGGGGCCGGGATTATCGATTTTATAACCGGCACTACCTCGCGCCGCCTGCCTTCACGCGCCAGGCCGTGCCGCCGGGCTTGTCCTCGAGCATGATGCCCTTTGCCGCCAGTTCGTCGCGGATGGCGTCGGAGCGGGCGAAGTCCTTGTTCCTGCGGGCCTCGTTGCGCTCAGCGATCTTCGCCTCGATGTCCGCAGCGCTCACGCCCAGGTCTTTGACCTCCATGAGTGCGCTATACCACTGCTCGGGCGTACGCTGGAAGACACGCAACACCGCCCCGGCCTCGCCCAGGGTGTCGAGCGCGCGCTTCAGAAGGTCGCGCGCCGCCAGGCCCGAGGGCTTCTCGTCCAGGAACCGGTTTATCTCGTAGATGAGCTCGAACATCCTTCCGATGGCCCCGGCGGTGTTGAAGTCGTCGTCCATGGCCTCCTCGAACTTCGCCCGGAAGGCATCGAGCACGGGCGCGAGGTTCTCGGGCATGCGCTCCTTCTTGCTCTCGATGGCAATGAAGTCCTGCGAACGCCGAAGCGTGGTATAGAACCGGTCGAGCTGGGCCTCGGTCTCCTCAAGCAGCTTGTCCGAGAACTCGATGGGGCTGCGGTAGTGGGTGTGCAGCAGGAAGAGCCGCACCACCTCGGGCTCGAACTTCCTGAGGATGTCCTCGATGGTGAAGAAGTTCCCCAGGCTCTTTGACATCTTCTCCTTGTCCACGGTAATGAAGCCGTTGTGGACCCAGTATTTCACAAAGGGCTTGCCCGTGTAGGCCTCGCTCTGCGTCAGCTCGTTCTCGTGGTGCGGGAAGACCAGGTCGGCGCCGCCGCCGTGGATGTCGAAGGTCTCGCCCAGGTGCTTCAGGCTCATGGCCGAGCACTCGATGTGCCAGCCCGGCCGGCCCGGCCCCCAGGGGCTCTCCCACGCGGGCTCGCCGGGCTTGGATGATTTCCAGAGCGCGAAGTCCCAGGGGCTTCGCTTGCGCTCGTCCACGTCCACGCGGGCTCCGGCCTGCATGTCCTCGAGCTTGCGGCCCGAGAGCTTGGGGTAGCCGGGGAACTTCGCCACCTCGAAGTACACGTCTCCGTCCACCGAGTAGGCCACGCCCCTGTCCACCAGTCCCTTGACTATCTCGAGTATCTCCGGGATGTGCTCGGTGGCCTTGGGCTCCACGTCCGCGGGCTCCACGCCCAGACGGCCCATGTCCTCGGTGTACTTGTCCGTAAACGTGCGGGCCAGCTCGTCCCACGCAATGCCGCGCTCGTTGGCGCGGTTGATGATCTTGTCGTCGATGTCGGTGAAGTTCTTGACGAACTTCACGTCGTAGCCCCGGTAGCGCAGGTACTGGCGTATCATGTCGAAGACCACCGCGCTTCGCGCGTGGCCGATGTGGCAGACGTCGTAGACTGTGACGCCGCAGGCGTAGATGCCCACCTTGCCTGGCTCGAGCGTGGTGAAGTCCTCTTTTTTTCCGGTCTGGGTGTTGTATATCCTCATGGTGCTCTTCTTGCCTTCCATTCGTTCTATGGTCTGTCTGAGTTCCATGATCTGATGCTCAAGCTCGTGGAAGCGCTCCTCCAGGGGATCGGGCATGTGGACATGGTCAAGGGCGTCTTCAAGCCCCTCGTCGCCAAACCGGGTTACCTTTTTCTTGATTATCCGTCCTGGAACGCCCACGACCACGGCATAGTCAGGCACGGGTTTCAGAACCACGGAATTCGCGCCTATTTTAGCATAATCACCGATGTGGATATTTCCGAGCACCTTGGCCCCTGCGCCAACGACCACACCCTTTCCGAGGGTAGGATGGCGTTTGCCCTTCTCCTTGCCCGTCCCCCCGAGTGTGGCCCCCTGGTAGAGCAGGCAGTCCTCGCCCACCTCAGACGTCTCGCCGATGACCACGCCCGTGCCGTGGTCGATGAAGAAGCCTGATCCGATCTTCGCGGCGGGGTGTATCTCGATGCCGGTAAGGAACTTGACAACCTCACTTAAGAACCGGGGGAAGAACGGAACGCCCCACGAATGCAGACGGTGAAGAAAGCGATAGGCAATGATGGCGTTGAATCCTGGATAGGAAAGAATGACCTCCAGGGCGTTTCGGGCCGCTGGGTCCTTTTCGAAGACCATCTTATAGTCGCGCTTTATCTCGGCCCAGATGGACATTCTTCATTATAACGTAAAAACAGGCAGTTGAAAGGATTTTATCCATCCCAGCGCACTGCAAAGAAGAGCTTCGTATATAAGGCATAACATATGTTCCCCTTTCCGCCCGGTGCTATAATTAATTACGAGGTGAATATCCATGTTAACTCGTAAAGAGGCAAGACAGCTGGTACGGCTTGAGCTGGACGCCATGTCCATCGGGGACGATCTGGTGATACTGGACGACCTGACCATGGAGCAGCCATGGGGGTGGGTATTTTTCTATAACCTCAGGAACCATATGAGTGGTGAAACAGAGGACAGTCTAGCGGGCAACGCCCCATACCTCATCAATAAACATACCGGGGAGCTGTTCGTCACAGGCACCGCAGAGGACANNTCCCCGGATTCCCTTCACCCTCAACCGTTTTGATTAACCCTCCCGCTTCACTTTTCTCAGGCAATTTTAATAATATATAATCCATGTGGGTATCGGCAGGGGGGAAAGAAGATCATGGCCGACTGCAAATTCATGCCGGAGTGTCCGTTCTATAACGATCTGTTGCCGGACATGCCGGAGCTAAGCGAGTTTTTCAAGATAGAGTTCTGTCATCGCAGGCCTCCGACCTGTGCCCGCTTTCAACTGCATGAAAAACTTGGGCTGAAATCCATTCCCAGCGACATCATGCCCAGGGACGCAGACCGGGTCAAGGACTTCCTGGGGTAGAACGCTTCCGCCCAATTCCGGTTATTCCTGCCTGTTAAAAAACGGAGACATCTCAAGCAGACGGTTGGCGATGGGCGTCAGCACTTCAAGCGCGTAGTCGATGTCCTCTTCCGAAACACCCCAGCCAAGGCTCAGACGGAGTGCCCCGCGCGAGCAGAGCACGTCGAGCCCCTGCTGGACGAGAATGCGCGAGGGCTCGGATGATTCCGACGAGCACGCAGAGCCCGTAGATACTGCAACGCCCTGGCTGTCGAGCATGTCCAGGAGCGCATCGCCCTCGATATATTTAAAGCTGATGTTCGCGGTGTTATAGACACGGGGCGCTCCCGCGCCGTTGACCTGAGTCTCGGGCACGGCAGCGAGGATGCCCTTTTCGAGCTTGTCACGCAGGGCGCCGATGGTTCGCATCCGTTCGTCCTGTTCCGAAAGGGCCAGCTCGCACGCCCTGCCAAGCGCCACGATGCCCGCCACGTTCTCAGTCCCGGCGCGAAGCCCGCGCTCCTGTCCGCCGCCGGAGATGATGGGCAGCACCTCCACCCCTTCTCGGATGTACTGGAACCCCACTCCCTTTGTGGCATTGAACTTGTGACCCGAGGCCGTAAGGATGTCCACCCCAAGCTCGTCCACAACGACGGGTATCTTGCCCACGCCCTGCACCGCGTCGGTATGCATCACGGCCCCGCGCTCACGGGCGATGGCTGATATCTCTTTCAAGGGATTGATGACGCCGGTCTCGTTGTTGGCAAGCATGACGCTCACGAGCACGGTGTTGTCGCGCATGGCCTCGCGAACCTTTTCAGGCTCTACCATGCCGTCAGCGTTGGGTGCGACATAGGTGACCTCGAACCCGAAGGGTTCGAGAAGCTTGCATGTGCTGTATACCGCCGGATGCTCGATTGACGAGGTCACCACATGGCAACCCTTGCCATGGCGCATGACCACGCCCTTGACTGCCATATTGTCGCCCTCGGAGCCGCCGCTCGTGAAACAAACCTCTTTCGGATCTGCCCCTATCAGCCTTGCTGCATGTTCTCGGGCGTCCTCGATATGTCCGGCAATGCCGCGCCCCGCCCAGTGGGCAGACGAGGGATTGCCGAACTGCTCCCCAAGGAACGGGAGCATGGCCTCGCATACCTCGGGCCGGATGGGAGTGGTCGCGTTATGGTCAAGGTATACCTGTCTCATGTTTCCTCACTTCTTCGCTGGACTAAAGGGAAATTATAACAGATAACAAAGCCTCAGGCGGTCCGGTCGAACTCCGGGGCATAGCGGGCAATGCCGCTTACACCGTCGAAGGCCCCGTCCTCAAGAGCGCATGCCATGAAGGCGTCATCTGGTACATCATAGGTAGAACTAATACCGAACGTGGAGGCCGGGACGAACCCAAACCTTGGATAGTAGCCGGGATGCCCAAGCACGATGACCCGCGTGTGCCCGGCCTTGCGGCAGGCGTCGAGTCCTTCCTTTATGAGCCGGGAACCTATCCCAAGCCCCTGGAATCCCGGCAACACGGCCACGGGCGCAAGTCCGACAGCGGGGACGCTTTCCTCGCCATCTCCTATGGTCATCGGACTGAATACAATACATCCCACGAGCCTGCCATCGCTCTCGGCAACAAGAAAAAGTGTGACATTCCCGGCTGACAGAAGAGCAGCGACAAGTTCCGCCTCGGTCTCCTGGCCAAACGCGCGCCTGAGGATATCGAGCACCCCTGCGCGGTCGTCGTCACGGTAAGCGCGAACCGTTATCATGGTTCCCGTCCTGTCCGGAGCCACACCGAGTCCACTATCCCGCGGGCCTTTTCACGGATATCCAGTGCAAAGGGGTCATCCTTCGCGATGGCCGCTTCCAATCGGTCAAGCGTATCGTAATAAACATCCCAAGCGCGGCGTTCTTTTTCGTATTCCGCTTTCAGTGGATTTTCACCGCCAGAGAGGTAACCAGTTATTTTCTTCAGCCGGGAGATCCCCAGCTCAAGGAAGGCGGCACCCTCGGAATCGTTGCCCTCCGCAAAGCAAAGTACTGCGCCCCCCTGAGCATCAGGCGCAAGCAGACGACCGTGAAGGGCAGGTGCGAGATGAAGCATCCGGTAAAGGGGTCGAGCAGGTCTTTCGTTTGCTCAACGCCCCACGGAAGTGCACGTGCGTAATGGCTGAACCAGAGGATGCGGGCGTAGTCGCCGATGAGCTTGCCGGTGGCCGCGGCCTTCATAGCCTCGGAGGCGAACGCCTCCTTGTCATGACGCATGATAAGCCCGGGCGAGTGGAAATACCTCAGCGGACGTTCTCCCTCGAACAATCTCGACATGATGTAGGCCTGATCCTCGGCCCGGCCAATGAAGACCGGGGTGAAGGGCCGGTGGCAGCGCAGGCTCTCAACCAGGATGCCGTTCGTACCCCCGGTAACGTGGATGCGTTCGATGCATACGGATTCACCATCGAGACCGCTATCGCCATCGTATCTGGCCATCATCTCGGCCTCGGTGGAGAGGGCCTGTGGCAGGCCGCTCTGGAACACAACCAGTTCTCCCGTGATCTCTTCCGGCGGAAATCCGACGTCAGGAGTGAATATGCCCGAAGCAATATCTCGCTCGTTCACGAGAGCCCCGGCTATCATGCCCAACTCCACGGGACGGCCCCGGCTGTCCGTGCCATGAGCGCCCCACAAATCAGAGCGGAAATGCTCGAATGCAGACAGCCCAGCCTGGGCGACCAGTTCTTCCTGGGGAAAGATCTGGTCGAGGTCTATCTTGAACGTACCGCGCACCTGGGGCTCCACAAGCGCCTGCCAGAGCGAGGCTATTGCTTTAAGGAACGTATAGTGCCTTCCGTACTTGCCATCAACTCCAAAGACGTCACGGATGCCGCCAGTGTCCTCAAGGCCGAGGTAGTGATTGGCCGCGGGCACGATAACCTCGTCAAGGAGACTCTTCGTGTCGGCCTCCGAGAACACATACAGGTCGAGATGGCGTATCTTGCCGTCGGCTCTAAAGACCTCTTCAAGATACGGCTTCGCGATGGGTTGCAGCCCCTCGTGCGTCACCGAGACCGAAAGCACACAGCGCACGCGCGCGTCCTGCGCAACCACGCCCCGCTGCTTTTCGAAAGCCACCGCCTGGTCAAGGCCCCGTACGCCGTAAAGGGCCTCATTGTTTTCGGGCGGTATGCCAATGGGTATCGGATGGTCGTACCAATATTGCTGATACTCATCAAGCACAGCCCGGATGCGTTCTTTGAGCGCCGCAGAAAGACCACAAGGCTGTCCAGTTTTTCCGGATGCAGGGGAAGCGTCAGCAGGACATTCGAGGTAAAAAGCAGTTCACGGGCCGGGTCAGTAATAGGAGAGGGATTCGGCTTTTCTATCTGTATTCTGCGCTTCTGGCGAAGCTCATGTATTTTTTCTTCCCTCGCCTCACAGATGCCGAGTCCCTCTGGGAAGAACACTTTCCGCAGAGCCTCAAGCACATCAGGGCGTGAGCTGCTCATAATGGCTGCCACGGCCTTTTCAATGGAGTTCGTTAGCGCGTCTCCCGAGTTTCGAACCTCATCCTGTATCAACTCAAGGCATCGGAGATAGAACGAAGCTACCGCTCCCCTGGAGGTATCGGAAACAACGGCTTTCAGAAACGAAGGAGCCTGTTCCTCACCCGCAAGTGCAAGGCCAAAGGCCGCATTGAGATTCCTGAAAACATCCGCATCTCCGTCCTCACCCGGACGAAACTGGGCAGCCACGTCCACACCCGAAAACGCCGCACCTGCATTGCCTGTTAAGTGAGCGACAAGTTTCTGAAATTGTTCAGACATCAACATAACCTCCCGGTTTCCAGGGGCCCAGACCGGTTTATGTATTGTAACAGACCCTCCGGTGCCTGTTCCGGCTTGTCACGGAAGCCATATCACTCTATCATGCTATATAATAGACATGCATGAAAATGCATTAATTTTTTTCAAAAATGCCAAGAGGAAGAAAATATAGCATCGGAGGGAAGAAGACCTCTGGAGGCCGATCCGCTGAAGAAGTGATAAAGGCACTTCGCGGGGGATCAGGAAATGAGGGAATCTCGGACTACCGGGAACAGTCGCTGCGTATCCACGGACTAATCTGTGCCAAATGCGGCCGCGAGTTCGAGCAGAAGGACCGCCACCTGCTGACCGTGCACCATAGAGATGGTAATCCCCGGAACAACCCGCCCGACGGATCTAACTGGGAAAATCTTTGTATTTACTGTCATGATGATGAGCACTCAAGAAGCATTCTGGGGGATTATCTTAATGGTTCGTAAGGAGATGGAAGTCATCATCGCGGGCCCTTCAGTACTTTCGCGCACCCTGATGAGAAAGCGCCGGCCAGACAACATCGAACGCGGCGTGGACCTGGGTGAAGTGCTGAAGCAGATACTCGGATGGGCCAATCGTCTGGTCCCTTCAGAGGCAGGCTCGATATTGCTGGACGATCCGGCCCGCAAACTCGACACACGCAAAGAGGGACGCCTTTACTTCGCCGCATGTTTCGGCGAAAATGCCGGAGATCTTTCGGGCACCTCCATTCCTGACAACATGGGCATCGCAGGTGAAACATACAACAGCGGAGTGCCCTATATCAGTGAGAACGTCAGCGAGGACCAGAAGTTTTACAATTCAGTGGACCGCAAGCTCGGGCATAAAACCCACTCCATCATATGTGCCCCGATAGCCATCAATGAAAGCATCATAGGCGTTGTCGAACTCATCAACCGCAAAGGCCAACCCAATTATAAACGGGAAGAACTTGCCCTTCTGGAGATTTTCGCCGGATATACCGCCACGCTCATGGAAAATTCACTGGCGGCTAAAGAATACGAGGAACTCTCCAAACGGGACCACCTTACCGGCCTCTATAATGACCGTTATTTTTTTGCCCGGCTTGAACATGAAGTACAAAGGGCACGCCTGACAGGGGAGGACAACTCCCTCATTTTCTTCGACCTTGACAGATTCAAGGAGGTCAACGACACCCACGGCCACCTTGCAGGAAGCACGCTCCTGAAAGAGATTGGCGGGATACTCAGAAGAATTTTCAAGAAAACAAACGCTATCATGGCACGTTATGGAGGAGATGAATATGTAGTGATCATTCCCGCAATGGAAGCCGCAAACGCCTTCAGGTTCGCTGAAGAAATACGCTCCACCATAGCCCAGCATACTTTCCTTAAACAGCGCATAAGACGGGGAGAAAAGGCATTGCGAATCTCCGGCCTCATCACCTGCAGCGTCGGGGTTGCATCGCAAAGCGCCAATGTCAGCTTTGACGGAGATGCCAGAGAGATGGCCGAAGCCCTCATACGGGCCGCCGACAATGCCATGTATCGTGCAAAAGATGCAGGAAAGAACAAGGTATTTGTTTCAAAAGACAGGTTCTAACTTTTCCTTCCCCTGCCACCGGCCTGTACTGCAAATTCCTTTTAAATCATCGTTTCGTTGTTTGTATGAACGATGCAAAATCGGATCCTGATGGAGCCTGATAGAGCCTGAGGCCAAACTCGGGAACAGAAGCAATGAGGTGATCAAAAATATCCGCCTGAACCGTTTCGTACTCTTTCCAGGCAGTATCGGCACTGAATGCGTACACCTCGACCGGGATCCCGTGCTCGCCCGGCTCAAGGTGGCGCACCAGCATTGTCATGTTCTGATTGATATGGGGATTATTCTTGAGATACTGCTCTATATACGCTCTGAACGTACCGAGATTCGTCAGGCGTCGACCATTGAGCAGACTGATCCCATCCACATGCTGCTCTTCGTTCCAACGGGCAACTTCTTCCTGTTTTCGTTCGATATAATCCTTAAGGCGTTGTACTTTCTTGAATTTTTCGAACATTTCCTCGTCACAAAATCTCACGCTTGTCATATCGATATACAGGGCCCTCTTGATTCTGCGGCCTCCGGACGCCTGCATTCCATGCCAGTTCTTAAATGAGCTGGAGATCAATGCGTAAGTTGGGATGGTCGTAATGGTCTTGTCCCAGTTCTGAACCTTTACGGTCGTCAGTGTTACATCCAGCACATCTCCGTCAGCCCCATACTGGGGCATGGAGATCCAGTCCCCTCTTTTAACCATTTTGTTTGACGAAAGCTGTATCCCGGCCACAAGTCCAAGTATGGGGTCCTTGAAAATGAGCATCAGGACCGCAGTAAGCGCACCCAGTCCACTCAAGAAATACAGGGGGGTCTTGTTCGTTACCATTGAAATAACCACTAGGCCTCCAACAAAGACCAGCACAAGCTTGGTGGCCTGAATAAGCCCTGTAAGGGGCAGAGTCTTCCCTGTCTCTGTCGAATCTATAATCACCCTTGACGCGTCAAGAAAAGAAACTGCCGCTCCCAGGAAAACAATTGTCATATAGATAAAGGCAGCAGTCCGAATGAACGAGCCAATCGCTTCAATTTCCGGGAACACAAAAGGTCCGAGCACATAAACGACAAGTGCTGGGGCCAGATGAGCAAGACGGTGAAAAACTTTCTGTTTAAGGAGGATGTCGTCCCATTTAGTCTTACTTTTCAATATTGCAGACTGGGCCGCTGATAATATTAAACGCCTGGCAACTACATCAGTCAGTAATCCGAACAAAAGTATCACCAGAACCATACAGGCCGCCGCACCGTATTCCGCAACACGGTTGTCCAGGCCCATATCAATAAAAGTTTCGGTCACTATTCCTCTGATATCCAAGTAACGCCCTCCTTACATATCCCCTTCGGACACATTACCGGAACTGACTTTTTTCAGATATAAAAACCCTATTGTTCCGGCACATACTGACCCGAGCATTATACCAACCTTTGCAAAGTCCTGGGCTTCTGAAACCGGGAATGAAAGCCCTCCAATAAAAAGAGACATCGTAAATCCCATCCCGCCGAGCATTCCCGCTCCCAGAATATGCCGCCAGTTCACCCCATATGGAAGTGAGGCGAATCCCAGTCTGACAGAAAAAAAGGAAAAAAACGTAATTCCCAGGGGTTTCCCGACAACGAGCCCTGCAACAATCCCCAGAGTCAGGGAATCGGTCAAGGCACGGGGGATATCCAGTTCACTCAGAGTCACGCCGCCGTTTGCCAGGGCAAAGAGCGGGATGACCAGAATGGCAACCCAGGGGTGTAGGCCATGCTCCAAACGCTGAAGAGGCGTTTCCAGACGTTCACACGCCTTCTCCATCGCCTGAAGCGCATTCAGGTGCCTCATGTTAGTGAGGATATCACGGCCGCATCCTTCTGGGGGACAGGAGAACTCTTTCATGATCGAACCTGCTTCGGCCATAAACCGGTCCGTATCAACCTCTCCACGTGCGGGGATAAACAATGCCACCACCACTCCGGCAACCGTGGCATGCACGCCTGAGCCAAGGCAGGTTATCCAGAGTCCGATCCCCAGTACCACATATACGGCAATATTCCGGATTTTCAGGAAATTAGCAAACCACAGGGCCACGATGATGGCCAGGCTCAGGTACAAATACGAAACCACGATCCCTTTCTGATAGAACAATGCGATAACAAACACGGCACCAAGGTCATCGGCAATAGCGAACGCGGAGAGAAACACTCTCAGGCTGGGAGGCAATCCGCGCCCCAGCATTGCGGCCACTCCGAGTGCGAACGCAATATCTGTCGCCATGGGAATCCCCCAGCCCACAGCGGCCTCTCCTCCCCTGTTCAAAAGAAAATATATAAGAGCAGGAACCAGCATGCCTCCAAGTGCAGCGGATGCAGGAAGCACGGCCTTCCGGAATGTAGCAAGCTCCCCGACCAGCATCTCCCGCTTGATCTCAAGTCCCACAGTAAAGAAAAAAAGTACCATGAGCCCTTCGTCTATCCAGTGGGCGAGGGATTTCGTAATGCCGTAAGTGCCTATGTTCACTGATATTTTTGTGTGCCAGAACGCATGATAAGAGTGCGCCAGGGGGGAGTTGGCCCAGAGCATGGCCATCGCTGCAGCGGCCATGAGAAGAATCCCGCTGGATATTTCTTTTCTTACAAAAGACTGGAAGGGTCTTCCAATATACGTTGTAAGCTTTTCCGGGTAAAGTATAAATTCCCTGAATAGTCCCATACCAGACATTATATACGCACGTTATAAAGTTGAAAAGCGTTGGAACGTCTGAGGTTTGATGGTAAGATGAAATTCAGGACATTTCCAGGCTAATAGAACATGGGAGAATTGTTATGTTTATGTGGACGGCATTTATCCTGTGCAGCGGTGCTATATTTTATTCAGGCTCACGCCTTTCGCACTATGGGGATATTATTGCCGAAAAAACGGGGATGGGAAGAACCTGGATTGGCGTCGCTCTCATCGCATCTGTTACATCACTTCCCGAACTGATAACGGGTATCAGCTCGGTAACTATAAGCGGGGCACCGAATATTGCTGCAGGAGATGTGCTTGGAAGCTGTGTGTTCAACATACTTATCTTAGCACTGCTTGACGCAGCAACCCCCAGTTCCCTCCCTATCTCCTCACAGGCCCATCAGGGCAATATTATTTCAGCGGCATTCGGGATTGTCCTGCTGAGCATCACCGCTCTGGGGCTTTACATGTCCAGCCATGGAACATTCGCAATAGCTTCCAGTATCGGATTTTATACCCTCTTAATCATCCCGGTTTATTTCCTCGCCATGCGCCTGGTTTTCTACTATGAGCGAAGAAGCTATAACGCCATGCTCAAGGACAGGGGAAGAGAAAAAAAGTATGCTCATATCAGCACTGCAACGGCAGCATATAATTACGCCATGCATGCAGGTGTTGTCGTCATTGCAGCCGCGTTCCTGCCATACATCGGCGTAACATTGGCGAAAACCACAGGTCTGGGGCAGACTTTTATCGCCAATATTCTGATAGCCTTCACTACATCACTGCCCGAGATCGTTGTAAGTGCAGCAGCCATCCGCATTGGGGCCGTTGACCTCGCCATTGGAAACCTTTTCGGAAGCAATCTCTTTAATATCTTCATCCTGGCACTGGACGATATTTTCTACTACAAGGGCCCCCTGCTGGCGGCTGTGGAAACAAATCATATCGTTTCCGCCATCTCAGCGATCGTCATGACCTCCATAGCTGCTATCGGCCTCACCTACCGGGCGTCCAAGAAACAGTTGCCTGTCGCATGGGACGCCATGGCCATCATGGTTGTATACATTCTGAACCTCCTGGTTCTGTTCTTTCTGCGCATGGGGCCTGTCGCCGGGCATTGACAGAACAGTTATCTGGAAGTACTATTGAAAACAGAAAATGAAAAGTGAAGACCTGAAAAAACACAGCGGCAAGGACGGATCTCCCGCCTATATCGCCTATAACGGCAAGGTCTATGACGTCAGCCAGAGCAAACTCTGGAAAGAGGGGATACACATGGCCCGCCACCAGGCTGGGGCTGACCTGACAGACCTTCTGGCTCTGGCTCCTCACGGAGAGGAAGTGCTGGAGCGCGTCAGCGTCATCGAAGAGCTGGAAGTGCCCCTCCCTTCAGCCGCCGAAGAGATCAGGGACAGGCTCAGACTCCTCTACACCAAGTTCCATCCGCATCCGGTAAGCATCCATTTTCCGCTCGGCGGTTTTTTCTTCTCCGCACTCATGCTCGCGCTCTTCTGGCTCACACGGCACACAACATTCGAAACCAGTGCCTTTTACGCACTGGTCTTCTCCGCTCTATTCACTCCTCCCGCCATCGTAGCCGGTCTTTTCAGCTGGTGGCTTAATTACGATATGACCCTTACTCGAATCTTCAGGAACAAGCTTATTTTTTCCACAGTTTCGTTGACCCTCAGCCTGATAGCTCTGATAATCCGGATCATAGAGCCCGGCATGGCTTCCACAGGAGGCACGCCATTTGTCGTATATTCAATACTCGTATTTGCAAATGTTCCGGCAATTTTCTTTGTGGCATTTAACGGTGGAAAGATCACCTGGCCCTCTTAGCCGGAATGGAGGAAGAACTATGGAAGAAGACAGGAAACTACGGATAAGATCACTTGAAGAAATGATACAGGTTGTACTCCTGGCCATTCCGGAAGAGACCAGCGCTCAAAAATTATATCTCAGTGCAGCGGAAAAAGCTGTCAGCGAGGAGTCAAAAACGCTTTTCCTGACACTTGCTGCCCAGGAAAAGGGGCACGAAGCTGAACTACGCCATCTGCTTGAAAACCTGAAGTCTGAACTCCAAAGCCTGAAAAGTTGAATAAAACGCGCTTTGCGCTTATTTTTTCGTCTTATTTCCTGATTCCGTTGTCTTCCTGATGGCCCGTCCTATACCTTCCAGCATCTGCTTGAGATTTTCCTCGCTGACAGCAAGTGGCGGAGTGACAGCAAGAACATTTCCCAGTGGCCGGACAAGAATCCCTTCGTCAAGTGCAGCCTTGGCCACAGCCCATCCGATTTTTTCTTTCTCGTGATATGGTTCTTTCGTTTCCCTGTTTTTTACCAGCTCTACTCCTGCCATAAAACCTGCATTACGACATTCTCCCACATGAGGATATTTGCTTGCCTTGTTAAACCACTTCTTCAGTATCCGAATTTTGGGACGAACCTTCTTGAGGGTCTCTTCACGGTCGAACACATCCAGACAGGCAAGGGCACAGGCGCACGAGAAGGGATCTCGCGTATGGGCATGTCTCTGGAAAAATATCGGTGGCCCCTGGGGAAACTCGTCCAGGGAACTATATATTTCATCGGTTGCCGCGGTAAAAGCCAAGGGCAAGCAGCCTCCAGGGCTCCCCATGGAAAGACAGATTATATCCGGAACGGTTTTTTCGTGTTCACACGCGAACATTTTTCCTGTACGCCCAAACCCTGTAGCCCCCTCATCGGCTATAAGGAGAACGTGGTATCGACGGCACAGAGACCGCACCCCACTTAAAAAACCCTCCGGGGCCGGGATCATCCCCCCCTCACTCTGGATCAGGGGTTCAATAATGAGAGCCGCAACCTCTTCCTGACGCACTTTGAGCAGCTTATCCAGGACCTCAAGACACAGAAGGCCACAGTCATCCGGATGCTTATTGTTCCAGCACCTGTAGCAGTATGGATAGTGAGAAAAGTATGTTTTGAACAAAAGTGGAGCAAAGTCTTTACGAAATATATCAATGCCACTAAGACTCAACGCGCCCAGCGTATCCCCATGATATGAACCTGAAAAAGAAATAAAGGCCTTCTTCCGCTTTTTGCCCTTGCTCTGCCAGTACTGAAATGCCATTTTAAGGGCGCTCTCAATAGCTGTCGCACCATCACCCGCATAAGATACCCGTGAAGGGGCCCCTTTCCCAAGGGACTTCCGTAAAAGCTTGGCCAACCGCTCTGCAAGTAAAATAGATGGCACGTTGCCGGGTATCGGAAGCGTGGGATGAGCGAATTTATCCAATTGGGACCGGATAGCATCGTTGATCTCTGCCCTGTTGCGGTCATGGATAGTAACCCACGTGGAACTTAAGCCATCAATATACCAATGGCCCCGTATGTCTTTGATAAAACAATCCCGGGACTCTTCAATTATTAAGGGCTCCTCTGCCATCCATGCCCCTGTACTGGCAAAAGGTTTCCAGATGTACTTATGATCAGACATCAACAGATTCGATATCCTGTTCGCCATAATCATTTCCCCCACTTGTTGGTTCGCAAATATTGCTGGCCGCTTCTGATTGACAGGCAGCAGCCTTGACACAGATTTAAAATTTTAACATACTAACAAGGTAAACATATGATGTGGTTTTTCCGCAAATATGGCTCTCCGCTTCAAAAAGTCCACAAGGAGGACCAATGAAAAAGTCGTTTTTCCTGTTTCTGACAGCCGTACTCACTTTTAGTTTTACACTGAAGGCCCATGCTTTATGTGTCAGTGCTCCCGAGGCGAACCTCCGCTCCGGTCCGGGCACTCATAACGAGAAACTTTGGGAAGTGTTCAAATATATGCCCCTGAAGCGACTTGCCAAAAGGGGAGCGTGGTACAAGGTCTCCGACGTTGACGGTGACACCTACTGGGTATACGGGAATCTTGTCACCAGCAAATACAAGTGTGCGGTCGTTAAGGAGGAAAAGGCGAACGTTCGATCGGGTCCCGGTACAAATTACAAGCAAATCCCTATCAGTCCGGCTCTCAAATATTATTCCTTCAAGGTCCTCAAGATACAAGGCAACTGGGTTCGTGTTCAGGATGAATATGGTGATAAAGGGTGGATATACAAACCCCTGCTCTGGATACAGTAATCCATCCCTGCCTCCTGCTCCATAATGTGCTAGTCTGTAACTAACACATCCACAAACTGGAAAGGAAGGTCGCTGCATGAAAAAGCTTCTGATGGCATGCATCGCTTTTTCACTGTTATTCGTATATGCCTGCACAAAAAAAACAGAAAAGACTTCCGGAAAAAAAGAACGCACCACTCTCAGGCTGGTTACCTGGAAACCGAATGTCCCTGAAGCATGGGATGAAATATACGACCTGTTTCGTGCGGAACACCCCGGCATCGACCTCCACATCGAAACCGGGCCGCATTCTTCCACCGCATTCCATGACCTCCTGACTCAAAAGCTCAAGAATAAGAGCACTGATGTGGATGTATTCCTGATGGATGTGATATGGCCCTCCGAGTTTGCAGCAGCAGGATGGGCCTTCCCTCTCGATAAGTACTTCACTCCGGAAGAGCAGGCCGGGTATCTCGAAGGTTCGATTCTTGCCAATTCCTATAAGGGCAATATTTACGGGGTCCCCCTTTTTGTTGACAGCGGCATGTTGTATTACCGAAAGGACCTTCTCGATACGTACGGGTTCGCCCCTCCAGAAACATGGCAAGACATGGTGCATCAGGCCCAGGCCATAGTTAAGGGGGAATCCCGGAGAGGCAGAGAAATATACGGGCTCTCAGGCCAGTTCAAGCAATATGAGGGACTGGTCTGTGACATGATGGAGTTCATACTTTCCAATAATGGATACATTATAGATCCCGAAAACGGTAAGCCCGTCATCGATTCTCCGAAGGCAGTTGAAGCGGTCCATTTTGTCAGAGAGAAGATCATCGGCCATGTCGCCCCTCGAGGGGTACTCACGTATCAGGAACCGGAAAGCCTGGACCTGTTCGTCCAGGGTCGGGCAGTGTTTCACAGAAACTGGCCCTATGCCTGGGAAGTATCGAACAATCCGGAACGCTCCCAGATAGCCGGGAAGGTAGGCATAGCAACACTTCCTCATTTCCCGGGGGGAAAGAGCCATGCGACACTTGGCGGCTGGCAACTCGGCATCAGCGCTTACTCCCGAAACAAAGAGGCCGCCTGGGAACTGGTGCGTTTCCTCAGCAGCGAGCGTGTGCAGAAAATCAGCGCACTGAAGGCCGGACGTGCCCCAACCAGGACCGCCCTTTATGAAGACCCCGACATACTTGAGGCATATCCTCAGTTCACCAGAATGCAGGACGTATTCAAGACTGCATATCCACGCCCCCGCACCCCACTCTATCCGGCTGTCTCTAATATACTGCAACGTTATTTCAGCAGAGCCATATCCAATCCAGCGCTGGACATTTCTCTCGAAGCTCAAAAAGCAAACGAAGAGATCGAACGCCTCTTGGCATTGGGAAGGGAATAACTCCTGCATGAGGCTTTCACTCCTGAACCGGGAACGGCTGTTCGGGAATGCACTGCTCGTGCCATCTCTCTTGTGTGTACTGCTTTTCGCCTTCTACCCAATAGGATATTCCCTATATCTGAGTCTTCATCAGGTCATAATAGGCCTTCCCGGCCTTGGGCAACCCTTTATCGGCTTTGATAACTATAGCACGCTTCTCAGGGACAGGGTTGCTGTAAGCTCACTCTGGAAAACACTGGGTTTTGTGTTCACCTCGGTCTTTTTTGAGATCCTGTTCGGACTCGTCATCGCCCTGATCATACACGAACGTTTCAAAGGGCGTGGATTCGTCCGCGCTGCGGTCCTTGTCCCCTGGGCTATCCCCACGGTGGTCTCCTCACAAATGTGGCGATTTCTGTTCAACGACAAATACGGCTTCATAAATTATGTTTTTTTCGGATCGGATATTTCACGTTACCAGGCGTGGCTGGCCTCCCCATGGTGGGCCTTTTCAGCCATCGTTACCGCAGATGTCTGGAAGGCCTCCGCCTTTGCTGGCCTGCTCATTCTCGCCGGGCTTCAGACTATTCCGGAAGATCTCTACGAGGCAGCAAAAATAGACGGTGCAGGACCATGGGAACGGTTCAGTCGCATCACCTTCCCCATGATCAGGCCCGCGTTACTGGTTGCGCTTTTATTTCGTACCATGGACGCCTTTCGGATCTTTGACCTTGTGTTCGTCATGACGCAGGGGGGGCCAGCTGATGCAACGAACGTCCTTCAATTCTATGGGTACAAAAAAATATTCGCCGAGGGGCAGATGGGGTATGGTTCCGCCATATCGGTCCTGGTCTTCACCGTTTCATTTATTGTTGCGCTCATGTATATCCGAATGGTTGGCACTCGTGTACTGGAAGGAAAGAAGACATGAGAAGAAGGCTGACATTCATAATAGTGGTNNGAAGCCTCTTTCCCTTCCTGTGGTTCGTTGGGACCTCCCTGAAGCGTCAAACAGCGGTTACCGCGATCCCTCCGATTCTCATTCCATCAGGAGGTCTTCATTTCTATAGATCTGCAATAGATCATTACGGACTCATACATTATCTGAAAAACAGCTTTATCGTTGCCGGTTCTGTGACCTTAATTACCGTTACATTAGCCATTCTGGCGGGATACTCGCTGGCCCGGCTGCGCATACGTTTCAAGGGCATGGTCATGGGGTCCCTGCTGGCAGTCTCTATGTTTCCTCAGATCTCCATCGCCGGTCCTGTTTGGCGTATTTTACAGAGCCTTGGTTGGCTGAACACCTATCAGGGGCTTATCCTTCCCTATGTCACGCTGACACTTCCTCTTGGAGTCTGGATTCTCGCAAGCTTTTTCAAGGAGCTTCCACCCGAACTCGAAGATGCTGCCCGGGTCGATGGATGTGGCCATATGAGTGTTTTGTTCCGGATCATTGTCCCTTTGGCCTCACCGGGTGTTTTTACAGCAGCTATTCTCGTATTTATTTATGCCTGGAACGAATTCTTTTTCGCCCTGCTTATCATGACCGAACGCTCGTATCAGACATTGCCGGTGGGCATAGCCCTTTTCCAGGGGCAATACACCATGCCATGGGGAGAGATAGCCGCCGCATCAACGGTAGCTACCATCCCACTGGTTTTGCTGGTTCTGTTGTTCCAGAAACGTATCGTAAGCGGCCTTTCCTCAGGAGCCTTGAAGGGGTAGATCGATGTACGGACTTGAAATACGTGAACTGACAAAGGCTTTCGGCAAGACCACAATCATTGAACAATTGTCACTCAAGGCAGATCAGGGAGAGTTCTGTGTACTGCTGGGCCCTTCCGGATGCGGAAAATCTACAGTATTGCGTCTTATTGCGGGACTTGAAGAACCTGATTCCGGGGATGTGCTCATTGATGGCAAAAGCATTACAGCCCTTCCCGCTGGCAAGAGGGATATTGCCATGGTTTTCCAAAGTTATGCACTCTATCCTCACATGAATGTTTTTGAGAATCTTGCCTTCCCCCTGAAAATGCAGCGTTTTTCGAAGCAGGCAATTCGTACCACTGTCGAACAGGCGGCTCGCCTTCTTGAACTGAGTGACCTTCTTGACCGCAAACCGGCAGAACTTTCAGGCGGGCAGCGCCAGCGTGTGGCCATGGGCCGGGCAATCGTCCGCAAACCTAAACTGTTTCTTTTTGATGAACCGCTTTCAAACCTTGATGCCAAGCTTCGCGCTTCCATGCGTGTAGAGCTCGCCAATCTGCACCGCAAACTGGGCATTACTATGCTTTACGTAACTCATGACCAGACAGAGGCCATGACCCTTGCCGACCGAATTATCCTCATCAATGAAGGCCGCATTCAGCAGGAGGGCTCTCCCTTGCAGCTTTACCACACCCCGGCAAACCTGTTTGTAGCCACTTTTATAGGAACACCACAGATTAACCTGATCGAAGGCACGGTCAAGGATAAAAAGGGCAAACTGTGTTTCTATTCAGAGGATATTACGCTCGACATATCAGATTCCATTAATCTTTCAGGCCTGAAGGGTGAAACGGTGGTGCTTGGAATTCGCCCTGAGGATATCTTCCCCGGAGAAGGGCCCCTGAATGGTTCGGTGCAGCTTATAGAGCATCTTGGTCACGAAACTCATATTCATCTTCGCACAGCCTCAGACAAAACTATTATCGCCAAGGCCGGAGGGGATTTTAGGTCAAATGCTGGAGATGAACTATCTTTTTCCATAAACTTGGAAAATTTGCACTATTTTCATAAGGGGATGAGAGCATGAGCAAAAAGCCAAGATGTGAATGGGCAGGGGACGACCCTCTTATGCAGGCTTATCATGATTCTGAATGGGGAGTGCCGGTGCATGACGACCGCCGTCTTTTTGAACTTCTTACTCTTGAGGGAGCACAGGCAGGTCTAAGCTGGGCGACCATACTGAAAAAGCGGGAGAACTATCTTCATGCCTTTGAACATTTCGATCCTGTCAGGGTCTCAAGGTTTAGCAGCCAAAAGATAAACGCTCTGCTCAAAAATCCAGGCATTGTAAGGAATCGTCTGAAGCTGGAGTCGGTCATCAGCAATGCCCACGCAATACTTAAAATCCAGAATGAATCGGGAACATTTGATGCTTATATCTGGGAGTTCGTCAAGGGTCGTCCAATACAAAACAACTGGCAACACCTGCACGATATCCCCACAGAAACAGCCGAATCAAGACAAATGAGTCGTGATCTGAAGAAAAACGGCTTTCGGTTTGTAGGGCCCACTATCTGTTATGCATTCATGCAAGCAACCGGAATGGTCAACGACCATACCGTAACGTGCTACAGGCACAGGGAATTAAAATCCGAAACCTCTCAGAAATGATGAGTCCTTTCCCCGAACGGTTTATACGCAAGCTCCCGTGCTATCAGGCATTAAGATATGCCATAGATGTCAAAGGCCGTAACTGCTATTTCAAATGGCTGCAACTTGGACACTCAGGGTCCCTGGGAGCCCTGAACGAACGAAATTCCACCGCAACACCATCCCAGACAAGAAGCTTACCCTTATGGTTTCGCCCAATTCCGGCCAGGTATTTAATGGCCTCAAGAGCCTGAAGTGAACCTATCACGCCCGGAGTAGCCCCGACCACCGGAAACACTTCCTTGGGCGGGCTCTCAGGGAATATGCATTTCAGACAGGGGGTTTCCGGTGCCTGAATAAAGCTCAGGCGACCTTCCATCCCATAGATACTGCCATATACCATAGGAATCTTTTTCCTGATAGCGCAGTCGTTAAGCACATAGCGGGTAGGGAAATTGTCCATGCAGTCCACGATTAGGTCTGAGTCGCCCACCAGCTCATCAACTGAATCAGCGTCTATCTTGTCGGTAAATGCCGTCACCTTAATGTCCGGATTGAGTTCCTCCAGAGTCTGCTTCCCGGAAACGGCCTTGTTGACACCGATACGATTGTGGTTGTGCAGTATCTGGCGGTTCAGATTTGAATATTCCGGGGCATCAAAATCACAAATACGTATATTGCCTATCCCGGCAACCGCAAGGTAAATGGAGACCGGTGAGCCCAGGCCTCCGGCACCGGCAACAAATACAGTGGAATCCTTGAGCTTCTGCTGGGTTTCCTCGCCCCAGCTATTCATCATCATCTGCCGCGTATAGCGTTGAAGTTCCTGTTCGGAAAACATCAAATATACCTCCCCGGTAATCGAGTTTTGTTAGTTTAACCCGCGCGGGTCCAAAACGTCCAGAATGGCAGGGTCCAAGCTTATCTCTGGGCTTTCATCAGTCGTCCTTCCGCACTCGCTACAAGTTCACCGTCGGAAGTACGTTTCATGCGTGCAGTCCCCTCAAGAAGACCGTGACGGGCATCCTCGATATCAGCCTCCACTTGCACCTCTTCTCCCGCTATCAATGCTTTACGAAACCTCACGGTTATCTCGACCGTAGCAGCCATGGCACCGAATTTCCTGATTGAGGCTTGTGCCATGCACTCATCAAGTATTGTTGTAATGATACCGCCGTGGATAATATCTATATATCCCTGGTGCTCCTTGCCTGGAGTGAACACACAACTGAGCACTTCCCCGTCCCACTGGAAATCAAGCTTCAGACCTATGGGGTTTCGCTCTCCACATGCAAAACAATATCTGTCATCCAGAAGTTCTATCATTTTCTCAAAACAGAAAGGGCCCTGTGGGGGCCCTTCAGCTTCACATACATACCCCGCAAGGGCTATTTGTTCATCAGTTCAAGGAAGTCCTTATTGTTCTTGGTTCCACCGAGCTTGCCCAGCAGGAACTCTATACTCTCAATGGTGCTCAGAGGATGCAGAACCTTCCTGAGTATCCACATTTTGTTAAGTTGGTCCTTCCCGACAAGAAGCTCTTCCTTCCTTGTGCCCGACGCATTGATGTCAATTGACGGGAAGATACGCTTTTCGACCAGCTTTCGGTCAAGGTGAAGTTCCATGTTGCCCGTGCCTTTGAATTCCTCAAAGATAACGTCATCCATACGGCTGCCAGTCTCTACAAGAGCTGTTGCAAGAATGGTAACGCTTCCGCCAGTTTCAATATTTCGAGCAGTTCCGAAAAAACGCTTCGGCTTCTGGAGGGCATTTGAGTCCAGACCACCTGACAGTATCTTTCCGCTTGCCGGAATGACTGAATTGTACGCCCTGGCCAGCCTGGTAATACTGTCCAGCAGGATAACAACGTCACGTCCGCTCTCACAAAGGCGCTTAGCCCGCTCGATAACGATCTCGGCAACCTGACAGTGTCTCTGCGGAGGCTCATCAAAAGTCGAACTGATGATCTCTGCGGATGCGACCTGCCGCTTCCAGTCCGTAACTTCCTCTGGCCGTTCATCGATGAGCAGGATCATCAAATGAACCTCTTTGTGATTTTTTGAAATACCCCTGGCGATCGACTGCAACAACATCGTCTTTCCGGTTCGGGGGGATGCCACTATCATACCGCGCTGTCCCATACCAATAGGCGTGATAAGCTCCATGACCCTGGTTGAATATTCCTTGGCATCGTGCTCAAGTTTTATTTTCTCCGTTGGGTAATACGGCGTAAGGTTATCAAACAGCTTCCGCTGTATGGCCTCCTCAGGGGAACCATGGTTGACCGCCTCAACTTTTAGAAGTGCAAAATACCGTTCGTTTTCCTTGGGAGGACGGATCTGCCCTGACACAAGGTCTCCGGTGCGAAGATTAAAGCGTCGTATCTGTGACGGCGAAACATAGATATCATCAGGGCCAGGTAGATAACTGTAATCGGAAGAACGCAGAAAACCAAAGCCATCAGGCAATATTTCAATAACCCCTGCACCAAAAATGTTGCCCGACTTCTCTGCCTGAGCCTGGAGTATGGCAAAGATGAGATCCTGTTTCCTCAGGCCGGTCGCACCATCAACTTTAAGTTCTTTTGCAACCTTTGTTAATTCATCTATCGTTTTAGACTTTAGTTCGGAAATTGAAATATTTTCCATCTAACAAACTCCTTTAGGTAAATAGAGAGAGCCGCTATGGCCGCTCGCATGAAATCGCGGGTTTATATTCCTATCTGGTAATATTAAGTATCTTTTGGGAGGTCTTTCTACGAAAATGTAACAGTTCTTATATGCTATTAAGATACAAAAAGTTGTCCGGCTTGTCAACTGTGATGAACAGATATTCTCAGAAGTACTCCTGCGTACATGAACTTTTACGGTTCCTCTGCTTGAGGGACAATCTCCCAACAGTATGAACGGCTCTTTAAAGCTTTTTATTTACAGCGTTTGTCCGGATTGCCCGAATCCGATCTTCCCGGCCCTCATGTAGGTCCCATTGCCCCCATCATGATCCGGACTACTATGAACAGAACGGCAAGAAAAAGAATGCCGAGAAGGTCGAAAAGGGGCATTTATCAGTTTACTCCTCTGTTTTCTTCTTTGAAGAAGTCTTTTTGGCAGTAGTTTTCTTTGCCGTTGTTTTTTTGGCAGAGGAAGCGGTCTTTTTCGTAGCTGTCTTCTTTGCTGAGGTTTTCTTTTTAGCAGCAGGTTTCTTTTCCGCCTTTTCTTCTTTCTTTTCCTCAGCAGCAACTTTTTCCTCTTTAGGCGCTGCTTTTTCCTTTTTGGGAGCTTCCTTCTTCTTCGAAGTAGCCTTTTTACTCTCTTTTTTAGCAGGAGCTTCATCTCCAGAGGGCTTGGCACGATTATCTTCGTAATCCACGAACTCCAGAACGGCCAGCTCTGCACGGTCATTTACTCTTCTTCTGGTCGGAACGATGCGGGTATACCCTCCATTACGGTCCGCAAACCGTGGAGCAATCTCATCAAACAGTTTTACAACAAGATCCCGATTGGGGATTTTTGACATCGCCAGGCGTTTGGCATGCACACTGCCTTTCTTGCCAAGAGTCACCATTTTTTCAGCCAGCCTGCGGGTTTCCTTGGCCTTGGCCATTGTCGTTTCAATCCGCTCGTGTTCTATAAGAGCGCTGACAAGGCCCCTCAGGAGAGCTTTGCGCTGGTTCGCCGTTCTTCCAAAAAGCCTGCCCGCAACATTATGTCTCATTACTTTCACCCCTCATTTTCTTCAGAAGATCCGTGTCCACCCGCATGCCAAAATGCAGGCCCATGGAGGCAAGTATCTCTTTGATCTCGTTCAGCGACTTCCTGCCAAAATTCTTTGTACGAAGCATATCATACTCTGAACGTTGCACCAGATCAGCAATGGTCTTGATGTTGGCATTTTTCAGGCAGTTGTGAGCCCGAACCGACAGCTCAAGCTCATCAACGCTTTTAAGGAGATTTTCATTAAAGACCACTTCCTCACTACCCGTATCAACCATGGCCTCAGGCTCAGGGGCCTCTTCTTCTTTCTCAAAGATAAAGAAAGCAAAATGCTCGGAAAGAATGGAAGCGGCCTGGGATACAGCGGCCGCAGGGCTGACGCCCCCTTTTGTCCAGATCTCAAGCACCAGACGGTCATAGTCAGTGGAACGGCCTACGCGGGCGCTTTCAACCTGGAAATTCACTTTCTGTATGGGATTAAAATCTGAATCAACAGCGACAACATCCACCGGATAGTCCTCATCCTTGTTTAATTCTGAGGGTATATACCCTTTACCTTTGCCAAGATAAAGTTCTCCTTCAAACGTGGATCCCTTATCCAAGGTAGCAATGATCTGGTCTGGATTGAGCACCTTTACACTCGAATCAACCTGTAGGTCTCCTCCAGTGACTTCACCAGGGCCCTTGACCTTCACTACAGCAGTCTTCGGACCAACCCCATCCATGCTGAAATCCAGGCTCTTGACATTGAGGATAACGTCCACCACATCTTCTTTCACTCCCTTAATGGAAGTAAATTCATGGAGTGCGCCGTTTAGCCTTATGGCCGTAACAGCGGTCCCTTCAATGGATGAAAGAAGTATCCTTCTCAGGGCATTGCCGATCGTAGTACCAAACCCGCGCTCAAGTGGCTCGGCTATAAGTTTTCCGTACGTATTGGTAAGGGTCTCTTCTTCGAAACGTATTTTTTCGGGCAGTTGAAACCCTTTTTTCTTCAGGTCCATAAGGCCTCCTGTGCCTCAATCAATATTAAATTAGCCTCAAGGGACAGGGAACCGGCGAGTCTCCACACACCGTGCGTCCCCCCGCTGCCGTTAACCGGTGCGGAGTGCGTCCCGTTTGTTCTCTTTACTTCGAGTAAAGCTCAACGATGAGCTGTTCCTGGGCAACAATAGGTATTTCTTCACGAGACGGCAGATGATCCACGGTTCCCTTGAACACATCACCGTCAACCTGAACCCATTCGGGGATTCCCCGATGAGAAGCCTTCGCAAGGCTATCGGCTACACTGGGGATCTTTTTGCCCTTCTCGGTGGCCTCAACAACATCACCTGGGCGAACAAGAAATGAAGGAATGTTCGTTTTGCGGCCATTTACCGCGAAGAATCCATGATTCACAAGCTGCCGCGCCTGACGCCGATTGTCCGCAAAGCCCATACGATAAACCACATTGTCAAGCCTGCGTTCGAGGAACTGGAGAAGGAGCTCACCGGTGACACCCTTCCTGCGGGTTGCCATCTCGTAGTATTTCCTGAACTGTTTCTCCAGCACTCCATAAGAGTTACGCACTTTCTGTTTTTCACGGAGCTGGATGCCATAGTCGGATATCTTTGTCCTGCGCTGTCCGTGTTGTCCAGGCGGATACTTGCGGCGTTCGACAGAGCATTTTTCCGTAAAGCACCGATCCCCTTTCAGAAACAGTTTCTCGCCTTCGCGGCGGCACATCCTGCACAATGCTTCTCTGTATCTGGCCATACTTAAACCCTTCTGCGCTTCGGCGGCCTGCACCCGTTGTGCGGTACCGGAGTCACGTCCTTGATAAGTGTTATCTCAAGACCTGCGGCTTGTAATGCCCTGATGGCGGATTCCCTGCCGGAGCCCGGCCCCTTGATATAAACGTCCACCTGCCGCATGCCAACCTCGGCAGCCTTCTTTGCTGCTGCGTCAGCGGTTATCTGCGCGGCATAGAGCGTCCCCTTGCGTGAGCCCTTAAAGCCAAGTCCGCCGGCGCTGGCCCATGCAACGGTGTTGCCCGCAGGGTCGGTAATTGTCACAATAGTGTTATTGAACGTGGCCTGGATGTGTGCGGCGCCAGTCGGCACGTTCTTCTTCTCACGCCTTTTTCCGCTCTTTCTCTTCTGAGCCATACCTGCTTTTACCCTCTACTCATGCTTTCTATTTTTTCTTACCGGTGACAAGCTTCTTCGGCCCCTTCCGGGTCCGGGCGTTTGTCTTGGTTTTCTGCCCACGCACGGGAAGGCCCGTACGGTGGCGAAGGCCCCGGTAGCAACCGATGTCCATGAGGCGCTTTATGTTCTGCGCCACCTCGCGACGGAGGTCGCCCTCAATCTTGTAGCTGTCATCCATTTCGTTACGGATCTTGAGGATATCATCGTCCTGTAGGTCTTTTACTCTGGTATCAGGGTTCACCCCTGTAGAAGCTAATATCTTGCGGGAAAGAGTGCGGCCGATACCGTATATACGGGTAAGCCCTATTTCGACCCGCTCGTTTTTTGGAAGGTCAACTCCAGCTATACGTGCCATTTTTTCCTGTCTCCCTTGGCCTAACCCTGACGCTGCTTGTGGCGTGGGTTTGTACAAATAATACGCACAACACCTTTGCGCTTTATTATCTTGCAATTCTTACATATCGGTTTGACCGACGAACGAACTTTCATCCTAAAAAAACTCCTTCCTCACATTACTTGTACCGGTAGGTAATGCGTCCCTTTGTCAGGTCGTAAGGGGAAAGCTCCACCAGCACCTTATCGCCAGGCAGTATCTTAATAAAATGCATACGCATCTTGCCTGAAATATACGCCATTATTACCTGTCCACCCTCGAGCTCTACCTTGAATGTCGCGTTCGGCAGTGTCTCAAGAATCTTACCGGTAACCTCTATGCTTTCTTCTTTTGGCATCGAAGCTAAAAGTATAACCTTTTCAAGAAGTTTTCGTCAAGACCCGTGGGCCATTGCCGGTTACCGCTATTGTGTGCTCGAAGTGCGCCGAAAGGCTACCATCGCGGGTTACCGCCGTCCAGCCGTCATCCAGGATGACTACATCGTATTTCCCTGCATTTACCATTGGTTCAATCGCCAGCGTCATCCCGGACTTTAGTCTTATTCCACGCCCCGGAGGGCCAAAATTCGGTATCTGAGGCTCCTCATGCAGCTGTTTGCCGATACCATGACCGACAAAGCTCCGAACCACTGAGAAGCCGTTCCGCTCCACATGATTCTGGACGGCATGACCGATGTCCGATATCCGGTTCCCATCGCAGGCGGCTTCTATTCCCATAACCAGCGACTCTTCGGTTATCTTCATCAGCCGCGTTGCCTCTTCGCTTATCTCACCAACGGGGTATGTATATGCCGCATCCCCGTAGAATCCCTCGTAAATAACTCCGAGGTCAATACTTACAATATCGCCGTCTTTCAGTACTTTCTTCGCAGAGGGGATACCATGCACCACCTGCTCGTTAACCGATGTGCAAATGCTGCCGGGGAACCCGCGGTAACCCTTGAAAGCAGGGGTTCCACCCTGTTTCCGTATAAACTCATCGGCTTTCCGGTCAAGCTCACCAGTACTTATTCCCGGAGAAACCATGCCGCCAATAAAATCCAGCGTTTCCGCCACTATACGGCATGCCGATGTTACTTTTTGAAGCTCATCCTCGCTCTTGATAATTATCAACGTCTGCCTGTTCCGATAGCGTCTGTGTCGCAGCTCCCGCCTCCCCGCCCTAAAAAAGCAGGGAAGGGCTATTAGCGCCTGCTCCGGAGCCTTCCTTTCTTGAGAAAGCCATCATAGGAGCGAGTCACCAAATGGGATTCTATCTGCGAGACCGTATCCAGTGCCACTCCTACCACAATAAGCAGGGACGTTCCACCGAAATAGAACGGCACATTCAGCTCACGAATGAGAAACTCGGGCAGCAGGCATACAGCGCAGAGATAAACAGCGCCAACAAATGTCAAACGGCTCAGCACACGATAGATATAATCTGCTGTCTTCTGCCCTGGACGAATACCTGGGATATAACCGCCGTATTTCTTCAGGTTGTCGGCAACATCAACCGGATTAAAGACAACGGCAGTGTAGAAATAAGCAAAGAAGAAAATCATAATAGTGTACAGAGTAGTATAAAGCCAAGTCCCCGGGCTTATTTGCTGGGCAATACCCTGTACCCAAGGGGTCTGGATGAACCCTGCCACGGTTGCCGGGAACATGATTATAGAGGACGCAAATATCGGGGGAATGACACCCGACGTATTGATCTTCAGGGGCAGGTGAGTACTCTGTCCTCCATAGACCTTACGTCCAACAACGCGCTTGGCATACTGAACAGGAAGTTTTCTCTGCCCCCGTTCCATCCAGATAATCAGGCCGATAACGCTAATCATCATGGCAACAAGTACAATGACAAGGAAGACGCTTATTTCACCGGCCCGTACCAGATTATACGTGCTCATAACCGCCATAGGGAACCGGGCAACAATGCCGGCAAAAATAATAAGAGAAATGCCGTTCCCTATACCGCGCTCCGTTATCTGCTCACCAAGCCACATGATAAACGCGGTTCCAGAGGTAAGCGTAAGTACGGTCAGAAGTCTGAAGCCCCACCCGGGACTTGCAATGAAAGCACCTTCAGCCATCTGTTCAAGCCCTACAGCTATGCCGAATGATTGAACAACACTGATGAGAACGGTCCCGTAACGGGTATATTTTGTAATCTTTTTCCGTCCAGCCTCTCCTTCCTTGGCAAGTTTGCCAAGAGCAGGGATTACTACAGTAAGAAGCTGGAGAATGATCGAAGCACTTATATAGGGCATTATGCCGAGGGCAAAGATAGTCACACGCGAAAGAGCGCCACCGGAAAACATATCGAAAAAGCCCATAAGGGCTCCGCCCCTCTCGGTGAGGAATTTTGAAAGCTCTTCACCATTAATGCCGGGAGTAGGGATATGAGCGCCAATCCGGTACACAGCGAGCAGGGCCAGCGTAAAAAGAACCCTCCCCTTAAGTTCTGGTATTTTGAATATGTTCTGGAAGCTGGAAATTATCCTGTTCAAATCAGACTACCTCTGTGGTACCACCTGCAGCCAGTATCTTCTTGATGGCCGAGGCGCTGAAGGCGTGGGCTTTGACGTTGACCTTTTTCGTCAGCTCTCCGTTACCTAATATCTTCAGACCCTCTTTCAGGTCCTTTATATGCCCCCCCTCCTTCAGTATCTCGGGGGTCACTTCTTCCATTCCCAGTCGTTCCAGATCCTTCAGGTTCAAAATAGCGTATTCCGTCGCAAAAGGACTTTTAAAACCGCGCTTAGGAAGCCTGCGCTGCAGCGGCATCTGTCCACCTTCAAACCCAGGTTTCACACCACCGCCTGATCTGGATTTCTGTCCTTTATGTCCCTTGCAGGAGGTTTTGCCATGTCCCGAGCCGGGGCCACGGCCAACGCGCTTGCGTTTTTTCTTGCTTCCCTCCGCTGGCTTGAGTTCCTCTATCCTCACGTCGCTACTCCTTCAGATGGTATTAGTTAGGCAGAAGCCTGGTTTTCCGCAGATTCCTCCGCTGGTGTTTCTTCAGAACGTCCCCTCATTTTAAGAACCACATCAGGGTCCTTGAGCCTTTCCAGACCATCCATTGTCGCACGGATAGTATTGAATGGATTGTGGCCGCCAAGCCCCTTTGCGACGATGTCCTGAATGCCGGACACCTCAAGCAGCGCACGAACCGCACCGCCAGCAATGAGGCCCTTCCCTTTAGGGGCCGGATTCATAACCACACTTGCAGCCCCGTACTTCCCTATGATGCGGTGTGGAATGGTCCCATCCTTCAGGGGGAATGTTATCAATGACTTTTTGGCCTGCTCGACAGCTTTCCGTATGGCTTCAGGCACTTCATTGGCCTTACCTTTACCGATACCCACCGAGCCGTTTCCGTCGCCAACCACAACAAGGGCACTGAAGCTGAACCGTCTGCCACCCTTGACGACCTTGGCTACGCGGTTTATAAAAACTACTTTGTCTTTGAGCTGAAGCTCATCGGAATCAAATTTTGCCACCATGCCTCCTTAAAACTCCAGTCCGGCTTCGCGGGCCCCATCGGCAAGGGCCTTGATCCGTCCATGGTAGAGATAGCCGCTACGGTCGAATACTACTTTTTTCAGGCCTTTTTCCTGAGCGCGCTTGCTAATCAATTCGCCCACTTTCTTGGCCGCTTCCATATTGCCTTTGTAGCCGGAATAGCCCTGCATTTCCTTGTCNNTCGCACCCTTGGCATCATCTACCAGCTGAGCATAAATATGCCGGGAACTCCTGAAAACGCACAATCTCGGCTTCTCAGCAGTCCCAGAGATCATTTTGCGTATGCTCCTCTGGCGCTTTTTCTTTTTCAGTTTGTCAACCTTCGACGCCACTGTATCCCGTCCTCCGTAAATCTTCCTGTTGGTTTATATCCAGGTGCCCTTATTTCTTGGCCGCCTTACCAGCCTTGAGACGAATAAGTTCACCTTTGTAACGCACACCCTTGCCTTTATAGGCATCGGGAGAACGAATCCCTTTAATATCCGCCGCCACCTGCCCGATAAGCTGCTTATCAATGCCCGTCAGGGTCAGTGTGGTCTGTTTCTTGTCCACTTCGGCAGTAATCCCATCGGGAAGATTAAAATCTACCGGGTGGGAATAACCAAGGTTTAAAACAACCTTGTTTCCCTGCACCTGGGCACGATAACCAACACCCACAAGTTCAAGCACGCGGGTATATCCCTCGCTCACCCCAACCACCATGTTCTGCACAAGGCTCCTGACAAGGCCATGCTTGGCACGGGCATCCTTCGAATCATCGGTACGGGTAACAACGGCCGTACCTTCTTCTATCGCCACATTCACCTTATCGGTATGGTTCCACTGTAATTGTCCCTTGGGCCCTTTAACGGCGATCAGGTTGCCCTGAAGCTTCACCTCAACGCCTTTCGGGAGCGTAACGGGTTTTTTACCTATTCTGGACATCTCTCGCCTCTCTCCTTAACTTACCAGACATAACAGAGGATTTCTCCACCGACACTGTCCCGGCGGCAGGACTCATCTGTGAGAACGCCTTTCGAGGTGGTGACAATGGCAATCCCAACCCCAGCCAGAACTGAAGGCACTTCACGGCTATTGGTATATACCCTGCGGCCAGGCTTGCTGACACGTTTGAGATTGGTAATAACACTTTCACCGTCAACATATTTGAGATTAAGCCTCAGTATGCCCTGTTTCTTGTACTTGATAATCTTGTATGCACGAATGAAACCTTCTTCTTTCAGGATTTTTGCTATATCGAGCTTCATCCGCGAGGCAGGCATGTCAACCTTGTCAGCCTTTATACGTACGGCGTTACGGATTCTCGTAAGCATATCTGCTATTGGATCGCTGTACATGATGCCTCCTCTACCAGCTCGATTTGGTCACGCCGGGTATTTCGCCTTTGAGCGATAGTGTCCGGAAGCAGATACGACACATGCCGAACTTCCTCATATACCCCCGGGGCCTTCCGCAGATGCGGCACCTGTTGTAGGCTCGCACCTTGAATTTCGGAGCCCGCTTGACCTTCTCGATCATACATGTCTTTGCCACTTGCCTAGTCTCCTTACTTCTTGAAGGGCATTCCGAACTCTCTCAGAAGAGCCCTGCCCTCGTTATCAGTCTGCGCGGTGGTCACAATGGCAACATCCAGGCCATGTACCGCCTCAACTTTATCGTAATTGATCTCGGGAAAGATGATCTGCTCCTTCATGCCAATGGCGTAGTTACCGTTCCCGTCAAAGCTTTTGGGAGACACTCCGCGAAAGTCACGGATACGCGGTAGTGCAAGGCTTATGAAACGGTCGAGGAACTCATACATCATATCTCCGCGCAGGGTCACCATGCAGCCAATAGGCATCCCTTCGCGCAGCTTGAATCCAGCTATTGAACGTTTGGCCTTTGTGATAACCGCCTTTTGTCCCGAAATGTTCGTCATTTCCTTTTGTACCGAATCCAGAAGCTTGATATTCTGGATTGCCTCGCCAAGACCGACGTTCAAAACGATCTTCGTAAGCTTGGGCACCTGCATGATGTTCTTGTAGCTGAACTCCTTCATAAGCGCAGGCACCACATTGCTCTTGTAATGTTCTCTCAGGCGCGGTGTCATTATTTGTCCATAACCTCCCCGCATTTTTTGCAAGCCCGCAGCTTCCGCCCGTCCTCAAGCAGCTTGTTGCCGACACGGGTGGGCTTGTCACATTTGGGGCAGATGAGCATTACTTTCGAAGTATGAAGCGGCGCTTCTTTTTCGATGATGCCTCCCTGCTGGTGCTGCTTGTTTGGCTTCATGTGTTTTTTGATCAGGTTAACCTGCTCCACAAGAAGCCCGTCCTTCTTGGGCAGAACGGAGATAACACGTCCCCGCTTGCCCTTTTCCTTACCGGCGATCACCATAACGGTGTCTTCTTTTTTGATACCAAGCCCCATATTAAAGCACCTCCGGAGCCAGTGATACGATTTTCATAAAATCCTTCCACCTGAGTTCTCTGGCCACCGGGCCAAAGATACGCGTTCCAACAGGCTCACCCTGTGCATTAATGAGTACGGCGGCATTGCGGTCAAAGCGGATATAGCTGCCGTCCGAGCGGCGCTGCTCCTTCTTGGTCCTGACCACAACGGCCTTTGCCACGGTACCCTTCTTTACAGTGCCTCCGGGCTCAGCCTCTTTTACCGTAACCACGATGACGTCTCCGAGCCGGGCATACCTCCTGCGGTATCCTCCAAGCACCTTGATGCACTGGAGCTTCTTTGCGCCGGAGTTGTCGGCCACGTCCAGTTTTGACATATGCTGTATCATTGCGTTATGCCCTCTCCAGAATCTTTACCACGGTCCATCTCTTGTCCTTGCTTAACGGCCTGGAGGACACAATGGCCACGGTATCACCTGTCCTGCATTCATTATTTTCGTCGTGCGCCTTGAACCGGGTCACCCGCTTAACGGTCTTTTTGTACCTGGGATGCTGAAACAACCTGGTTATGGCTACCACGGCGGTTTTATCCATCTTATCGCTGACTACCTTCCCGGTATAGAACTTTTCATACGCCATCGGTTACCGTCCCTCTTTGCCTTCTGCTTTGGTCTTTTCTCCCACAAAAGTAAGTATGCGGGCAATATCCTTTTTTACCTGGCGAATCCGGCGGGGGTTTTCGATCTCCCCGGTAGCAGCCTGAAAACGGAGGTTGAACAGTTCCTTGCGCATGTCCGTTTCTTTTGCCCGGAGTTCCTCCAGCGTCATATCTCTCAACTCAGAAGCCCTCATAGTACGGCCTCCTCCCTGCCTACNNCGGCACGCGCCAGTTCCTCTGGGGCCCCGGAAATCTCATATAATATCCTGCCGGGCTTTACGACAGCCACCCAGTATTCCGGGTTACCCTTACCCTTACCCATACGGGTTTCAGCAGGCTTTTTCGTAATGGGCTTGTCGGGGAACACACGTATCCAGACCTTCGCACCACGCTTCACATGACGGTTGATGGCAACACGGGCAGCCTCTATCTGCCGGGAGGTTATCCAGCCGGGCTCCATGGCCTTCAGGCCAAATTCGCCAAATGTAACCTTTGATCCCCGGTAGGCGGCACCTCGCATGCGCCCCTTCATCATCTTTCTGAATTTGACCTTTTTAGGCATTAACATAACGAACTACTCCTTTGATCCATGGTGTTCGGGCAGAACATCACCATGATATAACCAGACTTTTACGCCTATGATTCCATAGGTCGTACGCGCTTCTGCAAAACCATAATCGATATCTGCGCGGAATGTGTGCAAAGGCACCCGGCCCTCACGATACCACTCGGTCCTGGCAATCTCTGCTCCTGCCAAGCGACCGGAACACATCACCTTGATACCAAGGGCGCCAAAGCGCATCGAAGAGCTTACTGCCTTCTTCATCGCACGACGGAATGCAACACGTTTTTCAAGCTGGAGGGCNNTACCAGTTGAGCATCGACCTCGGGCTTCCTTACTTCCTTGATGTCAACCGAGACCTCCTTACCGGTGAACGCCTCCATGTCCTTCCTCAGGCGCTCGGCCTCGGCACCCTTCTTGCCAATAACAATACCCGGGCGAGCGGTATAAATGGCCAGCCTCAGTTTCTGCCCATAACGCTCGATCTCTATTCTTGACACACCCGCGTGATACAAACGGTGCTTGACCACACGGCGGATATTCACATCCTCAATAAGGTTGTCGGCATACTCACGCTTCTTGCCGAACCACCTGGAGTCCCAGGTCCTTATGATGCCCAGCCGGATTCCTATCGGATACGTCTTCTGACCCACTCGGTCCTCCTTATTCTCCCTCGCCCGTAAGATACAGGGTTATGTGTGAGGTCCGCTTCTTGATAACATTGGCGCGGCCCATGGCCCTCGGCCTGAAGCGCTTTATCGTAGGGCCCTGGTCAACGAGCACCTTCGACACGGTCAGAACCTCCGGATCCGGAGCATTCTTGACCTCGGCGTTGGCCATGGCCGATTTCAGAACTTTCTCAACAAGGCGAGCCGCCCGATAGGGCATGTAGCGAAGCGCCACCATGGCCTCACCCGCGCGCTTGCCCCTGATAAGGTCAACTACCCTGCGCGCCTTTGTCGGCGTCACCCGTGCATACCGTAATACCGATCTCGCTTCCACCGTTACTTCCCTTTCTTCTTGTCCGAACCGGCATGACCGCGGAACGTCCTGGTGGGAGAGAACTCACCGAGCTTGTGTCCCACCATGTTCTCGGTAATATATACCGGCACGAACTGTTTTCCGTTATGTACAGCAAAGGTCAATCCAATAAACTCGGGCATAATGGTTGAACGCCGGGACCATGTCTTTATGATCTTCCGGTCACCGCTATCAAGCGCCCGACTGACCTTTTTCATCAGCTTTTCATCTACGAATGGGCCTTTTTTCAACGACCTGGGCACTGGTTCCTCCTCAAGCCTTATTTGCTCTTGCGCCGCCTGACAATAAACCTGTCAGTGCGCTTGTTCTTCCGTGTCTTCACACCCTCGGGCTTACCCCAGGGTGAACAGGGAGGACGTCCGCCCGAACTGCGGCCCTCGCCGCCGCCCAGCGGATGGTCAACAGGGTTCATGGCCACACCACGTACGATCGGGCGGCGCCCCTGCCAACGTTTACGTCCGGCCTTGCCTATCGAAACATTCTCATGCTCGGTGTTGCCCACCTGTCCAATGGTAGCCCTACACAGAGTGGGGACCAGCCTGACCTCACCGGATGACAGTTTAACATGAGAGTACTTTTCTTCTTTTGCCAGGAGTTGGGCCTGTGTGCCTGCACTGCGCACCATCTTGGCTCCGCCCCCGGGCTTTAATTCTATATTATGAATGAAGGTACCTACAGGAATGTCCCTGATTGGCATGGCATTCCCGGACTTCACCTCTACAGCTTCACCGGCGATAAGTTCATCCCCCACCTGCACACCGACAGGAGCCAGGATGTAACGCTTATCCCCATCAAGATAATGCAGAAGCGCTATACGGGCCGAACGGTTCGGGTCATACTCTATGGTAGCAACTTTTGCCGGAACACCATGCTTGTCGCGCTTGAAGTCTATCATGCGATAGGCACGCTTTGCTCCGCCTCCCCGGTGCCATGCGGTAATACGGCCCGTTGAGTTGCGTCCTCCGGATTTCTTCAGCGACTTCTTTAGAGGCTTGTGGGGCTTGTCCGTGGACAGCTCCTTGAAGTCGAATCCTGTCTGAAACCTTCTGCCCGCCGACGTGGGCTTGTAATTCCTGATAGCCATTTGTTATACGCCCTCTATGAAGTCTAGTTTCTCACCCTTTTTCAGGGTAATAATTGCTTTCTTCCGATCCGGCCGCTTGCCAGCCGAACGTCCAAAGGTTTTTGTTTTCCCCTTTACCTTCACGGTGGAGACCTTGTCAACCTTTACCTTGAACAGTTCTTCCACGGCCTGCTTGATCTCTATCTTGTTGGCATCGGAAGCCACTTCAACCAGCACCTTATTCTCGCTTTCCTTCAAAAACGCACCCTTTTCTGTAAACAGGGGCTTCTTTATGACCGCATATACGTTTTTCATTGCTCAGCCTCTTTCTCCAGGGAGGTCATCGACTCTTTGGTGGCAAGCACCGCATGATGGGCCAGCACCTCATACGTATTAAGGTCACTTGCCATACGAATATTCACACCCGGAATATTTCGCACGGAAAGGGCCACGTTGGCATCCATCTCCTGAAGCACTACAAGCACGCTGCCTGAAGCCAAACCAAGCTTCTCGAGCACACCAACCATCTGCTTGGTCTTGGGTGCCTCGAACTTCAGGGAGTCAACAACCACAAGCTCGCCATCAGCAAGCTTTGTGGACAGAGCAGCGTACAGGGCCTTACGACGTGCTTTTTTAGGCATCGCATAGGAATAGTCCCTGGGCTGGGGGCCAAATATCGTCGCACCTCCACGAAACAGTGGCGAACGGGTTGAACCCGCGCGGGCACGTCCCGTCCCCTTCTGACGATAGGGCTTCTTCCCACCGCCGGTTATCAACGCCCTGTTCCTGGTGGCGTGTGTACCCTGGCGCTGGTTGGCCAGATAATTCACCGAAGCCTCATGCATCAGGCCCTCAAGCCCCGTAAGTCCGAAGCGCTCATCGCTCAGGCTTAGGGTTCCGGCATCCTGGTTTTCTATGGTTTTAACCGCTACTTCAGGCATTGCTAGTCTTCCTTCCTGATTTCTACGATGGAATTTCTTCCGCCGGGGACCGCACCGCGAAGCAGAATAAGATTCTGTTCTGCACGGACATCAGCCACCAGAAGGTTCTTTACCGTTACACGCTCGGAGCCCATATGCCCTGCCATCCGCTGGCCCTTCCAGACCCTCGAAGGATAGGAGCTTGCGCCGATTGAGCCAGGGGCACGGTTGAACATCGAACCGTGGGAACCGGGCCCTCCGCCAAAGTTATGACGCTTCATGGTCCCCTGAAAGCCCTTGCCCTTGCTCACGGAGGTAACATTGACCATCTGACCGGCTTCAAAGCCTTCCAGGGTAACTTCCTGGCCGACCTCAAGCTCCTTGAAAGGATATTCCCTAACCAGCCGATGCGGTTTCACTCCGGCTTTCTTGAACACACCGAGCATGGGCTTTGTATAGTGCTTCTCCTTTTCATCGGCGAAGAACCCAACCTGCACGGCTTCATATTTGTCGCGCTCCAAGGTCTTCACACCCACGACAACACCGGGCTGCGCCTCAATCACCGTTACAGGCACGGCAGTACCGTCTTCGGTATATATCTGGGTCATCCCAAGTTTTTTGCCGACTATCGCCTTCATAGTTTTATCTCCACGTCAACACCGGCCGCAAGTTCGAGCTTCATCAGCGCATCAACGGTCTCCGGCGTTGCTTCATAAATATCAACCAGGCGCTTGTGGGTCCTGATCTCGAACTGTTCACGGGACTTTTTGTCCACATGAGGAGAGCGCAGCACAGTATACTTGTTTATCTTCGTTGGAAGCGGCACCGGTCCACCGATGCGCGCGCCCGTGCGGTGCGCCGTGTCTACGATCTCCTTGACCGAAAGGTCCAGAACCCTGTGGTCGTATGCCCTCAGCTTTATGCGTATCTTTTCGTTCATACTACTCAATGATCTCCGTCACGACGCCGGCACCCACGGTGCGTCCGCCCTCTCGAATGGCAAACCGGACTTCCTTCTCCATCGCGATCGGCGCTATCAGCTCTCCGGTCAGCGTGATGTTGTCCCCAGGCATTACCATTTCCGTTCCTTCCGGCAGCGTCACCACTCCCGTCACGTCCGTCGTCCTGAAATAAAACTGCGGCCGGTACCCGTTGAAGAACGGCGTGTGCCGTCCGCCTTCCTCCTTCGTCAGTACGTACGCCTCCGCCTTGAACTTCGTGTGCGGCGTGATCGTCCCGGGCTTCGCCAGCACCTGACCCCGCTCCACCTCGTCCTTGCCCGTCCCGCGCAGCAGCACGCCCACGTTGTCGCCGGCCTGCCCCTCGTCCAACAGCTTCCGGAACATCTCCACTCCCGTCGCCGTCGTCTTCTGCGTCGGACGTATGCCCACTATCTCCACTTCCTCGCCCACCTTGATGATCCCGCGCTCGACCCGCCCCGTCACCACCGTGCCGCGGCCCGAGATCGAGAACACGTCCTCGATCGGCATCAAAAACGGCTTGTCCACCGGACGCTCGGGCGTCGGAACATAATCGTCCACCGCCTGCATCAGCTCCAGTATCGGCTTGTACTCCTCCGTGTCCTGGCCCTCCGCAGTGCTCTCCAGCGCCTTCAGTGCGCTGCCCTTCACGATCGGTATATCATCGCCGGGGAAATCATACTTGCTCAGAAGCTCCCGGACCTCCAGCTCCACCAGGTCCAGCAGCTCCGGGTCGTCCACCATGTCCACCTTGTTCAGGAACACCACGATGTACGGCACGTTCACCTGCCGCGCCAGCAGAATGTGCTCCCGCGTCTGCGGCATCGGACCGTCCGCCGCCGACACCACCAGAATCGCCCCGTCCATCTGCGCCGCACCCGTGATCATGTTCTTCACGTAGTCCGCGTGCCCCGGACAGTCCACGTGCGCGTAGTGACGGTTCTCCGTCTGATACTCCACGTGCGCCGTCGCTATCGTTATCCCCCGCGCCTTCTCCTCAGGGGCGTTATCAATCGAATCAAAGCTCCGAAAGTCTGCGCCTCCCCCAAGGCTCATCACCTTGGTGATCGCCGCCGTCAGCGTCGTCTTGCCGTGGTCGACGTGACCAATCGTCCCTACGTTTACGTGCGGCTTTGTCCGCTCGAATTTCTCCTTCGCCATCTCTTTACTCCTCCTGGTTTATTACAATTACTTAATAATTTTCATGGAGCCCATGACCGGACTTGAACCGGTGACCTC
>JABAHP010000148.1_pt1 | contig 38949 bp, 23 predicted proteins | sample 7062081 | NCBI WGS metagenome assembly JABAHP01 (sample SAMN14534357, study PRJNA622989) | marine sediment metagenome | biome: marine biome [ENVO:00000428]; feature: marine pelagic biome [ENVO:01000023]; material: deep marine sediment [ENVO:00002113] | place: India: Gulf of Kutch | collected...
TCCTTTAAGTTTCAGTCTTGCGACCGTACTCCCCAGGCGGCGGGCTTAACAACTTCTCTCCGGCACTGGGCGCCCTCGTAGGACCCCCAACACCAAGCCCGCAGCGTTTACACCCTGGACTACCCGGGTATCTAATCCGGTTTGCGCCCCAGGGCTTCGTCCCTTACCGTCGGACCCGTTCTAGTCAGACGCCTTCGCCACTGGTGGTCCTCCAAGGATTACAGGATTTTACCCCTACCCCTGAAGTACCTCTGACCTCACCCAGTCCCAAGCCCGGCAGTCTCCTCGGACTTCGGCCAGTTGAGCTGGCCGATTTCCCCAAGAATTTACCGGGCCGGCTACGGACGTTTTAGGCCCAATAATAGCGACCACCACTCGGGCTGCAGGTATTACCGCGGCGGCTGGCACCCGTCTTACCCAGCCCTTACTCTCCATGCTTTTTAGACACGGAAACAGCTTACACATTGTGCAAGCACTTGGAATCCCCTCGTCGTGGTTTCCCACATTGCGAAGTTTTCGCGCCTGCTGCGCCCCGTAGGGCCTGGACTCGTGTCTCAGAGTCCATCTCCGGGCTACCTCTCTCAAGGCCCGTACCCGTCGAAGGCTAGTGGGTCCGTTACACCAACTACAACCTGATAGGCCGCAGACCCATCCTTGGGCGCCGGAGCTTTTGGCCATCAAGCATTCCAGCACAGATGGCCTATGGAGTATTATACTCAGTTTCCCGAGGTTATCCTCCACCTAAGGGCAGATTATCCACGTGTTACTGAGCCGTCTGCCGAGGGCCGAACCCTCTCGACTCGCATGGCTTAATCGAATTCCAATAGCAGTGGCCTCCGGCAGGATCAACCAGAGTTATTTTTTTCGCTATTAGAATCTGGAGTTTTCAGATTTAGCGTGCACACTTAGCAACCGGTGGCATTGCACCAGGTTACACCTGCACATCGAGCGTCGGATCCGAGAGGTCCTGACGCCGCCTTGCGCCAGATTTCTCGGATCCCCATGGGGTCTGTCCGCGGCCGTGAAATGGACCCCGTCACGGGTGGGCGTCGACACGCCCTCCTCGGGGCCCTCGCCGGGGCCGCGCTGCGCCCTTATCTTTCGCCCGAACACGTATATAACGGTTTCGTCCAAGAGACATGAGGTCTCCTCGTGGCGAAGGGACGCGAGGCAGGGCATAAGCGATGTTGGTTATAAACCTTGTGGCGTGCGCCAGGGGGCCTTTGCCCGATCCTCACTTGTTGTTGGGAGGGGTTCGGTCGGAGACGGGCACCATGTTCCGCGAGAGCTTCGCCAGGGTGGCGTCGTCCAGGGCGTAGGGGTCCACGTGGATCATCATGGTGAAGTCGTCCACCTGGGCCATGTCCGTCAGCTCGTTGACGAAGGCCACCACCTCGTCGAGGGGGTTGTGCACCAGCAGGTACTCCAGCCCGTCGAGGCACGCCACCGTCCGCTCGTTCTCCTTGACGTAGGTGGTGATCTCGTGGAGGATCATGGTGGTGTTCGATGGGCTCACGCCCCGCTTGGTGGGGGTCTTGGAAAGCCACACGCACTCCGCCCCCGCCTCGGGGACGCTGGGGTGCAGCCGCTGGGGGTGGACCCTGGAGATGAGCAGGCCCGAGCCCGCGTCCTCCACCAGTCCGCGGAATATGTTGTGGGTCCGGGTCACGTCCTTGCCCTGGAAGAGGTACGTCTTCCCGGGCTCGATGGAGGTGATGCCCTCCATCTCGAAGCGGACGCCGTCGGGGATGGCGGCGTGGGAGATGGCCAGGATCTGGTCCAGGTACCGCTCCACGCCCTCGAACTTGGCGATGTTGCCGTCCCACTTGTCGAGGATGTCGCCGAAGTCCTCCTTGATGGACCGGGTGGCGTAGTTGATGGCCTTCCTCAGCTCCTCGGTGACCGAGCCCGTGTGGATGACCGCGATGTAGAACAGCTTGCCGGGGTCCCTCTCGATGAGGATGTTGTTGTCCCCCGCCTGCATGGACTTCAGCTGGGCGGACCGCATCGACTGCTGCACGAACTCCTGGATGGCGGTGAGCATGGCGATGGCCAGGTCCTCGTCCATCGACATCATGCCCCGCTTGGATATGTGCCTGATTATGACGCCGTCCCCATAGACGAGGAACACGTCGGACACAGACGGGGGCTCGAAGCGCCCCCACACGTACCGGGACGCCACCACCGCCACCGTCCCGGTGACCATCACGACGACGACGACTATCCACCAGGCGAAGCCCGTGGTCTGCCCCGGCTTGGCCTTGACCTTGACCACGATGCCGGTGTTCACCACGTGGTCGTGGTCTGTGACCTTGAGGATCAGCCTGTCGGTCCTTGACGGGCTGCCCTTGTAGTCCAGAACCAGGAGCCATCCGTGCACGCTCACGTAGCTGACAGTAGTGTCCGGGTCGTTGGCGTCCACCACTGTGAACTCCAGCTCGGTGAAGGGGGTGTCCACGTCCCTGATGTAGTTCCGGAGGTCGATGGTCGATATGCTGGGCGGGATCTCCAGCAGACCGATCTCGTCCACCTCGGGAGGGTCGTTGACGGGCAGCACGGTGAGCTTGAATGTGTAGGCCGAGAAGGCCTTCTTCGCGTCGATGACACGGAAGAGGATCAGCATGGGCACGTTGTGGGAGCCGTTGTAGGTGTTGAAGTCGGGGTCGGGTAGCTCTATCGACACGGATCCGTCCGGGTCGATGGTGAACGTGATGGGACCGCCCTCGAACTCGAAGTTCAGGTCCTGCCACTTGCCCGGGTCGACGAGCCAGTCCGGGTCCCAGGCGGAGGTGACGGAGAAGGCCTGTGCCCGGGTCTCCGCCTCGACCATGACGATGTCCGGCGGCGGGTCTTCCATCATGGGGGGGTGGTTGTTGCTGACGAAGACGCTGACCGACCGGGGACCGGTGTAGGCGCCCTCTGGGTCCTCTATGGAGATGATCAGGATGAAGTCGGGCATCAGCGGGTAGAGCAGGCGCATTCCTAGGGTGTACTTGGTCGAGCGGGTCGCCCGGGGATCGTTGGTGATGAGCTTCAGCTCTCCCAGCTCGTGGTCCACGTCCACCACGAAGGGGGAGAGGTCCAGGTCGTACGTCTCGTTGGCCCGGATGTGCAGGTCTGGTATCTCCGGGTCATCGATGAACACGGGCGCGTCGTTGGTGGAGTTGCACCGGATGATTATCGTGTCCTCCAGAAGGGCCCCCGTGGGGTCCGTGGCCCTGAAGGTGACGGAGTCCAGACCGTGCCAGTCCTTCGGCGGGTAGAAGCTGACCGGGTGGGGGTACTCGTTCCCGATGACCACCCTGACGTGCCTGTTTCCGTACGAGTAGTACAGGGCGTCCTGGTCCTTGTCGTAGAAGAAGGCGTCCAGGTTGAACGCCGCTATCTTGTTCGTGTCCTCCTCCATCCACACGTCGGGCAGGGGGGTGCGCAGCTCGGGGACCCAGTCGTCCACCACCCAGACCATGATGGAGATCCAGGCTATGTGACCGTCGGGGTCCCGCAAGGTGATGTTCACGAAGAAGGACTTGTCCAGCTCGTCCTTCGAGTATCTGAACTCCAGGGCAAGGGGGTTGGTGGGCACCTTGCTAACGTGCTCGTCGTCGGGCTTGAGGATGGCCAGCTCCTCCAGGGGGCTGTCCGGGTCGTCCACGTAGGGGAGGAAGTTGAACGTGTAGGGAACCTCGGGGCGGACGTACAGGTTGGGGGGCACGTCGGTGAAGTGGGGCGGGTCGGGCACCGAAACGACCACCACCTGGAGGAACGCAATGTCCCTTTGGCCCGTCTCGTCCACCACATGGATGGCCACCACCGCCTCTCCGTGCCTGTCGGGCAGGGTTATGAACTTGAGCCTCAACTCGCCCGTAACGTTCTCTCCGTCCACGTAGAACAGGTCCTCGGGCTCGTCGGTCACGTAGACCTTCACTGTGCTCATGTCATTGTCGTCCACGTGGTCGAACAGGTCCAGCATGTACTCCTGGTCCTCGTCGATGTGGATGACCTGGGGCATCGTGCTCAGGAACTCAGGCGGGTAGTCCCCAGGCCGGTTCCCAATCTCCCTGTGGTCCAGTACCGCCTCCCCAGAGAGGCCGACCTCGTCGATGGCCACGGCCCGCAGCTTCGAGCTCTTGATGTAGAGGTCCCCGGGGATGAACCATACCCCTTCCCACCTGTCCGTGTTGGGGTTGTAGAAGGCATTGTAGACCTGGACCCACTCCTCCCCGTCCAGGTAGTAGAAGGTCACGTTGACGGTGTCCCTGTCCGAGTTCACCACCAGGGGGATGGTGTCGAAGAGGTGGTACTGGTACGTGGTGGGGGCGAGGAAGAAGGGGGCGGGACTGGTGTTGTCTATCTCGATGTCGGCCAGCAGGGCCGTGCCGTTTCCCACGGCGTCGTACGCCTCGGCCTTTATGGTGGTGTCGAACAGGCTCAGGGTCCCCGTGTCCCAGGTGAGGCTCCACACCTCGGCCCCGGCCTTGTCGGCCGGACCTATCTGCACCCATCCGGACCCGTTGAAGTACGAGAACACCACCCTCACAGTGTCGTTGGGAGAGCCCACGACCAGCTGGCAGGTTCCCGTCAGGTGGTCGCCCTCGATGGGTGAGAGGAAGGTGGGCGCAGGGGCCAGGTCCCTGATGTCGACGCCCGTCACCGAATCGTACCCCTTCAAGCCCAGGTCGTCCACGACGGTCACCCTTACCTCCAGGTCGTCCTTCTCGCCGACCAGGTAGGTGTTCCAATGGTACATCCAAAGAGACAGGCTTGAGTTCCAGTTCGCGTCGCTGATGTGGTTCCAGGCTCCCTCACCCTGGCGCCACTCGAAGTAGGCGTCTATCACGTGCTCGTCGGTGCAGTTCGCCTTCAGGTGCACGTAGCCGTCCAGGGTGTTGTTCTCGAGGGGGAACACCAGGTCCGTCACAGGTCGCACGTTGTCGATGTGGATCATCAGCACCGAGACCCGATGCTCGTTCCCCGCGGCGTCCCTTCCGGAGGCCAGCACCTCCACATCGGTGATTTCGTCGTACTCCGTCGTGTTCCATACGTATGACCAGTTATGGGTGCTCGCCTCGTACATCGCGATGCCCAGGTCCTCGTACCCGTTGCCCACGTCCTTGTAGAGGGTGATGGATTCCACGTCCGGGGTGGCCAGGATACGGATCACGTAGAAACCGTTTATCCTGATGCCCTGGGTGGGGGCCTTGAAGGATATGGTGGGGGGGGTGTTGTCCACGATCACCGTTACGTTCACGGAGGTGGTCACGTTGCCAGGGAGGGTGGCGTTGGCCATCAGCTCGTAGGTCCCGTCGGAGACCGTCCTGGTGTTCCATTGGGTCGAGTAGTAGTCAGGGGCGCTGAAGGTGCCCGCGCCGATGAGCTGGTAGCCTCCCCCGGACCTGTAGTAGAAGGTCACGTTGGTCACGTTGGCACTGGCCTTGACCACCACGTCCGCATCCCTGGACACGTACGATCCGTCCACGGGACGGTCCCATGTCAGGTCCGCCGACCGGTCTGCCGCGGACGGCGTGGCCGTCAGGAGGAGCACAGCTGCCAGGACGATCACCATGACAAGTAGAAGGGGCCAGAGAGGCGGGGCTGGACGGGTCCTCGTGCTGACCTCCTCAAGTGGCCTGGCCAAGGCATCACTCCCCTCTACGAACGCTCCTCTCTTGCCTCCAGGAAATACCTGCAACGGGTAGGTAGGTTCACCTGGCGGTCGGAAAACTACCTCCAGAGCGTACAAAAACCTTGTCCCCTGGGTACAATCCCTGAGAATCCCGGATCCGACTGGCCCGACCAGTGTCCTGTGGCCCGAACCTCCTCCTGGGACTCCCTCTCCAGTACGTACATTGGGTGGAAATATCTAAATATCAAAACGCCCCATCAGCACGCCGGACGGACCGGCGGATGCTGCGTTCGCGCATGATGATCACGCTCACCATGACAATCAGACCGGCCCCCTGGCCGGTAATATCACTGGCCCCTCGGAATGGGGAGGGGCGCTCACCGCGGAATGACCGCTGGAGTGAGATACCTGGGCGCGCCTGCCCCGCAGGGACCACACTCATTGTGGACGTGATGCCCACGCTGGTTCTGTCTCCAAAGGAGATGATGATAAATGAATCTGGACCCATCCACTACCAAGTACCTAATCAAGGCCAGGATCAATGCCGACGGCGTCGTGGAGAAGCCCGACGTGGTGGGCGCCATATTCGGCCAGACCGAGGGCCTACTGGGCGACGAGCTGGACCTCCGTGACCTGCAGAAGAGCGGCCGCATGGGCCGCATCGAGGTGTCCATCTCGTCCGAGCGGGGCAAGTCCTCGGGCGAGATAAAGATGCCCTCCAGCCTGGACCAGGTGGAGACGTGCATCCTGGCCTCCGCCCTGGAGACCATCGACCGGGTCGGGCCCTGCAAGGCGAAGATCAAGGTTGACGCAATCGAGGACGTGCGCCAGGTCAAGAAGAACCAGATAGTCGAGAGGGCCAAGGAGCTGCTGACCTCCCTGATGGAGGAGAGCAAGACCATCTCCGGGGACCTGACGTCCTCGGTGCGCGAGGCCATCCAGGTCGAGGAGATCGTCTCCTACGGCAAGGACAAGTGCCCGGCTGGACCCAACGTCTCCACCTCGGACGCCATAATCGTGGTCGAGGGACGGTCCGACGTCCTGAACCTGCTCAAGTACGGCATCAAGAACGCCATCGCGGTGGAGGGCACCAACGTCCCCAAGACCATCAGCGACCTGGCATCAGAGCGGGTCGTGACCGCCTTCGTCGACGGTGACAGGGGTGGCGAGCTGATCTTGCGTGAGCTCCTCCAGACCATCGAGCTGGACTTCATCACCAGGGCGCCACGGAACCGGGAGGTGGAGGAGCTTACCCAGAAGCAGATCATCAAGGCCCTTCGCAACAAGGTCCCAGTGGACCAGTACGTGGAGATGTACGGTCTTACTGGTCTCATCCCCAAGGAGGGTCTGGACGAGCCCCCTGCCAAGGAGGACAGGTCCCCGAGGAAGGACCGGAGGTCCAAGGACAGGGGCAAGAGGTCCAAGGATGACAAGGCCAGGGACGCTGCCGAGGACCGCAGGGAGGCCAAGGAGCACATCGCCGACGAGCCCAAGGTTGAGCTCACCGAGGACCAGCAGACGTACGTGGGGATACTCCAGAAGCTCTCGGGACGTCTCAAGGCCAACATCATAGACCCCAAGGGCCAGGTAATACAGGAGCTGGACGTCAAGGACCTGACCTCCACCCTCAAGGGCTTCCGCAAGAAGGTCAAGGCCGTCGTGTTCGACGGCGTCATAACCCAGCGCCTCCTGGACATCGCCGTCGAGAAGGGCGTGGAGGACGTGGTGGGCAAGAAGATGGGCAACGTCAGCAAGATGCCAGAGGGCCTGAACGTCTGGACCTTGGACGACCTATCCGTCTGAGGGTCGTCAGGACCGTGGGATAGTGCACCGGGGGCATTGCCGTGGCAGGTAAGAGGAAGGTGGTCCCCGACGAGGGGTTCGACCTGCAAGACATCACCAGCACAGCCCAGGTGTCAATACCCAGCAACCCCCTGGACCGCATAATCGGTCAGGACGAGGCAGTGGAGGTGGCGAGGATCGCCGCGTCCCAGCGCCGCCACCTACTCCTGGTCGGGCCCCCGGGCATCGGCAAGTCGATGACCGCCCAGGCCCTGTCCCTCTACCTGCCCCTCCCCGAGAGCGAGATCCAGGTCGTCCACAACCCAGAGAACCATCAGCGACCCTTCGTCGAGGTCAAGGACCGTGAGGAGGTGCTGCGCCTCAGCAGGAAGCAGGAGACGGCAGAGGGGGAGCTGGTGGAACCACAGATGGTACCCCAGGAGGTGGGAGAGCGCCTTGGGTTCAGGTGTCCCAGCTGCGGTGCGTACAGCAGCTACGAGGACCTGAACTGCCCCGTCTGCCAGCGGACGAAGGTGAGCCAGTCCAAGCAGCCCTCCCAGAACCCCTTCGGCGACCTGATCGGTGGCATCTTCGAGGTGACCATCAGCCGCCTTGGCGGGGGTCAGCCCCCCAGCGTCCGCACGACCCGAATGGTCGACGGCAGGGAGGAGGTGGTCGTCTACGAGCGCGCGGGGGAGCTGGTGAAGGTGCTGGACGAGGAGGCGCTGGAGAGGCGCCGGGAGCTGGAGCACCAGTCGCCCAGGAAGACCATGGTGCCCTTCGACCGCAGGCCCTTCGTGCTCGCCACGGGCGCCTCCGAGACTGAACTGCTGGGGGATGTCACCCACGACCCGTACGGTGGCCACCCCCAGCTGGGCTCGCTGCCCTACGAGAGGGTGGTGGCTGGCACCATCCACGAGGCCCACGAGGGGGTGCTCTTCATCGACGAGCTGCCCCGGCTGGGCCAGCTCCAGAGGAGCATCCTGACCGCCATGCAGGAGAAGGTCTACCCGATAGCGGGCCGCAACCCCCAGTCGGCCGGCGCCTCGGTGAGGGTGGACGACGTGCCCTGCGACTTCATCCTAGTTGGCGCGTGCAACATCCAGGACCTGCCCCACATCCTTTCACCCCTGAGGAGCCGCGTAGTGGGCAACGGATACGAGGTGTTGCTGGACGTCACCATGCCCGACAACGACCTGGGGAGGGCCAAGCTGGTCCAGTTCATCGCCCAGGAGATCGAGATGGACCGGCGGATCCCCCATGCGAACAGGTCCGCCATCCGGGCCATCACCGACGAGGCTAAGAGGAGGGCCAAGCTCATCGACGACCAGCCCGATGCCCTTACCCTCCGCCTGAGGGAGCTGGGGGGCCTCATCCGCGTGGCGGGGGACCTGGCTACCGTCTCGGGGGCCAAGCACATCTCCGCCAAGCACGTCAAGGAGGCCAGGCGGCGGGCCCTCCCGGTGGAGGCCCAGATCAAGGAGCGCCACGGCACCTACAGGAGGGGGCTGGCCTCGGACGTCACCTCGGCCCAGAAGGAGTCGGCCCCCTACAACTACTGGAACTACACCTCCGATGACGACAAGGCCGGGTACGGCTGAGCGGAGCGGGCTTCCAGCTGATCACGCAAGGTCCAGGGTCATCAACACCCCGTCCTCCCCGTCAGGGTAGTAGGCGACCAGGGGCTCCACGACCCGGAAACCGAAGCGACGATAGAACTCCTGCGCCCTCATGTTCGAGACCCTCACTTCCAGGACCACGCTCACGATCCCCTCGCGGACGCATTGCTGGTTGAAGGCCCGGAGAAGGAGGGAGCCTAGCCCCATGTCCCTGTACCCCTCCCTGACTGCCATGACCAGGATGCGGCCCACGGTGGCGCTCCTCCGCATCGAGAGCAGCACCGCCGCCAGCCTGCCCTCCTCCACGTCGATTATCTGTCCCTCCGGCCAGGCGGCCTGGAGCGCCAGGTACATCTCCTCGGAGAAGACCTGATCGAAGGTGGACGTCACCAGGGCCATCACCTGGCGCAGGTCCCGGGGCTCGAACAGTCGCAAGGCCACGGTGACAGAAGGCCGTTCGGGTGTATATGACCCTTGCGAGACGACTGGGAGACCGTTCTCCAGGGGGTGAACGTTTCCGTTCCCGTATATAAGTGAAGCCCACTGAATCAAGGGCACCAACCAGGACACCCCCGGTGATAACACATGCAATCCCGGTTCTTCCAATGCAAGAAGTGCGGCGAGTGGTTCGAGGCCCCGCCGCTAGAGGCCCACCAGACGAACGGGTTGTCCAAGATGGAGAAGTGCACCCACTGCAACAAGTGGGCCATTTATCCCCATGCAGAGGCCCGGATCTCGCCTGGGTCCAACCAGGCTCCCGTTTATGGGTGATGACCGGTCGGACACGACACGGGCACATCCCACCTCGACCTCCAGCGTAGCCACTGAAGGAGGGCGCGCAATGTTTGAATAGCTGTCAAGCCCTTGCCTTGGCGATGCCTCCGGGAGAGGAGATGGGCTTCAAGTTCATCCAACAGGTCCAGCAGCGGGAAAGCCGTAGCCATAACCTGACCAAGCTCCCCGCGGACTTCTTCGAGAACCTGGCCATCCACATCGAGGGGCTCAGGCGCCTGGCAAGGGAGGANNATGTCCACCACCGCGACCCTCATTGGGAACGAGCTGCGCAACACCCTTTCCCTGAGCCAGGACATCGTCCTGTTGCGGCTGCGCAAGATGGCCAACCGGGCCGTCGACTCCCTGGAGGGGGGGAAGGTGGACGTGAGGACCCTCACCCCCAAGGAGAAGGACATGTACGCCGAGCTGGCCCGCTTCATGGCCATCAGCTATGACCAGCTGGTACCACCGAAGGCCTCGGCGGCGGTCCCGGCCGTCCCGGCTACCGCCCCCGCCACCTCCCCGCCCGAGGAGGTCCCCCCGAAGGAGGACACCGAAGAAGGGGAGGGCCAGGCCCCCGGAGATGTGGCACCCGAGGAGGTTGAGGGGCCAGGTCCCAAGGCGGTGCCAGAGGGGGCGGTGCTCATACACGTGCTGAAGGACACGCCGCCCTTCGCGGGGGAGGACGGGCAGACCTACTCGCTGAAGAAGGGTGACATGGTCTCCCTGCCCGAGAAGCTGGCCCAGGTCCTGATATCCCGGAACATGGCCGAGCAGGTCTCCGGGTCGTAATAGCGGGTCATGTCAGCCCCCCCTCACCACGGCCCCGGACCACTCCGAATAGCCAACGAACAGACAGGGCTCCGTGCCCGGTCCCGAGGGTCCGTTGGCGAAAGCACCCGCCAGACCCCTCATCGGGTCGACGACAACGGCCACCTGGTGGGTGTGGGGGAAGCCTCCCCGCTGGGTGCGAAGGTCCCTCCCGGACATGAACACACCCAGGTCGAGATGGGTGTGGTACCATCCGACGATGACGTAGTCCAGCTCCTGGGCCTCCAGGCCCTTGGCGACCTCGACGAGGCCGTCGGGGGTGTACCGCACGCTCACGGGAGAGGCCTCCAGGGGGCCCGTCAGCATGTCCCAGACCACCGAGAACACACGTCCCTCCCCGTCCCTGGCGAAGTCGCCCACCAGCACTCCCAGGTCCTCGTGGCGGCGGAGGGCGCCCTCCCGGGAACGGGTCTCCATCCTAGCTAGCACGTCCATGTGCACATACAGCCTGGGCGGCCCTGCGGCGGTGTCTACCATCTCCCAGGGGACGGGGACCCCCTCGGGCCTTTCTGCCGTCCTCTCCGGCCGGGTCCACTCCTTCACAACTCGCGCGGGCGCGGTCAACCCCCCTACACCTCGCCGATGATCCTCACCTTCGGCGCCGGGGGCTTCCTGAGGGGACCGGGGCGGAAGCTGTGGTCCCTGAAGTAGAGGGCCGCCTCCTTGCAAGAGCACGTCCCGTAGGGGTCGTTGGCATTGGGATTCGCGAGGAGGGATTCTATGCCGATGACGAACTTGTACAGGTTGTCCTGGGCGGTCCACTTGTCGAGGAGTTTTGTGCACACGTAACCACCGTCGAAGGGCTCCATGATGTTAGGGTGGAAGATCTCCGACTGCCACTCGACGATGGGCTTCTGGTAGGGGTACTCCCGGGTGATGGTGATGCGGAACTTGTGGGTGTACTTGGTGGTGACCCTCTCTCCCCGCCTGACGGGACCCGGGGCGTTCTTGAGCGTTATGTCGACCACGGCGGGCCACTGGGAGAAGGACCTGTCCTTGACGATGATGGAGTTGGAGGTCTTCCTGACCACCTGGGCGACCTCGTTCTGCAACCTCTTCCTCAGCACAGCCTCAGGGAGCTTGGGCNNCCCCCAGCGACTTGCTGCAGTTGGGGCACTCGGTCAGCTGGTCGGCGCACTCGTGGTGGAAGGTGGCCCCGCAGGAGCATGCCCGGGGGGACTCCTGGGTGCCGATCTTGCCCTGGCAGATGGTGCACGTGAGCTCCTTCCTAAGGAACTGGGCACCGGCGTCCTCGTCCTCCTCCTCCTCCGGCTCCTCCTCGTCCGCCAGGAGCCAGCGGACGTCATGGAACTCGAAGGGCTTGTCGTCGTACTCCCGCTCGCAGGTGATCCACACCCTCACCATGATCTCCCCCGACTTCAGGGGCTTCACGCGGATGGGCACCTTCTTGACCTTCCCCTTGCCCCGGAGGATGTTGATGTCCCCCAGGCCGTCCACGTCCAGGTTCCCCGTCAGCTCCACCTTGGTGCGGAGGGCCCTGGCGGAGCCGTCGTTGCGGACCATCAGGTTGGCGTTGGTCCACTTGTCCAGGACCAGGGCCGACTCCAGCTCCATGGCCACGTCCAGCTGCGGGTAGAACGAATCCACGAGCTGGGTGGCGATGGCCCGGGCCTCCTCGGCGAGGGCCAGGGCCCGGTTCACGTCCTCCTCGCGGGTCTCCAGGGCCTCCTCGAACTTGGTCTGGGCCTCCGAGACGTCCATGCCGAAGCCCTTGGCGGTGCCGATGAGGGACTCGGCCTTGAAGGTGATGTCCACGATCTTGCTGTAGGAGGTCTTGGCCGTCTCCGCCTCCTTGGCGGACTGGTCGGCGTAGTCGTAGGCGCCGTCCAGGTCATCCAGGTCGAGGGCGTCTCGGGCCATGCCCAGCAGGTCATCGGCCAGCTTGGCGCTGGCCCCCATCCTCTCTAGGGTGTTGAGGGTGCTCTCCGCGTCGGAGATGGCCTCCCTCACCCGGGCCTCGTAGGACCTGTTGGCCTCCACCGTCGCCAGCTCCACCAGCTCCATCACCCGGTCGTAGTCGTGCTCGTCCATGGCGTCCTCTGCCGCCTCCTGCATGTCCATGGACTCGGACAGCTTGGCACGCGCCCTGGTCGCCCTCTCCACCAGCTCCATAAGGTCCGAGAGGGTGGACTGGGCCTGCCCGTGCTTGTGCACCAGCTCGCTCACCAGGTCGGAGCACTTCCTCGCGGACTCCTGGGCCTCCAGGTAGCGAAGCTCGTCCAGGTGGGTCCTGGCGTCCTTGAGGTGCTCGCTGGGCCCGGTGAGGTCGATGCCCACCTCCTTGCCCTTCTCGATGTCCTCCTCAGCCTTGATGATGAAGGAGCCGACCTCGGACATGAGGCGGTCGTCCAGTATCTCCTTTGCCTGCTTGGACCCGTCGGCGGACGCCTCGTAGTCACCCTCCTCCAGGCTGTTGGTGGCGGACAGGAGCAGCTCCGAGATGTCGTCCATTTCGATCTGGAAGGGCACGGCGGCCACCGCCGCCTTGGACGACTGTAGCAGCTGGGACGCGAAGACCTGCTGGAGGCTCCTGGCCTCCTGGCGCGCGTTGATGGCAAGGGTCTGGGCCTCCTCCAGGTTGTCCTCCGCCAGCTCCTCCCTTGCACGGGAGGTCATGTCCACCGACGACTCCATCTCGGCGCCGATCCTCTCGCCGCGTTCGTTCTCCATGTCCGTCTCGGTCAGGATCTCGTCGATTATCTGGACCTGGATGACGCGGGCGTTGGCCATGGCGGCGTCGGCGTTGGACAGGGCGGCGACGTAGTCCTTGTTCTGCAGCGCCTCCTCGGCCTCAACGTAGTGCTCTGAGGAGGTCTCGATGTCCGCCGACACGTCCAGGTTCACCAGCAGGTCCTTCGCCTCCTGCAGCGTGGTCCGGACCACGTCGGTGAATATCTCCGCGAAGACCATGAAGGATGACCGGGCGGCCTCGAGGGACTTCTTGTAGCTCTTGAGCGAGAGATGATGGTGGGCTTCCGCCAGGTGGTCCGGGGCTTCGCGGGCGTCCAGGTCCCGCTCGTTGGTGATGATGGCCAGCTCGTCGCAGGTCTTGATGATGCCCTCGACCAGCTCCCTCTGGGCCTCGTCCACGTCCTTGGCCAGCTCGTCCAGGACCCCCTTGGACTCCAGGAACTCGCCCGCCTCCCTGTGTTGCTCGGCAGCGTCCACGCGCCTGTTGAGCTCGCCCGTCTCGACACCGAGGCGGTCCGCCTCCTCCATGAGGTTCCTTATGTCGGTGATGATGGCGGCGATGGCCCCGTCGGACACCTCCCGGGCCCGTTTGGTGACCCTCAAGCTGGTCTCGTAAGAGTGATAGTAGTCCTGGGCGGCGAACATGTCCTGGGTCTGGTTCAGGTTGGAGATGACCTCGGCATCGTCGGCGCCCACGGAACGCATGATCTCGACGGCCTCCTTCGCCTCCTCCAGGACTATCCTGGCCCTGTCCTCCATGTAGGAGACCACCGGGGCCCTCACGTCCTCGGTTATCTCCGCCGCATCCACGTAGTTGCCATCGGACAGCTGGGACTTGGCCTCGTCCAGCCTCTCGCTGAGGGCCTCGGTCTCCAGCTCCATCAGGCCCATGAGCCTGATGTCGTCGCCCACCCTCTCGATGTGGTCTTGGACCGCTCCCCGCATCTTGGTGGTGATGGAGGCCTGGGCGAGCCGGCTATGCTTGAGGGCCTCCCGCATGTGCCGTTCCTCATAGGACCTGACCACGTTCTCGTGGAGGGCCTCGACCTCCGAGGGGTCCGCCAGGATCTTCTTGGCCAGTTCCAGCTGGTGCTCCACCGTCTTGATCTCGCTCTTGGCCTCCTCGGCCTCCTGCTCCGCGGACCTGGCGGCGGCCATGGCCATGTGGGCGAAGGACAGCGCGAAAGGGTAGTTCTCCTCGTCGAGGGACCTCCTGCCGCGGGATATCCTGTCTTGGACCATCCCAGCGTTGGCTCCGTGGTCGTGGACCTCCTTCGCCCGCTTCTCGGCCTTGTTGAGCATCTTGCCGGCGCTGTCGGCGATGGATTCGAAGGCATTGTCGTACGCCTCCTCGAAGGCCAAGAGCGCCGCCGAGTACTCGTAGGAGTCCAGGAGCTGGATGCCACGGTCCAGCTCGGTGCGGCAGTCCTCCACGGGCACCTCCATGCCCTCGGCCCAGGCCACGATGTTCTTGGCGTTTGCCAATACGGACTGGCTCTTGTCCAGGCTACGCCACTCGGTCTCGATGGACTCGCGGGCCCGCTGTATGAACTTGTAGCTCTGTATGAACGCCCCGTCGTAGTAGTAGGTCATCGACTTGTCCAAGAGCTCCTGGGGCGCCTTGGGCGTGCCCTCGATGTCTATGAAGGAGTCGAACACGTCGGTGACCTCACCGATGTAGACGTCCATTGTCGACCGCTGGTCGGTGGTCAGCCTGTCGACCAGGGCGCCGCCGAAGTTTATGGCCGGCTCGTAGTCCTTCTCCTCGTAGAGGTTGCGGAACCTCTGGGCATCGGACTCGTAGATGGACACGTCCACCCCCAGGGTCTCTGCGTTCTCAAGCTCCTCGAAGACCATCTTGTGGATGGCCTCCATCCTTTCGTGGAGGGCCTGGCGCTGGTCCAGGTGGGCCATGGCCACGTCCACCGTGTCCTGGGCCTCGATATAGCGCTCGGCCTCCATGTGAGTGCTCGCCAGGCCCAGGAGGGCCAGGCCCTTCTCGAGCTCGATGCCCTGCTCGACCGCCATGTCGGACCGCTTCCTGAGCTCGCCCAGGGCCTCCTCCACGTGCTCCTTCATCAGGCGGCCGGCCACCTGCCGCGACTCTATCGCGTGATCGCGGGCCTCCTCGTAGCTCTGGAACTCCAGGGAGTCGACGGCCTGCTCCAGGAGGTCCACGGCGGGGGCCGGGTCAACACCCAGCTCCTTCGCCCTGTCGATGGTCTTGCGAGCCTCCTCTATCAGGCCCTGGGCCTCGTTGAAGAGCTCCTTGACCCTCTGGGCCTCGGTGATGGCCTCCAGCGCAGACCCGTGGGCCGACGGGTACTCCTCCAGCTCCAGGGCCGCCCTGGCCTGGTCCAGGTACTCGTTGGACTGTATCGTGTCCACGCCCATGTCCTGCAGCTCGGTGATGAGGGCCTCCGCGTCGCTGATGTACTTGAGGACGAACTGCCTCTGGAGCTCCAGCACCTTCTCCCTGGCGCTGTCCGCCTTCGCGCCGGCCTCCGGGTACAGGCCCGCGGCCAGCGTGGTCCTCGCGTCCTCCAGCATCGGGGTGACGGGGCTTACGTCCACCTGGAGCTCCACCGCATCATCGTAGAGGGTCTGGGCCTCGTCGATGCGGTTGGAGGCGTCGTCGTAGGCCGCGGTGCGGTCCTTGACCTGGGCCTCGTGCTCGGCCACGACGGCGGCGAGGGCCATGTAGGCCGCTGCATCCTGCTCGCCGTATGAGCCGTCGAATGAGGACTCCAGGTCGTTTACCTGTATGCCCACCTCCTCCGCCCTGGCGAAGGCCGCGCGCAGCTCGTCGACCTTCTGCACCACGTGCTCGTCGAGGATGCGGGTCATGTCCTCGCGGGTCTCGTCGGCCACCGACTTGGCCTGCTCGTACTCCTCCTCCGGGACCAGTCGCTTGGCCTTCTCGACCTCGGCTCCAGGCACTCCGGAGTCTATCTCCAGCTCGACCATGATGGCCAGGAGTTCGTCGGCCCGCTCGATCGACTCGGTCGCCTTCTGGTACTTGACCAGCAGCTCCCTGCCCTCCTCGAGGCCGTCGCGCAACTGGAGGATGGCGTCCTTGTAGTCCCCGGAGCTGGTCATCTCGATGGCCTGGTCCAAGGAGGCCTGGAGGGTTGTGACCACCATGCCCAGCTCCTGGGCCTCGTCCCGCAGGTCCCCCAGGGCCTCCATCTCGTAGCTGACCATCTCCCTCTGCCGCTCCTTGACCTCCTCCTCGGCCCTCTCCGCCAGGTCCAGGGCCTCGTCGAGGCGCTGCTCGGCCAGGGCGTCCCTGGCCTCTCCCAGCATGTCGGTGGCACGCCCGGTGTCGGTGCCGATGCCCGAGGCGTCGTAGATAAAGGACTGGACGTCGACGATCCTGTCACGGGCGGTGATGAACTGGGATATCAGGTCCCTGGCGGCCTGGGTCGCCTCGGTTGTGGTGGCGACAGCGGCGTGGAAATCGCCCAGCTCCAGCTGCTCCTCCGCCTGGTCCAGCTCCTGCCGGAGGACCTTGACGCTGAGCCCGTGCTCCTCCGCCTCGATTATGGCGTTCTGACCGTCGGTGAGCAGCTCCATCACACGCTCCCGCTTGGCCTTCCTCGTAACCTGGGTGAGGCTGCTCACGGCGTGGAGCGCGTCCCGGTACCGCCGGTCGGAGAGGTCGTCGTCGATCTCGGCCAGCAGTTCCTTCGCCCGGGAGACGTCGGCACCCAGGTCCTCCGCATCGTGGAACATCTCCTCGGCCCGGCGGCGACCCTCCACCGCGTCGTCCATCTCCCTGCGGGCCCTGGCGGCTGCCTCGATGCCACCCAGCACCGTCATGTACGCGGTCTGGAACTTGCCCAGGTCGGCCAAGGCGCGGGCCCTGTCCAGCCTCTCGGCGGCCGACGAGACGTCGGCACCGTCCGCCTTGGTCGACTCGATGAGCTCCTCCAGGCTGGATATCTGCTTCTCCACCGTGTCCCTGAGGGCGGCGCCAAGCTCGTCCAGTGCCTCGGATATGTGCTTGTCGGCCCGGTCCATGTCCAGGTCCACCAGGGCCTCGTGGGCCTTGGATATCACCTGGACCGCGTCCCCAGTGTCCACCTCGAGGAAGCCCATCCTGTGGACGTCCGCCTCGGCCGACCTCAGCCGATCGTGGATGCCGGAGAAGCGCTCCTCGACCTTCTGGAGGGTGAGGGTGCACTCGCGGGCCAGGGAGAACGCCTCCGTGAACTTCCTGTCGTCCAGCTGGCTCCAGGCCTCGTCCACCTTGTTCTCTACCTTGTCCACCCAGGCCCCCTGGCGCTCCAGGCGTACGATGGAGTCCTGGACCCTCCCGATGTACTCGACGATGAAGCTCGATGAGGTCCGGATCAGGTCCTCCTCCGCCTCGGCGACGATCCGGTGGACCGCCTTGAAGTCGTTCTCCACCAGCGCCTTGGCGGCGTCACCCTCCAGCCTCCTTGGGCCCTCGATGCCAACACCGATGTCGTCGGCGGCCTCCAGTATCTCCGCCAGGTGGTCCAGCGAGCCCTTGGCGTCGCCGTACTGCTCCTTCAGGCCCGTGACCTCGTTCTCCAGCTGGGTTATCGTGGTCACGGTGACCTCCAGGTCACCGTCGGAAGCGGCTCCCATCGCCTTCGCCATCAGCGACTCCTGCTCGTCCACGATTAGGCCCATGTCCCGGGACTCCTCAAGCATGGCGTTGGCCTGGTTGAAGAGCTTGTTGATATGGACCTGGGTCGCCTTCGGTAGCTCGGCCAGCAGCTGGTCCACGAAGTCCAGCGCGAAGGTGTACGTCTGGTTCACCAGGGCCTTTTCCACCTTGTCCTCCAGCTCCTTGAGGGAGGTGGTGTCGACGCCCAGATCCTTGGTCCAGGCGATTCCGTCCTTCGCCTTCCTGAGCTTTCCGATGATGTCCTGGTAGAGCTCCTGGTTCTTCTCTCCCTGCTCCCTGGCTTGGGATGCCAGCGTGTAGGCCTGCTCGAAGTTCAGGTCATCGAGGGAGTTGTGTGCCTGGTTCAAGGTGTTGCGGGCCACAGAGGTGCCGACCCCGCCCGACTCCAGCTCCTTGAGGTAGACGTCGATGGACTCCAGCTCGTCGTTGACGAAGCCCACCTGGACCTCGCGGGCGGTCTCCAGAGCTCCCTTCACCACGGAGTTGGCCTCACCGTACTTCTTGTCCTTGACCAGGGCGTTGGCCTCTTCCAGCTCCTTCTCGGGCATCTCCAGGTGACGGGACACCCGCTTGCCCCACTGGATGTAGCTGTCCAGCAGGTCCAGGTTCTCGTTCACCTCGTTGTACTGCTCCAGCGTCTCCCCGGCCAGGTCCTGGGACTTCCGGGCCAAGGTCAGGGCGGTGGCGGCGTCGCCCTTGTCCAGGTACCTGCGGGCCAGCTTGTAGCTGTCCCTGGCAGCGGGCACGTTGGCACCGGCCTCCTCGGCCTTGGCGATGTCGGTCTTCGCGTTCTCCATGATTAGGTCGATGTACCTCACGAGCGAGGACTCCAGGTCCATCGATGCAACCCTGGCGGCGTCGAAGGCCTCGGGGTACTGACCCCCGGTGAGAAGGTTCCTGGAAGTGGATATGTAGTCGGCGGCCAGAGGATTGGGCTCTGCGTACTTCTCGTTCTCGTCGAACAGATCCTCTGCCATATTGAGCTCGGACTCCGCGGATTCCATGCGACGGGTGGCCACGGACATGACCATGATGGCCTCGTTGATCAGGTCGATGGTGGCGGTGTAGTCGGCCCGCTTGTAGGCCTTCTCGGCCTCCGAGAGCAGGGTCTCACTCTCCTCCACCAGGACGCCCTTCTTCTTCTCCTCCTCCACCACCTCGTTCGACTGGGCCAGCAGGGCTCCCACCCGGTCGTTGCGCGCCTTCTCAGCGGCATCGTCCGCGTCGGTGAGCAGCTCCTGGGCCACCTCGAAGTTGTTCTTCTCTATCTGGGTGATGGCCTTGGACAGGAGGAAGTCCGCCTCGGTGATGTCGGCGCCGACCTTCTTACCCTCCAGGATCGACTCCTTGGCCTTCGCCAGGTCCTCCGAGGTGGTCTTGAAGTCCTCGGTGATGATCTCCACCTCGAAGTCCGTCTTCTGGGCCAGCTTGATGGCCTTCTCGTACTCCTTGGACTTCAGCTCGTTGAAGGCCTGGTCGAGGCTCTCCTTGACGTCGACCACGTTCAGGCCCAAAGAATCGGCCAGGGTGTAGTTGTACTTGGACTTCATCAGCTCCTGGAGGGTGTCCAGGTACTCCTGGTCGACGCCCTTTATCGTGCCGATGCTGTCGTTGACCAGATCCACCGCCTTGGGGTAGTCCTTCTTGTTCATCTCCTTCTTGGCTGTGATGAGCATGGGCCTGGCTGTGGCGATGTTTCCACCTATGGTCCGCACCGACAGCAGCACGTTGCGGACCTCGATGATGTAGTTGTTGATGAACGTCTGGGTCGAGGTCCTCGCCGTGGACTGGGCCTTGGCGATGTTCAACCTGGCCTTCTTGAAGTCGCCTCTCTCCAGGTTCGTCCTGGCCTGCTCCAGGAGCTCGTTGACCCTCGCCTCGTTGGTACCCAGCTCCGACAGGGAGGCTATCTCGTCCTCCGCCTCCATCAGGTCCTTCTGGATCTCCTCCCTGTCCATCTTGACCTTGGAGATCCTGTCCTCTATGGACAGGGCGGTGTCGTAGGCCTCCTTCCACTTGTAGGTGTCCATGTCCTTGAGGGCCGTCTGGTAGATGGGCCTTACCTCCTGGAGGCTCAGGCCCTCCCGCTTCGCCTTCTTCATCCGCTCGTTGGCGGCGTTCAGGACGTCCTGCAGTCTCTCCCTCATCGCCCGAACGGTGGCCAGGTGGGCGTCCCTCAGGTACTTCCGCGCGGCGGCCAGGTTGTCATCCTCCAAGGCCTTCCGCGTCTTGGATACCAGGTTCTCCGGGTGGGTCACCAGGCCGCGTATCTCCTCGAGGACCCCCAGTTCCTCCTCAAGCCTCTCGAGGCCGCGACGGACGATGTCCTCGATGTACTCCTTGTCCTCCTCCTCGATGATCCCCTCGATGGCGATCGCGGCATCGTCGGCGTCGGCCGCGAGTCCCTTCTTGGCACGGTCCAGGCTCGTATGCACCGAGAGGGTGTGCTCCACGGCGGTCTCGTACTCGTGGGCCTCCACCGCCGTCTTCGCCATCTCCAGGAACTCCTCCGCCCGGGTGACGTCCAGGCCCTCCTCCTTGTAGTCCGTTATGAGCATCTCCGAGGTGCTCACGGCCTCGGTGAGCTGGTTCTGCGCCAGCTCCGTTGCGCGCTTGGCCGCGCCCTCGGCTGTCTCCAGGGCGGGCAGGAGCATCTTCTTCTTCGCCTGCTTCCGGGCATCGCCCAGCTGCTCGGACAGCCCCTCCTCCATCACGCCCAGCCGCTCCACCGCGTTGATGCGTTCCTGGGCCTGGTTGATCCGCTCCTCCACCTTCGGCAGGGCGGACTTGGCGAGGGCGTTCTCCGCCCGTTCCAGGTGGCCATGGGCCGTCTTGAAGTCCTTCTTGTCGGCGGAGGTACGGGCCATCTCCAGGTGGTCGGGCGCCTTGCCCACCTCTATCTCGTGGGAGACCAGCTGGCCGATGTCCTCGGAGATCCGGTCTATGTCCTTCCGGACGTCCTTCTCCATCTTCTTCCGGTCCTGTGCAAGCTGCTCCAGCTTGCTGGCGTACTCTAGCGCCGAGGACTTGGTGTCCCGCTTGGCCCCCTTGGCCCCCTTCGCCCCCTTGGCTCCCTTGCCGCCCTTCGCCCCCTTGCCTCCCTTGCCGCCCTTCGCCCCCTTCGTGGTCTTGGACTTGGACTTCGAACGGCTGCTGGAGGATGCCCGCTTGCCCATCTAGACACCCCTCCCCGTGGCCTCTGGGGCGCCCTCATCCACCGCGGCCGGCTCCTCGGTGTGGTTGGGGCACTCGGGATTGATGGCCACCTCCAGGACGTCGGAGACGTTCCTGTTGCCATCGTAGTAGAACAGGTTCGACATGAGCAGGTCCCTGCGACCGTTGACGACCTTCATCACCTCGCGGCTCTCCACTGCCGCCACCACAGCGGTGGTGGTCACCTCGGAGGCCAGCTTGGGTTCCACGAAGGTGGTGTCCGCCCCGGTGCAGCTGTAGCGCTGCTCGATGATCCTGTAGTGGGAGCTGTTGAGGGTGCACTCCACGCAGCTGGTCTCGGGTGGTACGACCACGTGGACCTTACCCATCAGGCCCATGGTGCCACCGTCCACGTAGGGGATGCGCATCCAGTAGGCGTTGGCGTTCACGTGGACCCTGGTCGCCAGGTTGTCCAGGCATCCCACCACCACGTCCTTGCCGGTGAAGATGCCCTCGCCCAGGTCCTCGATCCGCTGGTTCTCGGTATGGAACTGGACCGAGCCGTCGAGGCGAGTGGCCCCCTCCGCCACCGCGTCCACCTTGGGCCGTGACGTCTCGGCGTCCTCGGGGGTGAAGAACACGCACCTGTTCAGGTTCGACGCCACCACCCGGTCCATGTCCACCAGGGTGATGTTGCCCACGCCAGAGAGGACCAGGTTCTTCACCACCTCGTTGCCCAGGGCCCCGGCCCCGACGACCAGGACATGGGCCCGCCTGGTCAACTCCAGGTCGAACCAGGGTATCCGCTTCGACCGGTCGAAGCGGTCCTCCCCCTTCCGTGTCGCTACGATGGGTGCCTCGGTTCCCTTCATGCCTCTCCCCAACATAGAACCTGCTGTCTGGGTGGAGCGACCGATATGGGCCATTATATACTTAACGCGCGGCGCGAGGTATCAGAGGCAAGAATCAGGGGATACCAGCTTCGGCTCATTCTCGCCTTTGATTTGCGTGTGCAAACCATTATCTGCCCAACGGGTCTAGGAAGGGGCCCATGAGACCGAAGGGTGTCACCTTGAGAAGGGGCCTCAGGAAGGACAGGTCCGGGGCCGCATCGTCCATAGGCACCGTGCTCCTGGTGGTCCTTGTGGTCGCCATGGTCTCGGTGGTCGGCCTCTACGTCTTCACCGTCGTCCGCCTGCCCGACGAGCCGCCGGACATCAAGGTGAGCTTCCACAACCTGAACAACCGCTGGTCCGCCAGCATCACGTACTCCCGCGAACCCGTTTCCCTCAGCGAGCTCAGGCTCATCGTGCGCAACGGGGGCGGTGACTACGCCACCTACGATTCCGACGGGGACGGGCTGAGGGACGCGGTGATGGTGGGAAGGGCCTCGGAACTGGCGGTCGGGTCAGGGGACGGACCCCAGGTGACGCCCCTGGTGTTCGTGGACGCCGACGGCAACGACAGGTTGACCGTGGGCGACAGCATAGTGGTGTACGAGTTCTACTACTACCCCTCCGGCGCCCTACTGGACGCCAACAGGGGCTACGCGTACGTGGGGACCGGCTCCGACGCGATCCCCAAAGGCTCGACCCTTAAGGTCGTCGCCTCCCCCCTGACCTTGGGCAATCCCGACATCCACCTGGGCGACACCGTCAGGGTGGAGATCAAGCATGGGGCGAGCACGATCACCGTCCTCCAGGGCACGGCCTCGGCCAGCGGGACCTACCAGGACCAGTGGGAGATCCCCATCGGGCTTTCCACCGGCAACTACGACGCCAACTTCATCATCCGGCCCGGGGAGCTGGACGAGTGGAGCCAGGTCCACTCCTTCAAGATCGTCAACGATGAGGTCATCACTCCCCAGGAAGAGGCCACGTACTACAACACCACCCATCCCTTCATCAAGGGTGACCTGGTGGAGCTGGTCCACATCCCGTCCAACGCCGTGGCCCTCAAGTTCTCCCTCTAGGCGTCACTTCCAGTGGGTGTGTACCATACCAAAAAATATTTGACACCCGGCCTGGTTACTTGAGCGTTCCACTGCGTGGCTGGGTGATATCATGGTCTCGATTGGTAAACTGAAGTCGATGATGATAGTAGGTCTGCTCCTCGTCTCCCTCGTGCCTGCCAGCTTCCTGCTGGCGGACCCTGATGGGCCCGTGCCCATCTACGACGACACCTTCGACCTGGTGGCCTGGAGGACCTCCACCCCGCCGGTCATCGACGGGACCGAGGACAGCGTCTGGGACGACCTCCCAGTGCTCAGGGCCCAGACCCAGGGCGAGAGCGGGGTGCCCGTCATCAACATGAAGGCCCTCTTCGACGACGACTACATCTACCTCATGTCATACTGGGACGAGCCGGTGGTCCCGACCACGCCCGCCGAGGACGTGATGCGGGAGGCCTGGGAGCTGGTCTCCAACAGCACCCCCGGTACGTGGGACCACAAGGACTGGGGCGAGGACCGGATCTCCTTCTTCTTCGAGGACCCGGACAACCCCGCCGAGAGCTTCGAGGACCGGGGCTGCGATGGCATCTGCCACGACCTGGTGGACATGCACACCCTCAACGCGGGTGAGATGCTGGACGCATGGGTGTGGTCGGCGGCCACCACGAACCCCCAGGGTTACGCCGACGACGGCGTCCTGCTCCACAACAACTCCGTCACCAAGGACCCCAAGCGCATGCACGTTACCCTCGCTGACCTGGACTGGGACCCCGGTGCCGACGGCTGGTGGGTCAACAACGACACCGCCAACGCCACCGAGAGGCCCACCCACGTGTGGAAGCCCGGGGCCTCACCGTCGGACCCCCGGTTCATGTTCATGGACGACGCCCAGTCGGTGGACTGGGACACCTTCGACGTGTCCACCATCTCCCAGGGGACTATCGTCCCCGGTCACATCCTGATGACCCCCGACGGCGACCGGGCCGACGTCCAGGCCAAGGGCGTCTTCAACGGGACCGGCTGGCACGTGGAGTTCAAGCGGCTCCGCGACACCGGGTCCTCCAACGACGTGGCCTTCGACAGGATCAACACCCCCTACGTGTTCGCCCCCGCCTACACCGACAACACCACGGGCGACAAGCACAGCAAGGGCATCCACGAGTACTACCTCTGGCTGGGCGAGCCCGAGCAGCCGGACCTGATCGTCGGCAACATCCTGCCCTTCGGCACCACCCACACGGTGAACTCGACCATCAAGATCGGGGCCATCGTCGAGAACATCGGCTGGGCCGATGCGGAGGCCAGCAACCTCTCCTGGCACTGGGACGAGCCCGGGGCACCGGCGCCGGTCATGGTCGCGACGCCCGCGATACCCTGGGGCAAGACCTCCTACATCGAGTTCAACGTGACAACGGATGACCTGAAGCCAGGCAACAACACACTTGTGCTCACGGCGGACGCCAAGGACGAGGTCATCGAGATAAACGAGACCAACAACGAGGCCAACAGGACACTGTTCCTGGAGGAGGTGCCCCTTCCCAACCTCAAGGTCGATGACATCGCCATCGACCCGGTCGACGTGACCGTCGGAGCCTTCGCCCAGGTGACGGTCGACGTGTCCAACGACGGCTCGGCGGCCGCACCGGCGGCCAAGATCGTCCTCTACCTGGACGACATCGGCGACCCGATAACCACCGACACCCTTGCCTCGATGGCCGTGGGCGGCGATGAGCAGTGGGTCTACACCTGGGGTCCCGTGGACCTCGCCGAGGGGGAGTACGTCCTCAACGTGACCGTGGACCCCGACGGCGACATCGAGGAGTCCGACGAGACGGACAACTCCATGGGGACCCCCTTCAACGTCACCGGTGTCACCTTGCCCGACCTGGTCATCGACGAGGTCACCCCCCTCAACACCACGGTCACCCAGGGCGAGGAGACCAGGGCCCGCGTCGTGGTCGCGAACAGGGGCGGAGCGCCGGTCACCGATACCTTCCAGGTCGCCCTGTGGCTCAACGAGGCCTTCAGCGTGGGTACCGTCGGTCTGGTGGCCACTGAGGAGGTCACCGACGACATCCCCGCCGGCGGGAACGCCACGGTCGTGCTCATCTGGACCGTCCCTGTGGACACCGACGTGGGCTCGGACAACTTCATCCGGGCCGAGGCGGACTGGACCCGGGCGGTCGGGGAGCTGGACGATTCCAACAACAACGGGACGTATGACGGTCTGGTGGTCTTCAGGAGGGCCCTTCCCGACCTGACCGTCCCCTCCGTCGTCCCCACAGACCCGACGGTGAAGAAGGACTCCCGGGTCGTCTTCAACATCACCATCAGCAACATCGGGGAGAAGGCCACCTCGATCAACACCACGCTGCTGGTCAAGGACCTCACCCACAACGAGTCCATCGAGAGCCTCACCGTTCCGGTCATCCCCGCGGGAGACACCATCTACCTGGAGTACGAGTGGTACGTGGACGTACCAACCCTCGGGGTCATCACCCTCCAGTTCCTGGTCGACCCCCTCAACCACATCGAGGAGGACAACGAGTTCAACAACGCCTTCGACATCCAGGTGACGGTGGAGCCCCCGAACCTGCCGGACCTCACCATCCCCGAAGATGGCATCACCTTCTTCCCAGAGGTCCCGAGGGTGGGCGAGGGGGTGACCATCAGCTGCACCGTCTCGAACATCGGCACCAACAACACCGGCGAGACCACCACCTTGGGCGTGTGGCTCGGGAACAACCGCATCCTGCAGGCGGACCTGCTGCCCCTGGGTGCGGGGGAGTCGCGCACCCTGGACATGGTCTGGCCCGCCAACGAGATCCAGAGCCCGATGGAGTACACCCTGCTGTTCAGGGCGGACCCCGACGGCAGGATCAAGGAGCTGGACACGTCCAACAACGACCGGGAGACGAAGATCACCTTCGTAAAGCCACCCGAGCCCGTCCTGGAGAACCTGCGGGTGACCTCCTCCGACGACAAGGTGGAGGACGGCGACAAGGTGACCCTCTCCGTGAGCATTGACAACTCCGGTAACGCCGCGGACCTGATCACCATCGTTGTCAAGGACGGGGTGGCCGAGGTGGCCTCGCGGCAGGGCGTCACCGTGCCAGCCGGCGGCAACAGGACCGAGGCCTTCGACATCGAGCTGGAGGGCACCGGCGACCACACCCTGGAGGTCACCATCTACCGGGGAAGCGAGATCGCCCAGGACCCCTCGGGGGAGGACCTGGTCGAGAGCGTCACCGTCAAGGTCACCGAGAAGGGTGACGGAGGGGACGGTCTCGGACTCATGATCATCGTGATCGTTATCGTACTCCTCGCCATCGTTGGGGTCGTCGCGTTCATGCTAATGAGGCGGAAATAGCGATATCCCGGATGTCGTCCGCGAGCCAGTAATCCGAGGTTCCGCAATCTATATAAGTATTCGAGATAATTTCTATGGTCGGATAGGTGGGATGCACTTGCGCATTAATCGCCGTAGGAGAGCTATGAGCCTAACTGTCGTTTTGATTATGGTCGGAGCGGCCTTGTTGATCGCCGTCCCGGGTCCAGCCATGGCCCAGGACAACGTGCTCAAGGCATACTGGACGAACCTGGACGTCACCATGGACGGTCAGACCAACGAGGATGCCTGGGCGACCGCGATACCATCGCACATCGAGGCCATGCGCCTCAGCCCCATCTCCGTTGAGATGAGGGCCCTTTACGACGACCAGTACCTCTACATGTCCTTCAAGTGGGAGGACCAGTCCTGGTCCGTCAACCCCAACCAGTGGCTTTACACGGGCGGGGAATGGACGCCCATCCCCAACAAGGAGGACAGCCTCTCCCTCCTTTGGGACACCGACATGGCGATAGAGGGCTTCGGACAGAACAAGCAGGCATGCAGCGCGGCGTGCCACAATGACATGTTCAAGACCCAGGCCGCCGACGAGGCGGGCGACCTGTGGCAGTGGAGCGCAGGCCGGACCAACCCCTCGGTCCAGGTCCCCGACGTGGGCTGGATGGACGACCTGTCGCTGACCGACGAGGGCATCGTGCCCGACACCTTCACCGGCCGGGTGTGGGAGTACAACTCCGTCTACGCCCACGACAACAACGCCAGCACGGAGCCCTTCAGCGTGGGTGACCTGCCCAAGTGGATGGAGGGGAACCCACCGCCCAACCCAGACCCCGAGGGCAACTTCCTCTTCCGCGGCTTCGAGGTGGACATCCCCGACCACGACGCCTTCGATGATGGCTCCGCCCTGCCCGGGTTCCTGCTGAGCAAGCCCTCGGCGGGCCAGGACCGGGCCGACATCATGGCCAAGGGCGCCTATGACGGTACCAACAAGATATGGACTGTGGAGATCAAGCGGGCCCTTGACACCGGCAAGGAGGGCGACGTGGCCTTCGACGACCTGCTGGTGGACTACCAGTTCGGCCTGGCCGTCTTCGACAACCAGGGCGGGGGCAAGGACACCCACTACAAGACCGAGCTGGTGACCCTGGGCTTCCAGGTCCCTGACCTGGCCGTGGTCGAGCCGACGGCGGACCCCACCGCCCCCATCGTCGGTGACACCGTGAACGTGTCGATGACCGTGAAGAACCTGGGCGAGTGGACCGACGACTTCACCGTGGCCATGTACCTGGACAACACCTCCTCCGAGGCACTGGCGACCAAGCCCTTCACCGAGATGGCGAACGGGGGCGAGGAGACCTTCAACTTCACCTGGGACACCACAGGCGCCATCCTGGGCAAGCACTCCCTGCTCCTGGTAGCGGACTCCGACGGCATCGTGCTGGAGAAGGAGAAGGAGAACAACGAGGCGGAGATCGAGGTGTGGGTGTACCCGCCCATATCCAAGTTCAAGGCCTCCTCCAAGGAGCCCGAGGAGGGCCAGAACGTGAAGCTGACCGCCACGGTGGACAACCCCTCCGACGAGGACGTCACCGTCACCGTCGTGTTCATGAAGGACGAGGAGGAGCTCTCCGTCCAGACGGTAAACGTGACCGCCGGCGGCTCCACGGACGTGGTCCACAAGTGGAAGGCCAAGAAGGAGGGCAAGCACCACTTCACCGTGATGCTGCAGGGAGCCGAGGAGCAGACGGTCGAGCTCACCGTCAACGTGAAGGCCGCCTCGCCGGGTCCCGGTCTGATCCTGGCCCTGCTGGCCGTGGGCCTGGTCGCGGTCGTTGGAGCGACTGCCCGCAGGAGAGGGGCCTGAGGGGGGCAAGCCCTCAGTGACACAAGGCCCCGGGAACATCGGGGAGACCTTTGACAGCATAGCGGAGGCCTTCGACGCGACCCGGGCCAACCCCTGGCCCTTCGTGGGCGAGTGGCTGTCGGGTCTGGGGCCCCTGGCCACACCGCTGGTCGACGTGGGGTGCGGCAACGGCAGACACCTGGCCCTCGCCGCCACCTTGGGCATCTGGGGACTTGGGGTGGACATCTCCGTCCGCCTCCTGGGGCTGGCCAGGAACCGGGTCGCAGCGGGCACGGGCCTGGTGGCAGGCGATGCCAGGATGCTACCCCTGCCCGACAACATGGCGGCCGCCGTCATGGCGGTGGCCATGCTCCACCACGTGCCAGACGAAGCGGGCAGGCTGGCGGTGGCCAGGGAGCTCCGGAGGGTCGCCCTCCCCGGCGCCCCCGTGCTGGTGTCCGTATGGGCGCTGGACGACCGCGGGGTGGCCAAGAGGGCCAGGGCCCGGCCCGACCCCGAGGGCGATGGCAGGGACCTGCTCGTGCCCTGGAGGGCGGTGGAGGGCAGCCACGTGGACAGGTACTACAGGGTGATCGGCCTGTCGGAGCTGACCGACCTCATCGCCCGCGCTGGCCTGGCGGTGGTCCGGGCTTGGGATTCGGGCCCCAACCACGTTGTCCAGGCCAGGAACGTGGAGGGCTGAAATGGTCCCAGCTGGCACCGGGGAAACCCTTATATAGAATCCATCCAATCTGCCGCCTGCTTCCCAGGGACGGCTTGTTCTTCGGGGTGTTTTCCATGTCCAAACAGGAACTCAAACAGACGGGCACCACCACCGCAGCGCTGGTGTGCAAGGACGGAGTGGTCGTGGCAACCGAGCACCGCGCCACCGCGGGCACGTTGATCGCCCACAAGAGGACGCAGAAGCTTTTCAGGATAGACGAGAACCTGGCCCTTACCGTGGCAGGCCTCGTTGGCGACGCGCAGACCCTGGCCCGTTACATCACCGCCGAGGCAGAGCTGTACCGACTGAAGCGCAACCAGTCCATGTCAGTGAAGGCCGCCTCCACCCTGATGGCGAACATCCTGTCTGGAAGGAGCTACTACCCTTACTGGGTCCAGCTCATCATAGCTGGCGTGGACGACTCCGGCGGTCACGTCTACTCGCTGGACGCCGCCGGCGGGAACATCGAGGACGAGTACGTCTCGACCGGTTCCGGCTCACCCTTCGTGTACGGTGTGCTGGAGGACCACTACAAGCAAGGAATGACGACCTCCGAGGGCGCAGACCTGGTCATCAGGGCCATCACCGCGGCCATGGCCCGTGACGCCGCGTCCGGCAACGGGGTCGAGGTAGCTATCATCACTAAAAAGGGCTTCAACCTGCTGACCGATAAGCAGGTAGAGGACCGGGCCAAGAAGATGGGCCTGAACTAGGCGGACCTTGGAACGCCTGTTGGAGAGCCCGGAACCCCCCTCTGGTAAGCCCGTTCAGGGGCTGTCATCATGCCCGTAGAGCAGTTCATAAAGGAAGCAGAGGAGACGGTGGGGCGTATCGTTCCCAGGTCGGTGGAGATCACCTCCATCGAGTTCGAGGGACCCACGGTGGTCATCTACACCAAGAACCTGGAGGCCTTCGCCACCAGCAACGAGCTGGTGCGCCAGCTGGCCCAGGGGCTGAAGCGCAGGGTGGCCATCCGACCCGACCCATCTATGCTCTTGGACCCAGAAAAGGCCGAAGGGAAGATCCGGGAGATCATCCCCGAGGAGGCCCAGATAACCGACGTCTTCTTCTCCCCCGACACCGGGGAGGTCACCATAGAGGCCCTGACCCCCGGGATCGCCATCGGGAAGCACGGTGCCAACCTGAACGAGATCAAGCGTCAGATAGGATGGGCTCCCAAGGTGATCCGGACCCCGTCCATCCCGTCCAAGACGGTGGGCGAGATCCGGGGATACCTGCGTCTCGTGGCCGACGAGCGAAAGTCCTGGCTCAAGAAGATAGGCCGCCGCATCAACCGGGAGGTGAGCGAGGGGGACAACTGGGTACGCCTGACCGCCCTCGGGGGCTTCCGCGAGGTGGGTCGCAGCAGCGCGCTGCTTTCCACCAAGGACTCCAAGATCCTGGTCGACTGCGGCGTCCGCTTCTCCCAGGACGCGGGCTCCCCCTACCTGAACCTCCCCGAGGTCCTGCCCTTCGAGTCCCTGGACGCCGTGGTGCTGACCCACGCCCACCTGGACCACTCGGGCCTGGTCCCCATCCTGTTCAAGTACGGGTTCGACGGGCCGATATACTGCACCGCGCCCACCCGGGACCTGTCGTCCCTCCTCCTCATCGACTACCTGAAGGTGGCCTACGGGGAGGGCAAGACGGCGCCCTACGACAGCTCCCACATCCGGGAGATGGTCAAGCACTGCATCCCCCTGCGCTACGGGGACACCACCGACATAGCGCCCGACATGCGCCTCACCCTCCAGAACGCGGGCCACATCCTGGGCTCCTCCATAGCCCACTTCCACGTGGGTGACGGGGTGCACAACATCGCCCTCTCTGGCGACATGAAGTACGAGAAGACCTGGCTCTTCTCCTCCGCCCACGACCACTTCCCCCGCCTCGAGACCCTGGTCATGGAGTCCACCTACGGGAAGCGGAACGACCACCAGCCGTCCAGGAAGGAGGCGAAGCGCCTGCTCCGGGAGATCGTGCAGCGCTCCCTCGACAGGGGCGGGAAGGTGCTCATCCCCGTGTTCGCGGTGGGCAGGTCCCAGGAGGTCATGATAGTCCTGGAGCAGCTCATGCGGAACGGCAACGTGCCCAAGGTCCCTGTCTACCTGGACGGCATGATATGGGAGGCCACCGCCATCCACACCGCCTACCCCGAGTACCTGAACGCCAACCTGCGTAACCTGATATTCCAGCGGGGCGAGAACCCCTTCCTCTCCGAGATATTCCAGAACGTGGACCACGTGGAGAAGCGGGCCCAGGTGATCGAGGACCCGGACCCCGCCATCGTGCTGGCCACCTCCGGGATGATCAACGGCGGTCCCGTGATGGAGTACTTCAAGCACTGGGCCGAGGACCCGAAGAACTCCCTCGTCTTCGTGGGCTACCAGGCCGAGGGCACCCTGGGCAGGAGGCTCCAGCGGGGCTGGTCCGAGGTCCCCTTCACCGAGAGGGGAAAGGCGATAACCATCAAGGTCCGCATGCAGATCGAGACGTCGGAGGGCTTCTCCGGGCACTCGGACCGGAAGCAGCTGGTGAACTTCGTCAACAGTATAAACCCGAAGCCCGACCGCATCATATTCGTCCACGGCGAGGAGTCGAAGGTCCTGGAGCTCTCCTCGGCGGTCCACAGGAAGTTCAACCTGGAGACCAGGGCGCCCAAGAACCTGGAGACCATCCGGCTCAACTGACCTGGCGCCCGTCAGTCACCGCCTATCCTGGTGGAGCCCGTGCCAGGTCTCGCGAGCAGTACCACGCGGCTCGCGTGCTGCTCGTCCCTCACCTCGTAGCCCGAGCACTCCGCCAGCCTGCCCGCGAACGCCCTAACGGCGTCGTGGCTGGGCATGTTGTCCAGCGTCATCCGCCTCCGGCTGTCGCCCACGAACACGTACCCCTTCGCCTCCACGAAGTCGGGGTCGGCGCGCTCGACGAGCCGGGCGTAACCCTCCTCGTCCCCCATGTTGTAGCCCGCCACCAGCGTGTGCCGGATCACCGTCCGGGTGTCCAGGGAGGGGAGCAGTTCCAGCGTCTCCATCAGGTCGTCCCAGGCCGTTCCCTCGAAGGGGGCGCAGAGCCTCCTGTGGGTCTCCGGGTCGGGGGCCACCAGGGAGACGTACAGCTGGGTGGGGAGGGGGTCTAATTCCGCCAGCACGTCGGGCCGGGTGCCATTGGTCACCAGGAAGGTGGTCATCCCCCTGTCATGGCAGGCCTGGAAGAGCTCCCCCAGGCGCGAGTACAGGGTGGGCTCCCCGGAGAGGGAGCAGGCCACCTGGTTGGGCTCCATCGCCTCGGCGAAGTCCTCGGCCTTGCACCGGGGGTCCCCCTTGAACCCCTGGATCAGGTTCCTGTGGGCCGAGAGACAGCCCTCCAGCACCTCCACCGGGTCGTCGTGAACCTGGGGCAAGGTCGACCCGAAGCCCTGGAAGCGCCAGCAGAACAGGCACATCTGGGTGCAGTCGTTGACCGCGGGGGTCATCTGGAGGCACCGGTGGCTGTTGATACCGTAGAAGCGCTCCTTGTAGCAGGACCTGCCGTGGAGCAGCCGCTGGCCCAGCCAGTGGCATACCTTCACGCCGCTGTGCTCGCCGACGACGCGGTACTTCTGCCTCTCCAGGATGCGCCTCAAATCCTCGTTCATGCTTGGTCCACCGTGGGCTCATCCGGCAAGGGGAAGGCCGATAAATATGTTTTCGCCGGCTCAGAACTCGAAGAGGCTCTTCTGGCTGTCCTCCTCGTCCGGAGGATCGTCGACCGGTCCCTCCCCTTGACCCACCTCATCGTCGGCCTCGTCCAGGTCCTCCTCCACCTCCTTCTCGAAGACGGAGAACCCCAGCCCCGCGGGGTCGATGTGACCCGTCCCCTCGGCCCGGGCCCCGACGGCCTCCATCAGCATGGACACCCGCTTACCGTCCTTGGTGTCGCCCAGGAGCATGGCCACCTCGGCCTCGTTCAGGTCCAGCCTGTAGGTCTGCTCCACCGCGAAGGCGCCGTCGGCGTCGAACATCATACGGTAGAAGGGGATGAGGTCGTCCCTGGCCACCGAGTCGGAGGTGTGGCAGTGCCTCTGGAGCTTCCGCGACAGGGAAGCCTGGGTCTGCCGGAGCGCCCGGGTGCGGCCCATGCTCGCCAGCCACAGGGGGAACCGGTACTGGGTGTAGAACCTGTACTCCCGGTCCTTGGCGGTGGCCACCCCCGCGGACATCATGTCCGAGGCGTAGGCCCACATCCGGTAGTTCTGGGTCCTCCTGGCCCTGTTGAGGAACAGGTCCGCCCTGGCCACCGCCTCCATACCCCTGGCCAGGTCGGGCAGCTCCTTGTACTCGGAGGGCACGTTCTCCGAGAGCCACAGGAGTAGGAACTCCGGGTCCTCGTCGGTCTCCTGGGCGGCCTTCCTGGCCGCCCTCACGTTGTCCGACTTGAGGATGGTCCTGACGGCGTCGTACATGGTGACCCGGTTGTCCCGCTTGCCCACGTCGTCCACGTCCTCCCCGCCTATGTAAGTGCGCCCGGTGGCCAGCGCCTGGAGGTCGTTGATGGCGGACCGCAGGTCCCCCGACGTGCGCTCGGCGATCATGTCGAGGGCCAGGTCGTCCACCTCCACGTGCTCGGCCGCGGCTATGCGTCGCAGCACCGGCTTTATCGACCTGGAGCCGACCCCCTGGAACCTGATGGTCTGGGTCAGCGTCTTGAAGGATGATGAGTGACGGGTCAGCTGGTAAAGGTCGTTGACGATGAGGATTATGGGCTGTTGGGTCTTCCTGATGGTCTCCAGGATCGTCCTGATGCCGCCCCTGTCCACGTTTCCGTGGATGTGGTCCGCCTCGTCCAGGATGATCAGCTTCCTTCCCCCCGAGTCGGACCGGAGGAACTCGCCCCTGTCGGTGAAGGTCTGGTTCAGCGCGCCCGCGGTGGCCACCCGACGGATGGCATCGGCGTTCCGGGTGTCCGATGCGTTCAGCTCGATGACCCCCCAGCCCATGTCCGAGGCCAGGGCATGGGCCGCCGTGGTCTTCCCGCAGCCGGGCTTCCCTGCCAGGATGACGGCCCGCTTCTTGGGAAGCTTGCCCGACTCCCAGGCGCGGGCCCAGGTGAGGAGCGACTGCACCGCCTTCTTGTTGCCCACCACGTCGTCCAAAGTGCGGGGCCTGTACTTCTCCGTCCACTCCACGCTCTTCCCGTTCCCAAAGCACCGCCCGGGATAAAGGCCTTTTCGGGGGGGTGGGCGTAGGTGTCGACGGAGTGACCAAGGCCCCCTGGCGACCCGCGACGGGGCCCCGGAAAGTGTATATACGGCCGCCAAGGTACGTGTCGAGGCAAGAGGTGGTCCCTGCGTCGGACATAAGGAAGGCCGTCTCGGACAAGGTCTACAGCGCCTACGAGCAGAAGCTCCTGAAGGACGTGCTGGAGGGACCCATTCCCAAGCACGTCGCCATCATAATGGACGGCAACCGCAGGTTCGCGGAGTCCTTCGGGCTGGGCGCCAGCGACGGCCACGTGAGGGGCAGGGACAAGCTGGAGGAGATGCTCGACTGGTGCCTGGAGGCGAACATCCGCGTGCTGACGGTGTACGCCTTCTCCACCGAGAACCTGTACCGGGAGCCCGACGAGGTTGACAAGCTGATGGACCTTTTCGAGATCAACTTCCGGAGGGCCGCCGAGGACCCCCGGGTCCACGAACACAGGATCCGCATCAGGGCCATCGGCAACGTGGACCTGCTGCCCGACCGGGTCCAGGAGGCGATACGCTACGCCGAGGAGGTCACCAAGGACTTCGACCAGTACAGCTTCAACCTGGCCGTCGCCTACGGTGGCCGCGAGGAGATCCTCAACGCCATCAGGCACCTGGCCCAGGACGCCTGCGATGGGAAGCTGGACATCGACGACCTGGACGAGCAGACCTTCACCCGCTACCTCTACACCTCGGAGCTGCCCGACCCCGACCTGGTGCTCCGCACCTCGGGGGAGGAGCGCATATCCAACTTCCTGCTCTGGCAGCTGGCCTACTCGGAGCTCTACTTCACCGACGTCTACTGGCCCGGCTTCCGCAAGGTGGACTTCCTCCGGGCCCTCAGGGCCTACCAGATGCGAAAACGGCGCTACGGCCAGTGAGCTCAGGCCACCTCCAGCTTCCGCAGCGCCCTCCCCCCCGCCATTATACCTCCCCACATGAGGGCGAAACCGAACACCACGGCGAAGCCGGCGAAGATCACCCCGAACAGGGGCGACGCGATGGAGAAGGCCAGGACGGGGGCGAGGACCGCAGCCTGAAGGATCAGGCACGCGAACATCAGGTAGAAGGCCAGGACCACGTCGGGAGGGGCGTTGGAGTGGCGGTCCAGGTTGGGATACGTCGCCCCCGCCCAGGCGCCGACGCCCAGGAAGGCCAGGTACATCGCCGCCGCCCCCAGCATCCCGATGGCGATGGCCTCCCATCCCCGCCCCGCCACGAAGGGTATGGCGAACCCCGTGGCGACGGCGGTCAGGGGCAGGAAGGCAAGCAGAGGCCGGACCTTGGCCGCCAGGAACCGCCAGGGCTCCACCGGCGCCACCTTCACGGACCAGAAGGCCGGACCCTCCTTGCTCACACCGTCCACCAGGGGCATCACCGCCTGGAAGAAGCAGATGATGTAGATGCCCAGGCCCACCATGACCGGGGTTATGAGGTTGTAGTAGTCGTCACCGTACCCCTCCGCCATCATCAGCTCGCCCAGCTGGGTGTTGACCACCACCAGCCCCGCCGCCATAGCCACGTTGAGCCCCGCGATGGCGAACCTGTCCTTGGCGGGGTGGTTCAGGACCATCTCCCTGCGGTACATCGCCCGTGCCACCGGGTCACGCCTGGGTAGCAGGTACGAGAACACCGGGGGCAACCTCCGACTGGCCCTCCGGGAGCGGAACCTAACGCCCTCCACCGTCATCCAGGCCTTGGCAAGCACCGGTGGCCCCGCCGCGGTTACGACCACGCACAGGACGACCAGCCCGGCAGCGGCGGCCAGCATCTGCCAGAGGGGGACCATCATCTGGAGCATGATGGCGAAGGCCAGCTCCGCCGAGACCAGGACGCCCAGCACCGCCTTGTTGGCCCGTCGTTCCAACCCGATGGCGGACAGGAGGAACGGGAGTGGGAGCACGCTGGCGGCCAGGCCTGCCAGCACGATGAGGGGACCCGTCTCCCAGGGGAGCGCCGGCTTGTCCGGCGTGGCCCACAGGACCAGGGCGAAGGTCCCCATCACCAGGGCCAGGAGCCCCATGAGGAACACAGCGGTCCTAAGCATCAGCCCCAGGCGGATGGTGCTCTCCCCCACGGGGGCCACCATCGAGGACCACAGCGCCCTGTCCCTTACCACCGTCCGCTGCACGTCGGAGATGCCCTTGATGAAAAGGAGGACGAAGGCCACCAGCGCCAGGGAGCCCGGTGTTATCGTGTCGGTCAAAGAGGGGCCCTCGGCGGCCTCGGAGGCGGCCATGGCGAACCTTACGAGGAAGCTGAGACTGAAAAGGACCATGAACACGAACATGCCCAGCATGAGGACGTGCTTCCGGTAGGTGGCCACGAACCTGCGCACCGCCAGCGTGGCCCCCACGTTGTACACTCGGAAGACGTGACCCGTCGCGTCCACCCCCTACCAGCCCTCCACGGTGCGCACGAAGGCCTCCTCCAGGTCCTTGGCACCGGTGGCGACCCGGAGCTCCGTCAGCGTCCCGGTGGCCAGGATCGAGCCCTCGTGCATGATGGCGAGGCGGTCGGACACCTCCTCGGCGAAGGACGTCACGTGGGTGCACACCAGCACGGCGGTGTCCTCCGCCAGCTCGCGGACCCACTCCTTCAGCTTGCGCACGAACCGGGGGTCCAGCCCGGTGCCTGGCTCGTCCAGGATGAGGGCGGGGGGCCTGTGGAGCGTCGCCCCGGCCAGGGCGGCCCTCTGGACCATGCCCTTGGAGAAGGTGCCCAGCTCCTGGTCCAGGTTCCGGGTCAGCTCCACCTTGCGGGCCTGGTCCTCGATGCGCTCCGCCAGGCCTGGGCCATAGAGCCCGTACATCGGGCCCAGGAACTCCAGGTACTCCCGGAAGGTGAGCCGGTCGTAGAGCACCACCGTCTCAGGAAGGTACCCCAACGACGCCTTGGCCATGATGGGCTTCCGCTCCACGTCGTGACCGGCCACATAGGCCGTCCCCTGGTCCGGCCTCGCCAGGCCGACCATCATGCGGACGGTGGTGGACTTGCCAGCCCCGTTGGAGCCCAGGAGGCCCAGCACCTCCCCTCTCTGGACGAAGAAGCTCACGTCGCGGACTGCATCGGTCGAACCGAAGCTCTTCCAGAGGTTGACGGCCTGGAGCACGGGGGCCGATACGGAGAGGCTGTTTAATTATGCTTCGCCGACAGTCTCAACCTTGGCTGCCTCGCGGGGACCAGCTGCGTCCCGAACATGCCACCAGGGACCCGACCCTCACCACTTGTCGCTCGGGCCCCTGCCGCCCTCGTCGCGGCCTCCCTCGAAACCAGAAAGGTACCATATCAGGACCACGTCGACGCCCAATATGACGGTGGCGATACCGGCGAAGGTGATGGACGGGACCGACAGTTCCCGGAAGAGGGCGGCGGCGATTATCCCCACCAATATGGTCCCGACCCCGCATACCAGAAGGGAATGGGCAGCCCGGGACCTCGACCAGGGAGCGGTCCCTGGCCCCTTTGCGGCCTCTCCACGGCCCTTCTGGATGGCCTCCATCGACACTGCCATCCCGATGAGGCCGAGGCCTATGAGAACCACGGGGACCGCGAGGTCCCCCTCCATGAACCAATAATATTCCACGTAGAATCATTTGTTGGAGGTCCCTTTAATCCCTTTGCGCAAGGATATTTAAGGACCCTCATCTCCGCCTGGCGGTGCGGAGCGCGGTCCCGCACACGGGGCACTCGGAGCCCTTGGCCTCCTCGAACCACTGGCGGCAGCCCGGGCACCGGATGCCCCACCGCCAGATCTCCTCGATGCCCCCCTGCTTGAAGGGGACGGTATCCACCCCCACGCTGGGGGCCACGTTCTGGATCGAGTAGTCGTCGCTGATGGCGGGGGTGCCCAGGTCCATGGCCAGCGCCAGCACGTCCACGTCGGCGGCGGACAGGCGCCTGTCCTCGCCCATCATCTTGGCGCTCCAGAGCACCTCGTCCCGGTTCGCTGCGCTGGGGTCGCGGACGACGAGGCCCGCGGAGAGGAGCAGGTCCATCCGGTCACCTGCCCGACCCTTGGAGACCTCCTCCACCACGGAGGAGGGCACGACGAAGTCGCCGGGGGGCGAGGGGTCGTAGCCCTCGAGTATCGCCGAGGCGTCTAGGACGGCGCGCATGGGGACGTAATTGGTGGGTCTTCCTCTTATGCATTATGCCTTATCCGACCCCCCTCCGGGGCCTTTCCCGCGCCGTGGCCGAAAAAAGGGGCGAAATAGGGGTGTCCAGACACCTCCTGAACCGAAGGTTCTTTTAAGGTGTTCGTTTATATAGTTTTGCGTCCCCAAGGAGCAGCGGACCGGACCCGATACGAGGTTTGATTCTCAGCGTTCATTGGCATGCGGACGAAAGCGAAGAAGGGATGGGCCCACCATGCAGGATGAGGCGTACACCGCAGAGAGCATTCAGGTGCTAGAAGGGCTCGAAGCGGTGCGGAAGAGACCCGCGATGTACATCGGCTCCACCGACGAGCACGGGCNNAGAGACCAGCGATGTACATCGGCTCCACCGACGAGCACGGACTACACCACCTGCTCAACGAGGTCGTGGACAACAGCATCGACGAGGCCATGGCCGGCTTCTCCGACCACATCGACGTGGAGATCCGGGACGACGGCTCCGTGATGGTGGCCGACGACGGTCGGGGCATCCCCACCTCCGTCCACAGCGGCACCAACATGACCGGCGTAGAGCTGGTGCTGA
>JABAHP010002437.1_pt4 | contig 38481 bp, 38 predicted proteins | sample 7062081 | NCBI WGS metagenome assembly JABAHP01 (sample SAMN14534357, study PRJNA622989) | marine sediment metagenome | biome: marine biome [ENVO:00000428]; feature: marine pelagic biome [ENVO:01000023]; material: deep marine sediment [ENVO:00002113] | place: India: Gulf of Kutch | collected...
AACCTGAACAGCCTCCCGCCTGATACGACTCGTGACGATTAATTATGGGAAATTTCCCATAAAAAATGGAGATTTTTCACTTGCTCATACTATGCTCAGGAGCGTGGCAAATTGATATCTTTATGGCAGGCAACAAATTGTAAATTTGTGAACAAAATGTTTTAGAACGGAACACGGATTGCACAAATAAACACCAGCAAGAGAGGAAATTGAAGCAAGAGGTAATCATTATGACAAAGACAAGAAGTATCATTGCAGGGACAATTCTGACAAGCTTAGTATTGACGCTTCTCATAATAATGGGATGTTCTGATATGCCCACCCGGCCGGAGGCAGATGGCACATTTACACTGGCAGATTACGAAAACCTCGCCGCCAGGAGCGCAGATTTCAGTGAGCCGGAAGACGGCGGGGGTTCCGTTGTTATTCCTGCCGATGAAGGCGGGGTAGTACCGATAGCATTTTCTGACGGCAGCGAAGGATCTCTGGAGGTGCCGGCCAATGCGGTCAAATCCGATGTCGAGATTTCAGTCGAAGTCACCGAATTGGTTATGAGAGACAGGGCCATACTCCAGTTCGATTTTCAGCCGGATGGCCTGAAGTTTTCAAGCGAGGCAACCCTTACGATCCCTGTATCCGCATTTCGCGATGCAGATATGGAGTATGTCGACTGGTATTATTTTAATCCGGATTCAGGAAAATGGGAGCTTGTGGACCGCTATCCTGTCGTTGGCGACAAAGTCTATATTAAGATGTCCCATTTTTCGAAGTGGATGAGCATCTCCCAGGGAGGTCAATAATAAGAAAACCTGCTCTTTACAAATATAGCCCAACCCCTGCACAACCCTACTCTAAGCACAGTAAAAACCCGTTCAGGAGAACGGGTTTTTACTTTTATTTTTCCATCTGCTTAAACTGCTTAACCAGCCTTATTCTGTTCTTGGCCCGGACCATGGCATTGCGCGCCCGCGGTAGATCGATCTCGCCGGGATCCATATTCATCCTCTCCTCAGCGCGTTTGAGCGCGCTTTCCGCCCTCGACAGATCAATCTCCTCGGCAAACTCAACCGCATCTGCAAGTATAGTCGCAGTATTCGAGGAGACTTCCAGGAAGCCCTGCGAGATAGCCGCAATTTTCTCCTTCTTATGAGTGTCGCGTATCTCGATCTTCCCTGTCACCAGTGAAGTTATGAGGGGAGCATGATTGGAGAGTATTCCCAGATAGCCGTCAATCCCGGGAGCAACCAGGGATTCGACATCATCCTCGTACAATACCCTTTCAGGCGATACTATAGACAGCTTAAACATAGGCTAATCTTTCTTCATTTCCTCAGCCCTCTCGCGAGCCTCGTCAATGTTTCCAACCATGTAAAATGACTGCTCGGGCATATCATCGCATTTGCCTTCCACAAGTTCCTTGAAGCTGGCAATTGTCTCACTTAATGGCACATATTTGCCGGGAATTCCCGTAAACTGCTCGGCCACGAAGAATGGCTGCGAAAGGAATCTCTGGATTTTTCTGGCCCGGGCTACAGTCAGTTTATCTTCTTCGGAAAGTTCATCGATACCCAGAATCGCGATAATATCCTGCAGGTCCTTATACCTCTGCAGGATCATCTGCACATCACGGGCAACCTTATAATGCTCTTCACCCACTACATTCGGATCCAGAATTCGCGAGGTGGAATCGAGCGGGTCGACCGCCGGATAAATACCCAACTCGGCTATCTGACGCGAGAGCACTGTGGTTGCGTCAAGATGCGCAAAGGTTGTTGCCGGAGCCGGATCGGTCAAGTCATCTGCAGGAACATAAATTGCCTGCACTGAGGTAATTGAACCGGCCTTGGTGGATGTGATTCGCTCCTGCAAAGCGCCCATTTCGTTGGAAAGCGTAGGCTGGTAACCTACAGCGGAGGGCATCCGTCCCAGAAGCGCGGACACCTCGGAACCGGCCTGCACGAAGCGGAAGATGTTATCGATGAAAAGGAGCACATCCTGATGCATCTCATCACGGAAGTACTCGGCCATGGTAAGCCCGGAAAGTCCCACTCTCAAACGGGCTCCCGGCGGCTGGTTCATCTGACCGAAGACCATGCAGGTCTTGTCGATAACGCCTGATTCCTTCATTTCCAGCCACAGGTCATTACCCTCACGGGTTCTTTCACCCACACCGCAGAACACCGAATAACCGGCATGCTCGGAAGCGATACTGCGGATCAGCTCCATGATGATAACTGTCTTGCCAACACCTGCACCGCCGAACAGTCCAACCTTTCCGCCTTTGGCATAAGGCTCGAGAAGGTCAATGACTTTGATACCGGTCTCGAAAATCGAGGTCTCGATATCCTGGTCTGTGAATGACGGGGGCGGGTGATGGATCGGCATAGTCTCGGTGCCTTCCGGGATGGGAGCCAGCTCATCTATGGGATGACCTTCCAGGTCAAATACTCGTCCGAGCACCTGCTCGCCCACCGGAACGGCAATCGGTTCGCCGGTATCGATAGCTTTCATGCCTCGCACCAGGCCATCTGTAGATGCCATAGAAATACACCTGACCATGTTGTCGCCGATATGCAAGGCTGCCTCCACGGTCAGATTTATCTCTCTTTCTTTATCTACGATCTTGATCGCATTAAGAATATTAGGTAATTTATCGGAATCAAACTGGCAATCAACAGTTGCCCCGATAACCTGTAGCACCTTACCAACATTCTCTTCTGCCATTGCAATTCCTTTATTGATTATTGTTTTTTTCCTAACTCAAATCTATCTTCAAAGCACCCATAAATGGATTGCGTTCATTCGATTTAAAACCGTGCTACTTGTTGAGCGCTTCGGCACCGGATACGATTTCCAGCAATTCACTGGTGATACTGGCCTGTCGTGCCTTGTTACGCTGCAGGGTCAGCTGGTCAATCATCTCACCCGCATTCTTGGTGGCCGAACCCATGGCCAGCATTCGAGTGCCATGCTCCGATGCAATCGCATCGGCGATCGCCATCTGGACAAGCACAAGCGCATAACTTGGAAGCAGCTGCTTGAATATTGTCTCCGGATCGGGCTCGAATATATATTCCTTGGCTGCAGAATATTCCTCTTTTTCTACCGCCTCCTCGAATTCGGCCCTGATCGGCAGAAACTGCATCTCGGTTATCTTGAAATTGGCCGTCGACAAAAAAGCAGTATAGATAAAGACGATACGATCGACATCGCCGGCGATAAACATTTCCGAAAGGTCATTGGTAATCTGCCTGACTTTGCCGATATCGAACTTACCGTCAAAATCCCGGTAGCTTCCGAGTATTTTATAATCACGGCGTTTGTAAAAATTAATCGCTTTTTTCCCGACAAGTATAAGGCCGACATCCAGATCAGGATGATCGGCAACCCACAGATTGGCACGCCTGAAAATATTACTGTTATATGATCCGCAAAGACCTCTGTCAGATGAAACGACCACCAGCGCAACCTTATTTCCTTCCCTCTGCTCGAAATACGGATGTTCCACCGCTCCGGAGGCCTCGGATAAATGCGCCAGCATCTCCTGCATCTTTTTAGCATATGGCCGAAATGACTCGATCTGCTGCTGGGCCTTGCGGAGTCGGGCAGCCGCAACCATTTCCATAGTCTTGGTTATCTGCCTGGTCGATTCAACGGCACGGATTCGCTTTCTAATGTCTCTCAGTGACTGCATTAATTAGCCCTTCGCTAATCCTTTCTCGGCCATAAACTTCTGTTTGAAAGCCTCTGTTCCGGCTTGAAGCTGCTTTTCATTTTCCTCTGATATTACTTTATCCTGTGCGATCTTATGACCAACATCCGGATATTCAGATTCCATGAACTTCAGGTATTCCTTCTCGAATGTGGAAACTATATCAGTCGGAACATCATCCAGGTAGCCTTTACCGCCGGCCCAGATGATCATAACCTGTTGCTCCATTGGCATGGGCACATATTGACCCTGCTTCAGGATTTCAACCATCTTTTCACCGCGCGTCAGCTGACGAAGCGTGGCCCTATCGAGATCAGATCCGAACTGCGCGAAGGCGGCCAGCTCACGATACTGGGCCAGGTCCAGACGCAGTCTTCCCGCGACCTTTCTCATGGCCTTGACCTGAGCATTACCACCCACACGCGAGACCGAAATACCCACGTTGATGGCAGGACGAATGCCGGAATAAAAGAGCTCTCCCTCAAGAAAGATCTGGCCATCCGTAATCGAAATCACGTTGGTCGGAATGTAGGCCGACACATCACCTGCTTGGGTCTCAATAACCGGCAGAGCGGTAAGCGATCCGCCTCCCAGCTCATCATTTAATTTAGCTGCACGTTCCAGAAGGCGTGAATGCAGATAGAACACGTCACCGGGATAGGCCTCACGTCCCGGAGGACGCCGGAGTAGCAGTGAAAGCTGACGGTACGCATTAGCATGCTTCGACAAATCATCATAAATAACCAGAGCATGGCGCTCGGTATTCATGAATTCCTCACCCATGGCGCATCCTGCATACGGTGCCAGATACTGAAGCGGGGCGGGATCGGTGGCAGGCGCGGAAATAACTGTCGTGTATTCCATTGCGCCATGTTTTTCCAGGGTATCCACGATCTGCGCAACCGTTGAGGATTTCTGCCCAACCGCGACATAGATACAAAATATATCAGAGTTTTTCTGATTGATAATCGTATCAATAGCAACGGCGGTCTTTCCTGTCTGACGGTCACCAATGATCAACTCACGCTGTCCTCTTCCAATTGGAATCATGGAGTCGATTGCTTTCAAGCCGGTTTGCACCGGTTCGTTCACCGGCTGCCTCTGGACCACATTAGGAGGAACCACTTCAGTCGCCCGATATTTATCGGTAACAATCGGCCCCTTGCCGTCGATCGGCTGGCCGAGAGCATTTACCACTCGTCCGACCAGGGCATCACCAACCGGAACCGAGGCAATTCTGCCGGTACGCTTGACTGTATCGCCTTCCTTTATATCCGTATCGGAACCGAAGATAGCGACACCGACATTATCCTCCTCGAGGTTCAGGATCAGCCCCATAATATCGCCGGGGAACATTAGAAGCTCCGACATCATAGCATCCTCAAGACCCCATACACGAGCGATACCGTCACCAATCTGGAGGATCGTACCGACCGACTCCATCTTGAGACTGGTTTCGTATTTGGAGATCTCCTGCTTGATTATGGAGCTTACTTCTTCTGGTTTTAATCCCATATTAATCTCCGTCTATATCAAGAAAATCGTTTTCAAAAATATTCTATATCAAACGCCGATATTATCAATGTACTTTCAGTTCCAGAAGCCTGTCGCGCAGAATCCTGAGATCGTGCTGAATCGATTTGTCAATTATCTGGCTTCCGAGATGGACTATCACGCCGCCCAGAATCTGGGGCTTGACGGCTGTGGTCATTAAAATTTTCTTACCGGTTTTCTCTTCCAGCTTTTTCTGCAGGGCTTCAGATTCCTGGCTCGTCAATTCTATCGCGCTTTCCACGCGGGTCTTCAGATAGCCCTGGCTTTCCAGCACCAGGTCATTGAAAGCCTCCGCTATTTCGACCAGGAACATGCTCCTGCGCTTTTCGACGATAAGTTCGAGAAATTTCCTCACGGGAGCTGAGACACGATCCGCAAAAACGGACTTGACTACCTCCTCCTTGTCCTGATCCCTGATCTGCGGGGCAGCCAGAAAATTCAATAGGGTTTTATCCTGCTTGCATACTTCCGCGATAGACCGCATCTCATCGGCGATCTGATCGATCATATTTTTTTCCTGCGCCAGCTCAAACAGGCCGACAGCATATCTTTTGGCAACCTCCGAAGAAATCACTACGCTTTCTCCACATCATCAATGAAGTTTGTAATCAACTGGCGATGTTTCTGTTCGTCGAGGCGCTCGAGGATCAATTTCTCGGTTGCGCCAATGGTCATTTTAACCAGGTCTTCTTTCAGCTGAACCTTGGCCTTCTCAACATCCCGCTGCAGTTCCGACTTGGCTTTCTCGATCAGTTCCCGGGACTCCTGGCGGGCTGAATCCTTGATTTCGGTCGCCACCTGCTGACCTTCCCTGACAGCCTCCTGGATCTTTTTGCGCGCCTCGGCATCGATCTCCTTCAGCTTCTCCTCGTAATCGGCCAGAAGCTTCTCGGACTTTTTGCGATCCTCGGCGGCCTCGTCAAAATCCGACTGGATCTTTTGACGCCGTTCCTCAAGTATATTCAAGATAGGCTGCCAGGCAAATTTCTTCAGAATCCAGAGTGCGATCAGAAAACCGACGGCATGCGTCAGGAGCATTTGCCATTTGCCGATATCCTCCACAGTAACTCCTTTGCAAAGAATTTACAGATGGGATGAAGCCTGACGCTTCATCCCATACAGTAAACTTTTCTTAGTGCGCACCAATCTTACCAGACAGAATAAAGAAGCCGACCAGCGAATAAATCGTCAGAGCTTCGATGAGGGCGGCACCGATAATCATACCGACCTGAATCTTGCCCGCGGCTTCGGGCTGACGACCCATGGCTTCCATTGCTGATCCCACGGCGCGTCCCAGTCCGAGACCCGAACCGATAGCGGCCAGCGCCAAGCCGATTGGCAACGAAAACGATAAAGCAGTCGAGAAATCCATCTATCCTCCTACGGTGTTGTTTGAATGTTAATGTTCTTCGTGTTCCTCATGCGGCAGCATCATAGAGAAATATACCGCCGCTAAAAGCGTAAAAACTAACGCCTGTATTGTCGATGTTAATAATGCCAGAAAGTAAAAGGGAAGCTGCAACGGCAATCCCACTGGAGAGCCGATAAAAGCCAGGACCATCACTCCCAGACCTGTAAAGGCCGCCAAAAGCACGTCTTCACCGGTGATATTTCCGAAAAGTCGCAGGGAGAGTGAAAGCGGTTTGGCCAGCTCACCTATTATGTGAATCGGTAAATTCAATGGTACCAGCGCCCATGTAATGGCGCTCCGGGGCTCGCCCGCAAGGTGGTCAAGATACCTGAGGAACCCCATACGGCGCATGCCGGTGTACTGCACATACAAAAAGACAATAATGGCCAGAGGGGCGGTGGTAGCCCAGTTTGCAGTTGCAGACTTGCCGAATGGAATCAATCCGAACCAGTTCATCAGGAGAATGTACATGAACAGCGTGCCCAGAAACGGGGTATAGTGCCTGCCCCATCTGTCACCCAGAATAGAAATAAAGAAATTCTGGAATCCCTCCACAATCATCTCCAGAAGGTTCTGCAGTTTCCCGGGATGCAAAGATCTTTTGGCATAGACCCTCATGGATACAGCACACATGAAGATCAATACCAGGAAGCCAAAGATCACATCTTTGTACTCGAACAGGAAATTAACAAACGGTCCTGTCAGGTAAATATGCAGAAATTCAATGAAATGCGGTAGCTCCGGGGTTCCTCCCCCATGAGCGGTAACCAGATTTGTTATACCAGGAATAATCATCCCTCAACCCGTTTTTCACTTAAGTTAAAATTTTTGAAGCCGCCTTCCGTTATGAGCAGCCCCAGAGCCTTGAAGACAACCACCAGAAATATCAAGCTGAAACCCATCACAAACGATACTACCGGAAACCAACCCAGCCACAGAATCAGGAATCCGGCGCCGTATAGAATTGGAAACTTGATGAGTGCAAATAGTGCCAGTTTACCGGCATTTCTATCGCCGGTGGTGAGATAGTTTACTATAAATTGTCTGATAAACCAGAGATTGGCACACCCCCACAAGACGCCTGTGAAGATTCCCAAGCTGTAGGTCCAGTCAAAATAATAGCTTCCGAATACGAAAATGAGTGCCCCGAGAAGAAGCGTTGTTTTGATGACTCTATTTATAAAATCAAGGCCCATAGATGCATTCAAACTTTTTCTGATACCCGCTTAACGAGGCTGTAAACTTCCTTTCCTGCAGCGATAAAACCAAAAATTATAAAGAGATACATTAAATAAGGTTCTGTTCCTAACCACTCATCCAGATATTTTCCGATAAACCATCCGACAATCGGCCCGACCGCAAGCAAAAACGGTATCGCGACCAGCATCGAAAGCTGCCCATATAGGGAGACTTTATCATTTTTTTTGTCTGGCACCACATCCAAAAATTAAATTGCTAATATATACTTACCGTTAATACTGTCAAGTCTTTTTTGTTATTTTTTTCACAAATAACCCTAAATAAGACTGTAAGTTAGAGCAATAAATAAATATTGCACCAATCTAATAAATTCTATCGGAATTTTGGAAATTACAGAAAGACTTTTATTGTGTCAAAAGCGATTCGGCTGCCTTACCGGCTAGGGCTTCTTGGGCAATATCCTGTTGTTTTTCTTCGGGATGTACCATTCCCTTGAAGTATTTAATTAAAGTAAACTTGAAGGTGGTGCCACCATTGGGCGAGGTTTCGACCCAAATTTTGCCTCCCATATTGTCTACCAGCCTTCGGACTATTGCCAGACCCAGGCCGGTACCCTCCTTTTTGGTCGAGAAAAATGGGCTGAAAATCCTGTCCTTAACATCGCGAGTCATACCGGCGCCATCATCAATCACCGATATAACCACCTGATCGCTGTAAAGGGGCGAATTGCCTTCAATTTTTATTCTTACATCGCCGCTTTCTCTTTCGATCGCATCCAGCGCATTTACCACCAGATTGAACAGAACCTGCCGGATCTGCTCGTCATCCCCCGAGACATAGATAGTAGTATCATCAGACTCACTTGCCAGCTTTATTTTTTCTCTGTAAGATGTGTGGTTGCGGGCAATTTCGATCACATCACTCACCAGCCTGTTGATTTCCACCTTTCCAAAATTGGGAGATTTTACTCTGGCATAGAACAGGAAATCGGTCAGAATGTTGCTGAGACGAGTTGATTCTTTGACAATCAAATCCATTAGCCTCTGGTTGTCGCCCTCCGGATCTAGTTCCTGTTTGAGGATTTCGACTGATCCGGAGATGGATGCCAGAGGATTTCTTATTTCATGCGCGATGGAAGCGGAAAGTTCACCCACTGCCGCAAGGCGGTCGGCGTGGCGCATCTTCTCCTCCATCTTCTTGGCGTCGGTGAGATCCTGGAAGATTCCTATAACGCCTCTCACACCCCGGACTTCATCCTCGAGCACCGAGGTTGAAATTCCGATCGGGATTTCCTCTCCATCCTCGTCGATAATGGTGATTTCACAGCGGCTCTCGAGCTGGGACGATTTTAACACGGAGAGCAGCTTTTCGGAAAACTGGGGCATTCTTTCGGCAAAGACCGTCAGGCAGTTCTTCCCCTTTATCTTTCTCTCCTTGAATCCGGTTATTCTCTCAGCGGCTTCATTGAAATAGATGATCCGCCCGAAATGATCGATGGTGATCAGGCCTGAATGGAGGTGCTTCAGGATCTCATCAGTTTCCAGCTGTACCCGTGCCAGCGATTCGGAGGCCCTTCTCAGTTCGCGCTCTTTGCTCCTGATCTTTTGAGAAAGATAGCCGGAGACAAAAGCCACAAGATAGAAAATGCAGATATAAAGGAAGAGCGTGTAGAATAGCTCATCATTGGAACTGTATATTTTCTTTATGACTTCCAGGTCGATGGTCCCGGGAATTTCCGTGCCGGAGCCTGCCAGTATTACCAGACCATAAGCTGCCGAGGCCATTGTGGCGGTAAGGAGTGTGCCTATTAGCTGGTAGCTCATTGCCGCCGAAACAATGGTCAGAAGAAACAGGGCCGCAAATGGACTGCTGACATTCCCTGTGGCCTTAATGATCGAGGCTTCCACTATAACTTCGGAGATAATCTGCAGAAATACAAGGAACTGCGTCAGGCGGGGCATCCTCGAGGGCAGCTTTATGGCCAGAGACAGCAGAAAGACCAATGTCAGAATGCTGTATATAAAGAAGTGCGTGGATATGGCCGACTCGCGTTGCTGAGTCAGGAGAACCACACCCACTACAATTAAAAATATGGCCAGGCGAAGCGGCAAAAACCAGCCGGTCTTCAATTCCTGACCATATGTTTTTCTGCTATCCATGACAAATAAATATGGGCGCCCTTCATGGCGTGAGCGCCCATCTAATTTCATAACTACTTGATCTGGCCAATGATATCGAACATCGGCAGGTACATGGCGATCATGATACCACCGATTACGACACCGATGAAGACAATGACTATAGGCTCGATCAAGGATGTAAGGGCTGAGACCGCGGCATCGACTTCTTCATCATAGAAGTCCGCTATTTTGGCCAGCATGTCATCCAGCCCGCCGGTCTTCTCACCCACAGAAATCATCTGTACCACCATGGGCGGAAACACGCCGGATTCTTTCAATGGCTGAGTGATGGTTTCACCCTCGGCTATCGAAAGCATCGATCTCCTGACCGCATTCTGGATAACCATGTTTCCGGCAGTCTTGGCGGTGATCTCCAGCGCCTCCAGAATCGAAACGCCCGATGACAACAGCGTTCCGAGAGTACGCGTGAACCTGGCCACGGCAGTTTTGCGGATCAGGTTTCCAAATCCGGGCAGTTTGAGTTTAAATGAGTCCCAGTATAGTCGCACCGATCTATTTCGCAACATCAACCTGAATGCCACCACAAAGCCGATGGCTCCACCAATCATAATGAAGAAGTAGTCGTTTACAAAATCTGATACCCCCATCACGATTTTTGTCGGTTCGGGCAGCGTACCGCCCAGATCGGTGAACATTTTGGCAAATGTCGGCACCACAAACTTCAACATTGCGATTGTGACGGCTATGGCCACGATTACGACCACAATCGGGTACACCAGGGCCCCTTTGACCTTACGCGCCAGGGCGTCTGCTTTCTCGCGGTAATTGGCCAGACGGACCAGGATAACATCCAGGGCGCCGCCTGTTTCGCCGGCCTCGACCATGTTCACAAAGAGATCATCGAAAATCTTTTTGTGTCTGCTCAGTGCTTCCGAGAGTGTTGTTCCGGACTGTACCGATTCTTTGATATCCGCTATGATCTTGCGGAATTCCGCCGTATCCATCTGCTGCGACAGGATATCGAGACATTGCACCATAGGAAGTCCGGCACCGATCATGGTGGCGAACTGCCTCGTGAAGCGGGAGATTTCGATCTTCTTGATTCCGGTACCGATCTTAATATTTATATTGGTCGGTTTGCGTGAAATCGAGCTGGCGAAAATCTTATTCTGCCTCAGAATCTTTTCCATCTCAGCTCTGTTCTTGGCCTTGTAACTTCCGGTTACCTGGCCTCCTGAAGCCGATTTTCCCTTGTATTCAAAAGTTGGCAAGGTTACCTCCTTGCTTTATTATTCTTTACACTCTCACCGACATTTCTGTCTTGCGTGAAATGATTTCATTCAATTCTTCAATATTTGAGCTTCGTCCGATTGCGTCACCATGGGTAATCTTGCGCGACAGGTACAATTCTCCCAATGACTGATTCATTGTGCGCATACCGTATTTCTGTCCTGCCTGTATGGACGAATATATTTGATGTATCTTGTCATCACGAATAATAGCCCTGATTGCGGGTGTAGCCACCATTATCTCCATCGCCAGTGCACGTCCCCCGCCCACTCTGGGTATAAGCTGCTGCACAACCACCGCCTGCAGAACAAACGACAACGTTACCCGGACCTGCTCCTGCTGGTTGGTCGGGAACACATCCACAATCCTGTTAATTGATTCCGCCGCAGAGTTTGTATGCAAAGTCGCAAATACAAGGTGTCCGGTTTCTGAGATATTCAAAGCAGCTTCGATAGTCTCGAGATCTCGCATCTCACCGATCAGAACAACATCGGGATCCTCTCGCAGGGCATACTTCAATGCCATAGCAAATGATTTCGTGTCCCCATGTACCTCTCTCTGGTTCACGAGACAGCCGATATGCCTGTGCAAATATTCGATCGGATCTTCAACTGTCAATATATGGTCATTGCGCTCGCGATTGACTTTATCTATAAGTGCCGCCAGCGTTGTCGATTTACCCGAGCCGGTTGGTCCGCAAATAAGAACCAGGCCGCGCGGATAGCTGGCAAATTCCTGAATTACCTTGGGAATTCCGAGTTCCTCGAATGACTTTACTTTGTAGGGAATCGTCCGCATCGCCACTGCCACATTACCTCTCTGCACAAAGACATTACAGCGGAAACGAGACAGGTTTTCAATCCCGAATGAGAGGTCAAGCTCGGAATTCTCCTCAAATTTGAGTTTCTGCTTTTCATTCATCATCGAATAGGCCAGCTTCTTGGTAATTTCAGGGGTAAGCCTGTCAAATTCCATTTTTACCAGCTTGCCGTCAATCCTTATCATCGGCGGAGCACCAACCGTCAGATGCAGGTCGGAGGCGCCCTTCTTTACCATAATTTCCAATAGCTCGCGCAGTGATACCATATATCAACCCCGTTCTATAAATTTATTTCCTTATTCAGCCGATTTCGACATTACTTCCTGAACATTAGTAATTCCACGCCGCAGCTTCTCTATCGCTGCCTGGCGCAAAGTCAGCATTCCTTCCTTTACTGCCTGGGCCCGGATATCCGGTGTTGTCGCTTTATCCAGTATCATCCTTTCCAGTGCAGGAGTAATCGGCATGACCTCAAAAACTCCTGTTCTTCCCGACATCCCGGTATCGTTACAATCCGAACAACCGGCACCATCATAAACTTTGAAGCCGGCAACCTGGTCCTCCGGCACTCCCAGCTTGATCAGAGTCTCGGAATCCACCTCGACTTCCCTCCTGCAGGACTGGCAAATCTTCCTGACCATTCGCTGCGCCATAATCAGCCTTGTGGATGAAGCCACCAGGAACGGTGGTATGCCCATATCGGTCAATCTGCTGATTGTTGAAGGCGCATCATTGGTGTGAATAGTCGAGAATACCAGATGGCCTGTCAGGGCCGCCCTGATCGCGATTTCCGCAGTCTCGGTATCACGAACCTCACCGACCATGATGATGTCCGGGTCCTGACGCAGGAAAGACCTGAGTGAGGCGGCAAAGGTCAAGCCTATATCGGATCGCACCGCGACCTGATTGATACCGTCGAAATTGAACTCCACCGGGTCCTCGGCGGTCATAATATTCACATCATTGGTATTGATCTGCTTCAGGGCCGAATACAGGGTGGTCGTTTTACCCGATCCTGTTGGTCCTGTCACCAGGATGATGCCGTAGGGCTCATGGATGGCCTTCTCGAAAGCTTTTAGAGCCTGCGGTTCAAATCCCAGCATGGTCAGGTCAACCATCAGCGACTTGGGATCGAGAATACGCATAACCACTTTCTCACCGAATATTGTCGGCAGAACCGAGACACGCAGGTCGACCGCCCTTCCGGCCACCTTGACTTTAATACGGCCGTCCTGCGGCAGCCTTCTTTCCGAAATATCCAGGTCAGCCATGATCTTAACACGTGAGATGATTGCTGCCCGGTATTTAAAAGGCAGCGGGGTCATCTCCTGCAGCTTGCCGTCAATCCTGAATCTGACCCTGATACGTCTCTCGTAGCATTCGATATGAATATCAGAGGCTCCCTTACGGATCGCATCGGCGATAATTGAATCCACAAGTTTGACCAGCGGCTTATCCTGCACCTGCGAGGCCAAATCCTGTTCTGTAAGACCTTCATCGGAGGACTGCTCAATCAGCTCCAGGTCGGAATCCTCGATATCCTTGAGGACATCCGAGAATCCGCCGCCCTCATGGTAATAATTATCGATCGCCTTTGAGATCGCCTCCTGAGGAGAGATCACAGGCTGGATATAGCATCCGGTTATGAACTTGATCGCATCCAGAACATAGATATTGTTGGGATCCGATATAGCCACAACCAGGGTCTTGCCCAGTTTGCTGACAGCGATCACATTGAACTTGCGCGCAATATCAAGCGGTATAAGTTTGACGACATCAGGATTCAACTCGATATCCTGAAGTCTCAGCGCGCCGATATTCAGCTGCTTGCCGATAAAAGCCGAGATTTCATCGGTGTCGTCAAGCGCGCCGATCCGAATCAGAGCCTGATCCAGACGCACGTCGCCGGATTTGGCTATCTGCTGCGCTTTTTTTAATTGCTCGTCCGTGATCTTGCCGGCAGTAACCAGCATTGTTCCAAGATCGCCAGGCATTTCTTCCTTCTGCTAATTAATCTTGAAAGATGTCATCCAATTTACTTTCAGCGGAGTCGGCAAAATCATCCGAAAGGCCGTCGTCTTCCCCGCCTTTCTTGGAGAGCGCCAGCTCAAAAATCTGATTGAGCTCTTCCGCCGTTTCCTTTGAATAAAGACGGACCATACCGATAGTGGTGCGATCATCAAAGATCACCACCATTATGGTTCTCTCATTTATGAGAGACATGTGGATATGGTCTCTTTTGCCCTGATGAAAGAGAACTGAAAATTCCGGTTCTCCGACCAGACGGGCGATCTCCTTGGTGGAAGCAAATGAACCGGCCAGTAAGGCGGCCAGAGCAGTTGTATCCAGCGAATGGGTGAATCCCTGCCTGGTAATCAAGTGGCCATCTTTATCAACCAGAAGAGCACACTTGGCCTCGGAGCCCTTCAAGAGCTTCCTGAGAGCTCCGTCGATTTTGGCAGTCTCCTCTTGATAGACTATCAAACCGTCACCTGCCACTTTTTTTACCTCCTGATCTATTTTTTGCCGAACATCCGGAATAAGAAGAAACCTTTTTTCTTCTTCTTCTTATCCTGTTTCACTCGAACCGAGGCGGCCATTTTGGGCCGGTTGGAAGGGAGCTCGAACATTTCTTCATCAACTCCGGTATCTTCCTGCTCGGACTGTTCAGCGCTTTTTTCTTCTATATTTTCTGGTTCCTGATCTGCTGCTGCAGATTCGGACTCTTTATCAGGCACCGCTTCAGGTTCAAATGGGTGCTTAGAAGCTCCTGAATTCATGAACTCATCCGCATCTTGCTGAGCGGGGATTTTTTCCTCAGTGCCGTTATCTTCGATAACATTTTCCTCAAAACCTTCGTCAGGGCCGGGATCAATATCTTCATTGGTCGGACGACTTGAGATTTGCTCCTCCTCATCCTGACTCTTGGTTTGCGGTCTTTCAGCTAAAGCAGCCGCTGTTGCTCTGGATTCCGCGCTGGCAGCGAGTTTCTGGGGCTCGGAATACGAACGCTCGGGATTATGATCCTGTCCCGCTCTCTCAGGTACTGAAGGTTTCGGTGTCGAAGGAGGTGCAGGAGCTGGCAATGGATTTTCCGAGGGAGCGTATTCCGCTGGTCTCTCCGACTCAGGCTCGGGTGGTTTCGAAATCGGGATCTTGTCGGTCTGAGGTTCGTTCGGTTTGGGAATAGGCTGCGGAACAGGCTGTTCAGCTTCCGGCTGGGGCACATTTCCCGTTTTGCTTTCCTCGATCTTCCTGGCAGTATCGGATTTTCTGGCCTTTTCCAGAATCAATTTGATGATTAATTTCAATGTGTCGAATACTCCTGCCCCCTTATGGGCGGAGCTTTCGAATACCGGCCAGTTCCTGGAGTTAAGCAGCTGATTGAGTTCCTCCATCGACATTATATCCGGAAGATCACGCTTATTATATTGGAGCACCAGGGGAATTTTATCGAGGTCGTATCCATATTCCTGGAGGTTCTCGATCAGATTATTAAAGCTCTCCACATTTTCATCAGCTTTATCCCTCTGGCTGTCGGCCACAAAGATCAGTCCGTCTACCCCCCGCAATACAAGTTTACGGGTGGCATTATAGAAAACCTGGCCGGGCACAGTATAGAGCTGAAAGCGCGTGGTAAAACCGTTAATCGTACCTATATTAATAGGCAGAAAATCAAAATACAGAGTTCTGTCAGCATCTGTTGCCAGGCTGATAAGATCGCCGCGGGTCGTTCCGGGTACCTTGCTATGAATATAGATCAGGTTTGTAGTTTTACCCGAGAGACCCGGCCCATAATAAACGATTTTGCAGCTGACTTCTTTGTTGGCATAATTAATTGCAACCATATCTTCAAGCCAAGCCTTTCATTAGGACTCTAAACGGTTCAATGCGTTGCGAATTTCCAGTCTAACCAGACCGATATTCACATCCTCCTCTGTCTTAACAACAAGTATGCCTGGTTTGGAGGCGGTCAAAAACAGGTTGCCTCCTTCAGCTTCTATTGTGACCTGCTCAAGTTCGTGGTGTTTCAGGCGCTCCAGCGATTTCTTCACCGAACTGGTAATTGACGCCGCCAGTGCGCCGACAGCCTCGTCCTTATCGACTGTATCCATATCGGCAGCGATAATTATGCCGTCCATCCCCACCAACATACTCCCGGTCACCCCGGAGGTGCGATTTAAATCAGCTAAAACTTGGTACATAACTTTCCTCCCGAGCATTAATATCGGGCTTAATGCTATATCGTTCTTGATAAATTCTTCTAACCATATTGGCAGCCTGGGCCACCCTGACTTTCTCCGTCTCACCGGATTCCTTATCGGCTGCAACAAAGAGATAAAGCTCCTCGACTTTCACTACATGTATCCGGTATGCATTGAGAGTCAGTTCGAATCCCTCGAATTCAAAATCACCGGCCTTTTTCAGCGGCTCATCGAGCTCATCAACAAGGAACTTACCGATAGCAGACCATAAATCTCGTAAGCTTTTGTTATTGCCGAAAAACGAGACTGGAAGTCCCCTGGAATCTATCAGCACTGCAAAACGGACTGCCGAGGTTTCGCCGATATATTTCAGCGCCTCATCGAATCCGCTAAAAGGTTTATCGGCTGCAGCCGTTTTAAGCCCGATAATCTTGCGGTCCTTCATATCATCGGCCGGGACTTTAGGCTTGGGCGGTGGAGCTTCATTTTTTATCTGATCGGCAGTCTGGAAAACCGCCTGTGCCCTGGGTTTGTCCTCCAGGTTCAGGAGCCGCTTAAAAGCCGGCAGCAGGATGAACGGAAACGACACGACCTGCAACAGCATGGCCGGTTTGTATTCAAATATTCCCGCAGAGAAAGCCTCCCCCGGCGAGACGGCATACATAAGCATCAACAGAAGGGCAAAAACCGCACCGGTCACCAGCCTGAAACAGAGACACAGCGTCCCGGATATGAATATGTTATTGAAGGTTGCGCCTTTAAGAAAAATCGAAAAAATGATCCAGTAATAAACCAGCTCGATCAATAGGAAAAGTAAAGGCGCAATGCTTAGCTTTAGCCCCAGACTTTGCGGATAAAAAATCAATGGCACAACAGCTACGATTGCCGCCATAAGGACTGCATGCCTGTATTCCTGATTTCCATCTTGCATAGTTTCCCCTTGGTTATATCTCGGCCATCTGGGCTAAAATGTTGGAAAGCTTCAATTTCAGCGAACCCAGGTTGACATTTTCCGACATCACCAATACCAGAATCTGATTTCCGGTATGGATCATCCAGATTTTTTCACTTTCCAGCTCAATAAGAACCTGTTTCACTCTGCCGAACCTGACCGACCCTACATTCTCGTTGGCAAAACGATATATCTCAGTGGAAAGAGCAGCATAGGAGTCCTGATCAAAATATTCCGGCAGGTCCGCCTCGACCATCATGCCATTATGATTTGTGAAGAAACAGGCGTTCATGCCGGGGAAGTTGGCTATGTTGTTCAGGGCTTCGGTGGAATCCAGTTTACGCTGGGTCTTCTGCTTGTTCAGCAGATCTTTATCCTCCTCCAAAGCACGAGACTCGAACAGCCTCCGCGACTCCATCTCTTTTTTCTTTTGTTCCAGACGGCCCCTCTCGATCTTTCCCAGCAGTTCGCTTAACTCTTCATTTTGCGGATCTGTAGAAAGAAGCTCGTTGACCAGGGCCTTGGCTTCATCCAGTTTACCTTGCTTGGTTTTAATTCTCGCATTGAGCATGTCGGTCGCACGTGTGCGGCCGCCATATTTGACCGCTTCCATCAATTCACTTTCCGCCCAATCATACATCTTGCGATCGAAATTTATTTTGGCCATAATCAGATGTCCCGCGCCATATTCGGGATGAACTCGAAGGCCTTGCCGGCAAACTCTGAAAGCCTTGTCCAACTCTTCATTTTTTCGATAAGCGTCAGCCAATGCAGCGAAAATCTGAGAATCCGGATTCTCATCTAGGATTCCTCTGCATTTAGTGATGCGCTCATCGAGGGCTGCTTGGTTAAGCATTACATCTCCTCCCGAAAGGAAGCATAGCTTCTGTGCCTCAACTTAAGACCTTCTTGATTCGTACAACTCCCAAAAGCAGCAGGAATGCTCCTGCCAGCCTTGCGGTCGCCACCATAGCCTGATTTAGACCGGCGATCTCGAGAGTAACCATCAGATCGACCAACTGGCCCAGGCACAAGAGCACAAATGCGATTGCCAGCATCTGCCATCCGGAGGCAAGTTCACCCCCGCGCAGAAGCGAAAATATTTTCAAGGCTACAAAAAAGCAGACCAAAACAACCAACAAAATCAGCCCGTTGAATAGCACGCCCACATCGGAACTGCCGGAGGCCGCATCTGCCAAGAGAGCGGACGGCAAAAATAACAGCGCTATCAGGGCAAATATTAATAACCTGCCTATATACATCTCCACCTCACGCATTCTTAACCTGACGAAATTCGGTCAGGGCTCTGGATAAATCTCTTTCTATTCCAAATTTCTTGTTGATTTCACGTTTCTCGGCCAAGGGCATGGCTATCTCTTTTTTGATCTCCGAGGCTACCTGGCGCCTGATATTGTCTCCCAGTAATGTCGAAACCAGGCTCATCTGATCAGTCAGGATCTGGTTCAAACCGCTCAAGAGACGATAGACCTGGGCCTCTTTCGGGATCTTCTGGACCGTGGTCTTGAACTTATTGAATGTCGTGCGGAAATCCGATGATGTAGAGTTGAAGAAGAAGCCCCAGACTCCGGTGCTGTAGCGCGACAGTTGTTCCCGCACTTTCTTATTGTCGGCGCCCAGTTTCTGTTCCAGGTTTCTCCTGATCGCCGCAAAACAGCTTGAATAGAGCCGCAACAGCAGCCACCATAAACTGTCGTCTTCCCCGAACTCCTCGGACTTACTTTCTTTTTTTATGCCGCCGGTCTCAATCAGTCCCGACTGCAGGAGTTGATGCAGACCGCGTTTGGTTATAAATTCTCCCACCGGCGAGGCCGAACAGATATCGGGAACCGTCCGCTCACCGTTTACCAGGGTTAGCACCTGGAACTGATCCAGCGAAAGAGTCACCTCACCCGTTTTCGACTCAGGGGTCAGCACCACCCTGAGGAGTTCCTCATCCTTGGGAAGCCCCTTCGTGATTTGCATCCATTCATCTATTCGACGGGTGCCCTCCATCAGCATATTCATCGTATCCAGCTCTACAAAAAATTCCTTTTCGGGAGGGAGCTTGCCTTCCTGAAAAACGAATTCGCCCTCATGCCAGCTGAACATATTAAATATAATCTCTTCAACCTGAATCTTAAGGGCTGAGCTGATTTCTTTATGTTCGAAAAGCTCCATATCGACAAGAACCATACCCAGCTTCTTGCCCGTACTTTTATGAAGATGCAGCGCCCTTTCCAGATCTATCTTGGATATACGCCCCTGCTTCAAGAGCAGATTGCCAAGGAAATCCTCCTCGGCATTCTTGGAGTATGCACCGATTATGTTGCCTTCTTTAAAACAGATCTCCTTCTGGACTTTTCCTTTAGTAATAACCAGGATTCCAGTCTTCTTCCCTGTGGACAACAACTGCAAAATATCTGGAAACGCAACCGTCTTAAGATTGCCCGTAAAGCTCATAGGTTTAATCCTGTTTAATTCAAATAGACGACCTACTCTTTCTCTAATTTTATCGGGATGTACCCGAGGTAACTTTACGGATAAAGTGGATTTAACACAAAAAGATGCGCTGATTTTTATAGACTCTGTCCAACACCCCGAGCGGGCTGAACTCAATGCCCATAATCGCAGTCGAGCACTGAATTTATGCGGATTCCAGTGGGATTCAGCATAATCCTGACAGCCCCGCAATCGCGGACATTGTAAAAATCGATGTTTTTGCCAGTAATGTGATTTGTTATCTGCTCATACCCCGGCGGCAGCCAGTAAAGTGATTGGTAGCTCGAAAATATCAGAATTCTCACATCAATACTCCTGATCGACTTCATAATACTCTCAGTAATATATGCGGGCTCCGGGATAATCAGGATATCCGGCTCAAATTCAAGGGATTTCAGCAAATCAAGCCTATTTTGAGTCAACAATATAACAACATCCCGATTGAGATGACTGACTGCCGCCCCCAGGAGTTCATCACCATCATCCGGCATAATCAGCGATATTCGCTCGGATTTCAACAAGCCATCTTTTCGAGATTCGCCAGTCTGGCTTGCAGTACCTATTTTCCCTGTGATTTCCTTAATCCGGCTAATCCCCTCATTTATTAGATATGAGCGAATGGTTCTGGCCTCAAATGAATCTGAAAAATCAGAAGAGCAAGCCGCTTTTATCAAGTAATCGCTTCCATCACAGCATTTTACATGTATGGCGACATGACTTCCCAGGTCCAGCACTATAATAGAGGGATTATGGCTGAAGGAGTAAATATTTGCCCTCCAAATCATTACATTCACGAAAACCAGAACCGAAAAAAGCAGATACTTCAGACTCACCATATCCTTCAATAGCCTGAAAGCCAGGTACAGCATTAAATAATAAAGCCCGACCAAATACCACTCAGGTGAGGGCATCTCTATTTTTGCCAGCGGCAGTTCTGCAAAAAAGTCGACAGATTTGATGGCGAAAATCAGGAGCTGATCAGAGACCTTTCCCAGAAAATAACCCAGCGGGTGAAACCATCCCAGCATCACCAGAAAAAGGGACAGGACAACCGTTATGCCGGCCAGCGGAACAATAAGCAGGTTGGCAATTAATCCTATGACCGGTATGGAGTTGAAATTTACAGCGAGAATCGGGGCAACCGACAGCTGGGCCACCAGCGATGATAAAAAGGTCATTAGAAGAAAATTCGGGAGTTTTTTGCGTAAAGAGCCTGAAGGAAACAGCTTGCTGTAAATTATTGGAAGAAAATAGACCAGCCCGAATGTAGCCGCAAAAGAAAGCTGGAACCCGACATCCCATAACATCAGCGGCTCAAAAATGAGAATCAGGATGGCCGCCATCGACAGTATATTAATGTAATTGACTTTGCGGTAAGCCAGACGTCCCAGTAGATAAAGCGATATCATAACAGAGGCGCGCACAACCGAAGGCTGGTTGTATGAAAGATAACAGAATAGAATTATCACCAGCAGGGAGATAATATGGCGCTGCCGTGAGGGCACCCACAGCAAAATCAGGATGAGTTCGACTGTACCAATTACCAGAGCAACGTTGGAACCGGATACTGCCAGAAGATGCAATGTTCCCGAATCCCTGAAATCCGTGTGGATCTCAGATGGGATGAAGCGGGTCTCCCCTATCAGAAAACCGGCAATTAGAGATTTTTGGGGTGAGCCAATATACTTATCAAAGGTATGCAGGATATGCTTTCTTAGAGGAATTATTATCTTGCTGAGAAATAGATTGCCGCTTTCTTTTTCAGTGACAATTATATCATGAGATTTGGAAACATACAGGATACTTCCGATCTTCTTGTTGGCCAGATACTGCCTGTAATCAAACGCCCCGGGATTACGAGCCGGCATTGGAGATGACAGGAAGCCGTGAGCGCTGATATAATCGGCGTAGCTGAAATTGGAGGACATATACTTGAGTCTGACCAGCGCCCTTCCGGAGACTGCCATTTTTTTATCCCCTTCAATAATTGTATCCGCTCTTAGTGTGAGCAGGGTTTTATCTGACCTGATATCGGGTTCGCGTATAATCTCACCCTTGAGTGTTACCCGCTTTCCCAGATCGTTAAAAATACCGACATCATTGGGAGAGGGGGACGATATTTCCAGGCCGATACGGAATACTCCCGCCACAAAGAGGGCCGCGGCCGCGATCATCCATGCCAAATTAATACTGCCCTTAAGATGAATTATCAAGCCGGCAACAAAAAATAGAATTGAAAATATAAATAGAAATATCTCGGGTACCGGCATCGCGCGGCCGATCCAGATCCCGGAAATAAATAAAAGAGCGCTCCAAAATGCCGGGAGCTTCATTATTTAATCCTTCTGAAGATCTCCTGCAAACCTTTAAGCTGTTCGATGCGTGTCAGTCTTGCCATCGCTATGTAGATTATTATAGCGCCTATTAACAAAATTAGCAAATTAATTATGCGGATTCCGAGACCGGCATCCTGCAGGCCGAAGGTAAGAAAACGATCCCATAAAAGCAGAAGTCCGACCAGAATTGCATTTATGAACAAAATCTTTGCGAGCGGTTTTATATGCGGCCGAATTGCAAGCTCGGGAAGCCGCGCTTTCAGCATAAATAAAAGAATAGTAATGTTTACGAAACCTGAAATCGAGGCCGCCAGTGCCAGCCCTCTATAGGCCAGGCTGTCCTTGAGCATATAGCAGAAGAATATATTAATGGCGACCGAAAAGATCGAGGCCGCGATCGGCCGGGCTGTCTGCTTGAAAGCATAGAAGACCGGAACGGTGATCCTTACCGCGGCATAAGCCATCAAGCCGATCGAATAAAAAGCCAGAGCCGAGGAGGCCCCCAGGGTGTCGGAATAATCGAATTGACCATGCTGGAAAAGTACCGCAATAATAGCTCTGCCCCCGAATATCAGTAAAGCTGAAGCCGGTATTACAAGGAATAATCCAAGCTTCAATGAACGCATATAGGCTTTGGCCATATCACTGCGGTTATCCATCGCTGCATATCGGGATATCTCCGGAAGTGTGACTGTGGCAATAGCCAGGGCAAATATGCCCAGCGGGAGGTGCATCAAACGAAATGCATAATTCAAATAGGCAACCGCGCCCTGCTGAAGAGAAGCGGCTATTCGGGTGACTATGAAGACATTGATCTGAGTGGCCGAGAACCCGATCGCCATTGGAATCATCAGGATGATGATCTTCCTGAAAGCCGGATCGCTGAATCCGAAATTGAGTTTGAACCTGAAACCCTGCTTCAGAGCGGCCGGTACCTGGAATATAAGCTGCCCCAGCCCGCCCAGGATCACACCGATCGCCATGCCTATAATAGGGGGATCGAAAAAGGGACAGATAAAGAAGCCTGCGAATATCATCCCCAGATTGAGCATCATGGGCGCAAATGCCGGCACCCCGAAAATGCCCAGCGAGTTTAGAATCCCCATTACCAGGGCTGCAATCGACACCAGGAGCAAAAAGGGCATCATTATCCGCGCCAAATCGGTTGTAAGGGACAGCTTCCCGGGCACATCGCCAAACCCGCCGGCAATCAGCTCAACCACATCCGGCGCGAAAATGATACCCGCTACAACTATAAGGGTGACAATCGATAGCAGGAAGCTCAGGAAAATCTGGGCCACCCGGTAGGCCTCGGATTTGCCCTCTTTGGTCAGTTTTTCGGTTAGTGTAGGAATTAATGCCGCTGACAGGGCGCCCTCGGCAAACATATCCCTGAGCAGGTTGGGAATCCTGAAGGCCGCCACGAAAGCATCGGCGGCCATTCCCGCGCCAAACAGGTACGCAAAAACCTGTTCCCTGACCAGACCGAGTATGCGGGAGGTCAATGTTCCGGCCGATACCCTGCCTGCAGACCTTATGCTTTTGTGTGAACTGGAACCATTTTCCATTTGACAAACATAATCTTAAGTCTATATTAATGCGATTAAAATTTTAAGAAAGAGGTGTTTTTTGGCGCATCATAAGGCAACGAAGAAAGCGATCAGGACTTCGGCCAAAAGAAATCTTAGAAATCGAACTTATAAGTCGAAAATAAAAACTGCTTTAAAAGAATTCGAACAGGCCGAGTCCAGGGAAGAAAAAGAAAAGAAACTGAGAAGGGCACAGCAGATAATGGACCGTGCTGCAAAGCGTAATGTTCTCAAGAAGAATGCTGTATCAAGAAAAGTCTCGAAACTGCATAAACAGCTTCAGGATGTGGAAAAGCAGGCTGAGGCTTAAGTTTCAGGGCTGTTGGATTTTTGGGCACTTCGGTTAATTTATACTAATAGCGGCGCTGTCATCCAAATAAATTACTTCCAGTCATTCCAGGTATAATTCTGTATCGGAAGATTTAATCTCTTTTGGTTCGGGCCGCCTGACTTTTTGATGCCGGGATTTGCCCATGAAATAGACCCTTCCACCATAGACAGTGGATCTGTCAGACTGCATCCGAAACCTGAGAAGTTCTCTTAGAAACTCTTTCTTCTCTTCAATATCAACCTTGGAATTGAGCACCTGCAGGGGAAAATCAAGCCCGACTACGCGATTTTCGGCATAGATATTAAGGCAATCAGGAGGAAATAGAACCTCCGCCCGCGCCAGCTCCGAAATTTGGCTGTATCCGAAACATGGAAGCAGAATGAGAGCCGAGCCGAGATTGAATATCTCCGAAGATTCTATAAAAATCCTATCGGGGTAGATCTTCATGTGCGTGCTGAAGGATTGATATGCTTCTATAAAGCTGTTAAGGCAGGAAACCCGGTCGATCAGATTTTCAGATTTGGGAATCAGCCTGAAAGACCTGCCATCAAGAAAAGTGCATGTCAAGGAAACGGGATGATCATCATGATCCCAGATAGTATCATAGTCAACTTCTTCAAGACTGCAATTGAGTACTTCGGATAGCCCCTTTAAATATTCAACGCTGAAATTTCCCACCAGGTGATACCAGGAAAGGAAACGGCACTGGTCGGATTCCTCGGGGATCTCCTGCACAATGACATTCCTGATCCCCAATGTCCGCATGGCTTCAAAACAATTACTGCCGTTCAAGAGCAGGTATCGGTCAGCATCCTCTTTTATGGCAAGTAGAGGATTGGCCTGATATCCGGTGCGATCCAATTCCCTTCTTATTTCTGGAATCTTTGATGATATCGTCTTCTCGACCGGTATCAACTTCTCCAGCGGCAATATGTTCAAATGAAATGGCAGCACGTTAAATTCCTTGTTCAAAAATGAAGCAAAGCCTATGCCGCCTCTGTTTAGGAGAATTGAATGCTTGTAGATGGTCAAGCCTATATCCCGATGGTTAGCAGCATGTTACAAGCATGAATTGAAGAAGGCATTGAAAAGGAAAGGTGGTCTATTAGAGTCTCTTGAAATGCAATAGTTTGCATAAAAAGGTCATATTATTATTCCACTTTAATCTTAAAAAGGTCGTGGTGGGAAATCACCCAGAGAGTTCTGCCGTTTTCGGAGAACTCAACTTCGGGAAAACCCTTGCTCCAGCTTGAATAGGAAACATCAGCAGAACCCATTATCTCTCCCTCCGGATCGAGAATCAAAACTTTTCCAGTATTATATCTTTCCGAAAAGGGATAGTCGGGACCGCTGTCAATTGCTATTCCGATTGCCGTCCTGCCTGTTTCAGTGTCGTAGTCGCATGAGCTGAGATGATGGTATGAGCTGACCGGATTATATTGCCAGACCGGCTCCAGATCGGGTATGCTCAAGCATATGGCATTATCGTCGGACATCACTATAGCCCGGCTATTATCATCCGAGATAATTATATTACGTATTTTTGAGGTGTTCAGACTTGTCGAGCTGGTTGTGGTAGTCTGGAAATAAAGATTGAGGTTACCTCCGTTGGAAGCCAGGACCAGCTTGCCATTTCGATTAACAGCGTAATTTCGTCCGCTGCTTAGCCTGTAGTGAAGATCGCCGTCGGGGCTGAAAACGTACAGGCCGGAATCAGCGCTGTAGGCAAAAAACAGGCTGCCGTCCCCGCAGAATCTGCCGTCAAGGTAGTGGGTCAGCTTATGAGTACCAACAATCCTTCCTGACTCGTCATAGAAATTCAAATTGGTTTCCGGCAATCCCTCTGTCCCTTCGATACCGACCATATGAGGGGATCTATCATTGAGGATGAATTTCAGATCGGGGGGATCCTCGATGGAATAAAGATTTTTGCCGTCCGCTGCATACAGGGAAAGGCCTATAACTCTATATTGGTTGGCTGAGCGGTCGACAAATTCGGACGCCGCCCAGTAATTTCCTTCCGGAGAGGTAAAGACCTTCTCATTCCCTTTGATTCTTTTGTTCAGGATACGGTTCGATGGCGATGAAAAGATTTCGACTTTTTTATACTGGGTGATGTACATATAGGCGTCCGGAGAACCCATCATATTCGCACGTGACGGCCATGTTTTTACCTTTTCAACTTCAAATTGACGGGCATTGAGTATCCCTGCGGGAATGATTAATGCTGTCAAAACCAGAAGTGCGAGCTTTTTTATTATCATTCTCGATTCCCAAAAATTTCCGATAGCCTGTTCAAGGATTTAACATGCATTGGCGGGACATGTTCCATATGTTTTGGGGAGTCGTCGGGAGTTAGCAAAAAAAGCGAGAAAGGAAAGGAGATTCGTCTTAATCAGTCCTGAATAAATCGCCTTCTCCGCTTTTGCTTCCCAGCGCGGAGTCTTTACCCTTCTGACCAAAATCAAAATCAAGATCGAGTTTGAGTTTTAGTGCGGGAAGGTCGGGCACGAGCCCGGCGGCACGGTTCTCCGAACGTGGCACCCAGGAGAGCGTCATCTCGAATTTCCTGAGGTACATCAGCACGGTATCGCGATAGACTTTATCCCGCGGGGATACTGGAGCGTCGTGATTTACCTCCTCTATCAACCGGGAGGCGTCGGAAAGCAACTGGATTTTTTGTTTGGAAAGAAAGTCTTTATTTTTCTCAACGAATTTGACCGCCATTATTGCGGCGGTATATTCACACTCTTTTTGATTGCCCTCAAATTGTGTGCGATAAATAACTCCCAGATCGGGAAGCATAATGCTGATAATTCCCTTTCCGGGGCGGTCATTTAAGGCGTCGAAGCATTTCCCATAGAAGTACATTTTCATAACCACCTCTGAGGGTTGATTTTGCAAAATCTGTGCCGCTGGAAATGCGCATGAAATAGGGGCTTGCCAGCCATCGGCTCATGGGAGTTAACAGATTGATACAATTGCGATTGTAAGATTTGCACGACCAGAAGAGCAATCGGTGGGAAGTATATTATTGATTCAATAATTATGAATAAATATGCATATTTCTGTAAATTGGCACTACTCCAGCGAGCGCGCCAGAGTATCGGCCAGTTCACCCTTCGCCTGAATATAGGTTCCTGATGCAGTGCCTACAATTTCGCCATCCACCCTGGCTTCACCTTCGGTTTTATAGACACGGCCTTTATTTTCTAGCACCCTCCCGGTCAGCTTAATTACCTGATCCACATACACAGGCCGCTTAAATTTGACTTCCATAGAGGCAGTCACAGCCAGGGTTCCATCTTTCAAAACAGCCTTGATCATAACTTCGTCCAGCAGCGAAGCCAGAATTCCACCATGCAATATCTGGGCATAGCCGACGAATCTCTCTTCCACTTTGTATTGAGTTATCACGGAACCGTCATCCTGCATGAAGAATCTGGCTTTCAGTCCGCATGAGTTCTCCTCACCGCAGACAAAGCATTCACTGAATTTGGCCACTTCTTTCATTATTCCTCCGAATTTCCGAAGGTATAAGAGCGGGACTCGATCCGCAACATTTTTTTCAACAATCTGCGGCAATAAAAAAACCCCCGCTTTAGTCGGAGGCTTTAGATTCTATTTCTGGGCTATATTTTAAAGGCTGTGATCGAATGTCCATTGTATATTGTTATACGTGGCCTTCACTTCGGCAATTGTGCCATTTAAAGTTATCTCGATAATCCAGTCCTGCTGTATGATGTTGGTATCATCGCCGTTAGTGGTCTCAACAGTATAGGTCAGATTAGACTCAATCAGGCCGTCAACCCGGCTATAGTAATCCCAGTCAAAGAGAAAGTTGCGGGTCAGTTCGACTTCGCCGAATGTTATATCAAAATCGAACTCCTCTGTAACATCGGAACCGTACTGGCCGTATGAACGAGTTATGATTATCTCGCCTGTCCCACTGGCTGAGGCGACATAAGTGTCGACATCGCTTATATCAGCGCGAGTTAAGAAATCCAAAGTGATATCCTCATTAGCAGTGCTGTTATCCAGCGAGTAGGAACCCCTGTATTTGATTTCGTCAATGCCGGCAAAGTTATTCTGTAGGGGACGGCCGTCAATAAGAAACGACATGCTATCGTAAAAGATCTCGCTGCCTGAGGCAGTCAGATGAATAACATACATCGTATGCCAGCCGTCTGAGTAGTCATAATCAGAGCTATCATTAGGATTCATTGGTCCCCACCAGATATCAGTATCTGGGTCCTGGAGATCCGATGAATCGAGCGGGAATCCCCATGGATTGGTGAGCGGATTGTGAATATTATGAATGATCGAATCAACCATATCATCCACATCGCCTCTGACTGCGGTGAAAATGGGATCGTCCAGATCTCCCTCTACCATTATCGGGCTGACAATATCCGATGAACAGGCCCAGAACATGGTAAACAGTAGCACAAAGCCGATCCCGAAAAGAACAGTTAAAACGCCCAAAAACTTCTTGTTATACATAACCCTCTCCCCTGCAATAGTTTTATATCAGGTATTATTTTCGAGCAGAGTTGCCATAATGGCTTTCTGAATATGCAGCCGATTTTCGGCCTCATCAAAAACAACCGAATGAGGACCGTCCATAACCTCATCGGTTATCTCCTGTCCCCGGTTGGCGGGAAGACAATGCATTACCATCACCCCCGGTTTGGCAATATTCAGCAAATCATTGTTAACCTGGAACTCCGACAAGAGCTTAGCCTTCTCCTCCGCCAGGTGTTTCTGGCCCATGCTCGCCCACACATCCGTATAGATGATATCGGCATCGCTAACTGCATCTTTAGGATTGTGATGGATTTCGATCTTCGACCTTCCAGCCTTCTTCGCCTTCTCCATAAGCTCCTGGTTGGGCAGCGTTTTAGGTGAGGTCCCAAGCCTTAGGTTCATCTTGAAAAGGCAGGACAGGTTCAAAAAGGAATTGAATACATTATTGCCGTCGCCGAGAAATGCTATAGTCAGGTCCTCAAATTTGCCTGTCTTTTCATAATAGGTGAAAATATCGCCCATGACCTGGCAGGGATGAGTAAGATCGGTCAGGCCGTTTACAACCGGCACAGAAGCATGTTCAGCCAGTTCCTCGACATTTTTATGATCAAAAGTGCGGATCATGATCAGGCCGACATAACGGGACATCACATTGGCCACATCATAGATCGATTCACGCACTCCCAGCTCGATCTCCTTATCCGTGATGTACAGTGAATTTCCACCCAGCTGATTTATGCCGACCTCGAAAGAAATCCTGGTGCGCAGGGACGGTTTGTGGAAGATACACGCGGCGGTTTTGCCCTCCAGAGGTTTTGGAGCAACCTCGCCATCCTTCATCCTTTTGCAGAATTTCAAAAGCTCAATAGCCTCATCGCGCGTAAAGTCGGTTATCTGCAGAAAATCTTTGGTCATATCCTTTCTCCTTTTTCGCTGTTTCATTTTCTGATCGCCTAAAATATTGTTTAAAGGTTTGCTGTCAAGCAGATTGATGACGTTTGTGAAGCCCTCACAAATCTCTTGAAAATTGACTTTAAAAAACTATATTCAAGCTGATATTGGCTTCAATATGCAATCCTGAAAGGAGTTAAAAATATGCAGGGTGTTTTTTCAACAGTTGTTGTTGGACTGCTTCTAATCCTCTTCGGGATTTTATTTCTGCTGGACCAGTCCGGCACAATAGACTTCGACTTCTGGGATTTTCTTGGAGACATATGGCCCGTAGCGCTTATCATTCTGGGCATCTGGATCATCTATAATCAAGCTCGCGGGGCAAAATCGGATTCACGGCATGCATCTATTATTTCCGGCAGAAAAGTCTTTGGAAATATTGATGCAACTCCCGATTCTATAGGCTCGGAAGGCTTGGATTATGATGTCACCTTCGGGGATATTCATATCCTCCTCACCAAAACCGAGTTCATGCCAGGCGAAAATAAGATCAGGGTATCGGTTGGTTTTGGAGAGATAAATATTGTCCTCCCGGATAATATCCCCTGCAAGATATACAGCTCCTGCGGAATCGGCGATATCAGGCTGTTTGGCGAAAGCTCAAGCGGTCTCCCTGCCAAACGGGAATATGTTGATGACACTTACGAATCATCAGAGAAGAAAACCAATATTAGAGCCAAATGCGGTCTTGGCGATATCCGCATCAAGAGGGCCTGAATTCCCGCTGCTGCCATGAAAGCCGTAATATTGACACAATATTTCCCACCAGAGATGGGAGCTGCACAAAACAGGATTCGCGCTCTGGCCGAAGCATTCCACAGAAGAGGCCATAAAATTACGGTATTAACGGCATTACCCAACTATCCCACCGGCAAGATATTCGATGATTACAGAGGATATTACAAATATAAAGAAGATATAAACGGTATTGAGGTAATCCGCTCCTGGCTCTATGTCCATAAATCGCGCTCTGCTTTGTCTTCAGCCCTATCATTCCTCAGCTTTGCACTTACCGCTTACAATGTGGGGTCGAGAGAAGTGAAATCCGCCGACCTGATTTTATGGGAATATCCTCCGCCCTTCCCGGGATATACAGCCATGAAACTTGCAAAAAAGTGGAAGGCCTGCCTGGTGACAAATATTGCCGATCTCTGGACCCATGCACTCGAGGAACAAAAGGTATTAAGATCAAGGTATATTTTGAATAAGATCAGCGCTTTCGAAGAACGGATCATGAGATACAGCACGGCCATAACCGGACAGACAGATGGCGTACTTGGAAATATTAAGGCACGCCTTCCGGAAAGCAACCCGATTTTGTGGCCCAACGGCGCCGACCCTGATTTATTCAGACCCACCACTCCCTCATCTCAAATGAAGGAACGTTTTAAAGTCGAAGGGAAATTTGTCGTCGGATATTCCGGATTACATGGGCGCAACCACAACCTGAAGCTTCTACTTGATGCCGCCAGGATATTGCAGTCAGAGGAGAATATAATCTTCATGCTGTGCGGTGATGGATTCGAGAAGCAGAAACTTATTGCCTATGCCAGGCAGAACGAGTTGGGTAATGTTCAATTCCACGATCCGATCCCCCATAATCAGCTCCCGGAACTTCTCTCGCTCTTCGATGTAGGCGTTGTTATTCATCGGAACCTTCCAGGCCTGAAGGTCGTCAGATCGGCAAAGCTGTTCGAGCTCATGTCGATGGAAATCCCGATCCTGCACTGTGGTGAAAGTGAAGGGGCCGAGATAGTACGGAAAACGGATGCCGGTCTGGTAGTGCCCGAGGAAGATGCCAGGAAAGTAGCCAATGCGATTACCACAATTCGTGATTCTGCGAAGCTAAAGGAATGGGGTGAAAATGGACGCAGGCATGTAATAAAAAATTTCGATCGTAAAAAGATATCAATGGAGCTTGTAGAAAAGCTGGAAAATCTGGTCAGGCAGACTTAATCAGCAATCAAACCTCACAAAGTAGTCCATTCCGCTGCCCCTTATCTTAGTAATTTCAAAATCCTTAAAGCCGATCTTCTTAGCGAGTGTTTCGATTCTGGCTCGATTATAAAAATAGACCGGACAGCGTTTATAGGCATAACGTATTTTCCTGATCGGCGTGCGCCAGACCGAAATCGAGGGGAAACTTGCCAGCACACATTTACTGGTGATATTTTTCATCTTAAATAGAAATGCTTCAGGATCGGCAACATAATCAAAAACCCCCATGGCGATAGAAATATCATATTGTTGATCCTGCTCGAAGTCCATAAAATCCGCAACCACATATGATATCTCAGTCCCTTCAGGCGGCTCTCCTACCAGTTTCCTGGCCAGATCTAGCATCGGTCTGGAGAAGTCCAGCCCGGTAATTTGAGGAACACCCAGTTCGGCATAAGCTTTTAAATACTGCCCCGGCCCCACCCCAATATCTATAAGAGATTGCGGCTTTTCTTTCTGTATTTCACGAAGGGTTAATACGAACCTTTCTTTTAAGTCAGGTCTCAGCGCCCTGTCGAGCCATCTTCCGAAAGCTGATTTTTCCCCGGTATAGATTGAGTTGAAAAGATCCGATGCTCTCTCAAAGTAACCGCGGACTTTTTCTGTATCATTGCTGGTCAATTGTTTTCTCCGCTAAGAATTGAGTGGCCGTTAGAGAATATACTTACTCAAATCCTCGTCCTCGACAATTTCGGCCAGGCGCTCGGTTACCTTATCCTTCGTAATCTCAATCTTCCTGGCGCCGCCCTCCGGGAGATCGAACATCTCCTCCTCCAAAAGATTATTCATCACTGTTTGCAGACGCCGGGCGCCGATATTCTCAGAACGGGAATTGACGGTGTCCGCTATCTCAGCCACCTCCTCGATTGCCGCATCATCAAAACTCAAATCCACACCCTCGGTTTCCATCAGCGCAATATACTGTTTGACCAGCGCATTCTTTGGCTCGGTCAAAATACGGATAAACTCATCCTTGCTGAGGCTGTCGAGTTCCACACGTATCGGGAAACGTCCCTGAAGTTCAGGAATCAGGTCAGAGGGCTTGGTGGCATGAAATGCTCCGGCGGCAATGAACAATATATGATCTGTCCGGATCATGCCATGCTTGGTCATAACATTACTGCCCTCAACTATGGGAAGAATATCGCGCTGCACACCCTCCCGCGAGACATCCGGGCTGCTGGTCGCGGCTTCGCTGGAGGCAATCTTGTCGAGCTCATCGATAAAAATTATGCCTGAATTCTCGACTCTGAATTTGGCCAGCTCGACCACCTCATCCATATCCAGCAGCCGGGCAATTTCCTCCTGTACCAGAACCTTGCGGGCATCTTCCACCGAGAGCTTTTTACGCTTTCTCTTCTGCGGACCCATACCGGAGAACATCTCCTGCAGATTGATCCCCATCTCTTCCATCCCCATGGGAGAAAAGACTTCCACAATCGGGAAACGGTTCTGGGGAATATCTATCTCTATTATGCGGTCATCCATTTCACCTTTTGCCAGAAGCTCAGCCATCTTCTCACGCGTTCTTTTCCAGGATTCATCCTCGGCCACCGGAACTTCCGCGGTACCGCTGCCGGTGCTGATCTGAGCCTTTCCGGGCGGTGGTGGAATCAATATATCCAGAATACGTTTTTCAACCAGCTCCTCTGCCTTCTTGCGATGCTTTTCTCCCATCTCCTTCTTTACCATATTGACAGCAAGGTCGGTCAAATCGCGCACCATTGACTCCACATCGCGGCCGACATATCCCACCTCGGTAAACTTGGAAGCCTCGACTTTTATGAAAGGCGCGTGCGCCAGGAAAGCAAGCCGCCTCGCGATTTCGGTTTTCCCCACACCCGTGGGACCGATCATGATAATGTTATTGGGCAGGATTTCATCCTTCAATTCATTGGTAACCTGCTGGCGCCGCCATCTGTTTCGAAGCGCAATTGCCACGGCTTTTTTAGCCTGATCCTGGCCGATTATATATTTATCGAGTTCGGTAACTATCTGTTTCGGAGTCAGTTCATCTTCCATATTTCACCTCGTAAAGCCCCAAATTTAAGGTATAATTACGTAAAGTCAAGCAGATTAGAAGTTGTACCTGTCGGGAGGCTACTGTGCCATGGCCCAGTCTGGGAAAATACCAAGCTCGACACCAAGGATTATACGTCCCATGAAGTAGAACCCCAGACTTATCAGCAACACGCCAAAGAAATTCAGGACGATTCCCGCCTTTGCCATTGTTGCAATTCTAAAGCGTCCCCCGCCGTAAACGATCGCATTGGGCGGGGTCGCCACCGGTAACATAAATGCACAGGAAGCAGAAAGGGTTGCAGGAATCATCAAAAGAAGCGGATTCACTCCGATTCCTATCGCCACCCCGGCGATGATCGGCAAAATAGTCTGGGTGGTGGCAGTATTTGAGGTAAGTTCTGTTAAAAAGGTCATCGTGAGACATATCACGGCAATGATTAATAGAGGATGCAAAGTCGAAAGCCCTCCCAGCTGGCTTCCAATCCATTCAGACAACCCCGAAGCCTTAAATGCATAGGCCAGGGCAAACCCGCCCCCGAATAAAATCACGATGCCCCAGGGAAGGGAAACGGCGGTTTTCCAATCCATGATCATGCGTCCCGGCCTGCTTTTTGATGGTATCAGAAATAATATCAAAGCCATGGTGATTGATACCGTNNGAAATCTCCGATCGGGATCGGATTTCGGAAAAGCCACAGAAGAGCGAGAATCAAAAAATCTATCAGGACCACTTTCTCCTCGTAGGAGAACGTCCCCAGCTTCCTGTATTCTTCCATAAAAATGCTTCTGTCGGCAGCCCTGCGGCCCTTCCCCATTCTCGCCTTGAAGGACATAAAGACCCAGATGGAGAAAAGAAATATCAAAGATATCGGCAGGGAAAACATGATCCAGCCCGCAAATGATATCTCCGGCGCTGCGGGAAAAGTCTCTTCAAAAATCTTCGCAAAAGCCAGGTTGGGGGGAGTTCCGATCAATGTAGCCATCCCGCCCACGGAGGAGGCGTAGGCAGTTCCCAGAAGCAGGCTGGTGGCAACCTTATCCACTCCCGGCTTCTCAAAGCTGTCCTCCAGCTTAGCGATTACAGCCATCGCAATCGGCAGCATCATCATAACTGTTGCGGTATTGGAGATCCACATAGACAGAAAGAACGATGCTGCCATGAATCCGAGGATGATCCTTGATGGGCTGGTACCGATTAACAGCATGATTTTGAGCGCAATTCGTTTATGCAGGTTCCACCGCTGCAATGCCAGAGCAATCATAAATCCGCCCATGAACAGGAAAATAATATGGTTGAAATATTTTTCGGCTATCACTCTCCCCTCAGCCACACCCAGAAGCGGGAACAACGCCACCGGCAGAAGAGCAGTGGCGGCAATCGGTATGGCCTCGGTAATCCACCAAACGGCCATCCATACCGCAACCGCGGCAGTCAAGGTCACATTTCTATTGCCGGGATCAAGATCGAAGAAGAGAATGATTATTAGGGCCAGAAGAGGTCCTGTTATGATCGCGATTTTCTTTGCCATACAAATACGAGCAGGCAGACTATCTTATCCGGCAATCTCCCTCAGCAGATTCTGCAGTTGATCGGAATCGAGAGATTTTACCTTATCCAGAAAGTCCGTCGACTCAGTCCCCTTGAGTACTTTGGCCAGGCCTTTGTCTGAATAGATATAGACCTGACGGTCTGCGGTTACACGATAGAAATATTTGGATTCAACCATAATTAAAAAGAGTCTCATATGTGCGCAGCGTACGTCCTCGTGCGCCGCGTATGTCAGGTCACAACAGGAGATTCACCCTGCACAAATGTTATTCTAAAGTGTTTCAACAGTAATATTATTATTAGTGTAAATACAGATCTCAGCCGCAATCTCCAGCGCCTTGCGTGCAATATTGTCCGCATTCATCCTGGTATTCTTCATCAAGGCTCTGGCTGCCGCCAGAGCATAGGGTCCGCCGGAACCGATTGCCACTATACCATCATCCGGCTCGATCACATCGCCATCACCGGATATTACCAGCGCGTGTGTTTTATTCAGGGCCACCAGCAAAGCCTCAAGACGGCGCAGGTACTTGTCCGTGCGCCATTCCTTAGCAAGCTCGACTGCAGCGCGCGGGAGATTCCCGCCGAATTCTTCTATCTTTCCCTCAAAACGTCCAAATAGTGTAAACGCATCTGCGGCTGTGCCGGCAAAACCGGCCAGGATGTTGTCGTCGTCCAGCTTGCGGATTTTGTTGGCAGTTCTCTTCATAATAGTATCTTCCAAGGTCACCTGGCCATCCCCTGCAATAGCGGCCTTGCCATTATGCAGAATGCCCAAAATTGTGGTCGCATGATATATCATAAAAGCTCCTTTTATGCTCGCGGATGAGATTTCTTGTAAACCTTCTTCAGGCGCTCAAGTGAGACATGAGTGTAAATCTGGGTGGTCGACAAAGAAGCGTGACCCAGGAGTTCTTTCACTGCCGAGAGATCTGCCCCTCCATCAAGCAGGTGAGTTGCGAATGCATGTCTGAATGAGTGCGGTGAAAAATTCTTCATCAGTCCCGAGGCGCTGGAGTACTTGCGCACAATTCGAGCAATCGAACGGGCTGTCAGCCTTTTGCCCTGCTGATTCAGGAATATCGCATCGGGATCATATCTATCAAATTCCTTGTCACGTTTATCAAGATATTCTTTCAGGCTATGCAGAGCAATTCGTCCAATCGGCACCACTCGCTCTTTATTGCCTTTGCCGATGACGCGCAGCATACCGGCATTGAGATCAAGACTTGATGCGGAAAGTCCCGCCAACTCGGCCAGACGCATGCCGGTTGAATAGAACAGCTCCATAACAGCGCGATCACGTTTCTCCTGCAAGCTATCCCCGGTTGGCAAATCCAGTATTTCGGCAATCTGATCACGCGAGGCCACTCCCGGCAAGGGCTTGGAATACTTGACGCGCTTAATACGAGGACCCCAATCACTTTTCAGAATCTTGGTCTGATGAAGAAACTTAAGATAGCTTTTCAAGGCGGACTGCATGCGTGCGATTGATCTGTTGCTGATTTCACGTGAACGCAGAAACTGCAGAAACAGCCTGAAATTGTCACTGAATTCCTTATCGAGCCTGGATTGAGAGAGATTCAGTTGCCTGAAAAAATTTTGGAAAGAAGATATGTCTTTGGTATATGCGATCAGGGTCTGCGGGGAATAATTTTTTTCGCTTTTGAGGTATTCGATAAACTGCTGGAGATGTTTTTTACTTAACGGCATTTTCCAGCCTTTCGGCCGTTTCCTTTTCCTCTACTTTCTCAACAAAGTTACACTCTGGACATTTAAAATGCAAGCCGTCTTTTTTGGTATTTTTCTCGAGCATGAAATAATGGCCGCAGGAGGGGCATTCCTTATTGACCGGCTTGTTCCAGACGGCATAGTCGCATTTAGGATATCTGGAACATCCATAGAATATTTTACCGCGCCGTGAACGTCTCTCGACCAGCTCACCATCACATCCCTTGCGGGGGCATTTTACACCGGTCGAGACAGCCTCGGTATAATCGCACTCAGGATAAGTGCTGCAGGCGATGAAGCGCCCGAAACGGCCGCTTCTTATGACAAGCTTATTGCCGCATTTGGGGCAATCGCGATCAAGCTCCTCGATACCATTTTCACCATTAAGCGGTTTGGTGTTCTTGCATTCCGGATAGGCACTGCAGGCCAGGAATTTGCCGTTGCGTCCCCATTTAACAACCATAGGTGATCCGCATTTTTCGCAGACCTCATCAGTTTCCTCCTGCGTCTGCGCCTTGATCTCCTTCAGCTTGGGAGCGATCTCATCCAGCGTCTTTGAAAGCGGGGCGTAGAACTCCCTGAGCACATCGACCCAGTTATCCTTGCCTTCTTCTATCTTATCCAGCTCATTTTCCATATGAGCGGTAAATTCTATATTAAAAATATGCGGGAAGTATTCTCTCAATATGCCATTCACAGTCCGTCCCAGTTCAGTCGGAACAAGGGCTCTTTTCTCGGAATCAACATATTTTCTGTTCTTCAGGGTATATATGATCTGGGCATAGGTTGACGGACGTCCGATACCATTCTGCTCCAGTTCGCGAACCAGGCTGGCCTCGGAGAATCTGGGCGGCGGTTTCGTGAAATGCTGTGTCGGGAGAAGATCCTGCAGCTTCACCTTTTCGCCCTCATTCAGTTCCGGAAGAACCTGGGGCTCATCCTCGCCATTCTCCTTACCCTTCCCATTGCCATTGATTGCCTTATAAACTTTAAGAAACCCGTCAAATGCAAGTTGCGATGTGCTTGCCCGGAAAAGATATTTTCCAGCTTCGATATCGACAGAGATATTATCATAAATCGCCGGCACCATCTGAGAGGCAACGAACCGGGAATAAATAAGACTATAAAGACGATACTGGTCGCGGGTCAAAAACTCCTTAATTTCATCGGGATGATACTCGAGCGATGTTGGACGGATTGCCTCATGCGCTTCCTGGGAGGATTTCCTCGATTTATATACCCGGGGTGAATCCGGAAGATATTTTTCACCGAAGCGCTCTTTAATAAAGACTCTCGCCTGTCCTAAGGCTTCATTGGATATCCGCACAGAATCTGTACGCATATAAGTTATCAGACCGACCGACCCGGATTTGCCCAGATCGATGCCCTCGTAAAGCTGCTGGGCCAAAAACATGGTCTTCTGAGGAGCAAATCTGAGACGGTTGGAAGCATCCTGCTGCATGGTTGAAGTAATAAACGGCGGATATGGATTTCTCTGCTTCTTCTCTTTCTTGATGGCGGCAATTTTGAATTCCTGCTGCCTGATATCTTTACAGACCTCGTCGGATTCCTTCTCAGATCCGATTTTGAAATCCTCACCGTCGATCTTATGCAGCATGGCATAAAAATTATTTTTCTTGCCGGATAAAAGCTCAGCTTTTAC
>JABAHP010004712.1_pt1 | contig 38200 bp, 48 predicted proteins | sample 7062081 | NCBI WGS metagenome assembly JABAHP01 (sample SAMN14534357, study PRJNA622989) | marine sediment metagenome | biome: marine biome [ENVO:00000428]; feature: marine pelagic biome [ENVO:01000023]; material: deep marine sediment [ENVO:00002113] | place: India: Gulf of Kutch | collected...
GGAGGAAGTGACGTCAGAGGACGGACGCCTCGTTATCAGGTACAATGGGGAGCAGGTGGACGAGACCGATATTTTCAAGATATCCAGTGACAGCCTTGAAAAGCTGGGATACAAGGCCGAGCGGGAATAGCGGTTACTGATTCTTCTTCCGGCGGGACACCGCCAGGGCAAGTCCCACAAGAACAAGGGCTCCCCCTAACATAAGTGCGTAAACATAGGGGAACGCAATGCGCTCCTTTTTGATCTCCGCCAGTTCGAAGTTCAGCGCGTCGATGGAATACACTGCCTGGGCCGCTGTGTCCTTGGGGCTGATGCTTTCGACCTCTCCCCGGATGAACAGGGGGTCGGGTCTGGGCGCGTTGTTCTCCTGCCCATCGGAAGGTGATGTCAGGAATATGGTGCGGTAGGCCTCGAACTCCATCTCATTGAAATATCTGGCGTGGAGCCTTCTGGCTAGTTCCTCTCCATCCATGTCGACATAGACCGGATACCTGTCCCTGAATACGGTGATGTCCATATAGCTCTTGACAAGATTATCCTTGAACACCGCCTCACGACCCATGATACTTTTATCATAGTGGGCAGTGTCGATGTATCTCAGCGGGACAAGAGCCATGACCAGCCCCATAAGGAATAATATAATTCCGAGAACCTTACGTTTCATGCGTTTATTATAACAGTCATCCTGGGGATTAAGGAAAGAACGGGGGCCCGCCAGCCATAAGGGCGGAGAGGAGTTCGAATATCGATGCAAGGAACAGACCGACGATAATGCCGAAAAATTCCAGCCAGGACAGATGCCCTCTGACGTTTTCCTCGATTATCCTCGTGATGTCCCCGGCCGAATACCGTGAGAGGTTGTTGATGACCGCTTCACGCACCTTGAGTGTGGTGAAGAAGTAGTCCGCCAGCGAACCGTGATATCCATAATGTTTAACAAGCATTGGGTTTTCAGGCTTGAAGATGAAATCCTCGAGCGTTCCGGTCTTCCTGATGGCGTCCAGGAGCATCCGGTTCGTTATCTCGAAAACTGCCACCTGTCCCCTGAGCTCTGTGAGGATATCCTCGGTCACCTCGTCGAACTGCTTGTCCTTGAGTCCCAGCAGGAGAAGTATTCTGGGAATAACGCCGAGTCTTGAGTGGCGGGCCATGCGTTTGAGCAGCCTCTTTACCTTCCTGTGAGCAGCGGGGGAACCCAGGTAACCGACTACATCGTCTTTGAACATTTCGACTATGTGATTTAATGATCTGCGGGAACGGCGCAGGTCGAGTTTGCGTATTTCCTCGCTCACGCGCTGTTTCATGAGGTCTGTGTTCAGGAGATGCTTTTCCGCGGTTTTCGCCAGTGACCTTATGATTTCGTCGCGCTGCTTGTACAGTACACCGGAGCCGGGAAGATATACCTTTTTCTCGAACAGCATCTTTATGGCAATGGTGTTAGTCAGGCCTCCGATAAATCCTCCCAGGAGTATCTTGCCGGCTATCAGGAGGTGAGGATATTTCATGCCACCGACGAACGCTGCCACGATCAGGATGAACAACACTATGAGAATAAGCTTGATATGTTTCATTTTCGCGGCCATGTTCTATGATAGCCTTTCGAAAGGGCCGGGGGCATCATGGGCACTGGGTCGTGCCTATTCCTCGCGTTCGAGTTCCCGTTTGATAAAGTCCGAGAGGGTCTGAAAATCATCGTGAGAGCCGCCCAGAAACTCCACGGCTATGCCTTGCGGCAGGTCAAGCCCTCCCACGCTACCGTCGTTCTTGTAAATGATCGTTCCCCTGAAATGCAGCTTCTGGCCTTCAGGGGCCAGGCTTACCGACAGGTTGGAGCCCACACTCAGTGGAGGGGACTTCTTCAGAAATATCCCTCCTTCGGAGAGTGTCAGGGATTCAAGTTCGAACATCTGTTCCCCATGTTTAATTGCAACATTTCCGTTGAAGGGACATCTCAGGTGCTTTCGGCGACGGGGGGATGTTCTGAACAGGTAGTTCTGAATGATATCATGCAGAAGGTTAAGGTCTATGGGCTTTATGATATACTCGACGGCTCCGGAGGAGACCGCTTCTGCTGTTTTCTCGTCATCCGGTTCGGGGAAGGTCATGACCACAGGGATCTCCGCGTGTTCCGGTTTGTTTTTCAGGTCGCGAAGTACATCAAGGGCGTTTCTTCCGGGTATTTCGGCGTCCAGGATCACCAGGTGGGGCGCCATCAGTCTCATGAGTTTTTCCACTTCGTTGCCTTCCACCGCCGGGATGACCTGAAAGCCAAGCCGGTTCAGCACGTTCGACAGATACAGGATAGCTCCCCGGCTATCATCTGTAATGAGTATCTTTTTTCGTTTTATTTCCAAATAATACCTCTTAAGAAAACTATACTTTGCTTTTATTTGAAAATCAAGAGGTTACAAATGCACTCGGGCATCCCACTGTAAGATGTATTACTTGTGTTTTGTTCTGGCTCTGATATACTTGACGTGGAGGAACCTGACATGCTCATTATAAATAAGGCTTCCGATATAAAATCTTCGGAAATAACACCACGAGAGGTCTATCTGAACCGGAGGTCTTTTATGGCCGCAGGTGCCTTGGGTGCGGTGGGAATGATGGCCCCCTCGCTTCTGATGCCGCCCGCAGCATTTGCTCTTCAGAAGCTTGAGTTCAAACGCAACAGGAAATACTCCACTGACGAGGAGCAGAATCCCAAGAGCGATGCCGCAGGATATAATAATTTTTATGAGTTCTCTACTGGCAAGAGTGATGTGGCGGAACTGGCAAAGGGATTCAAGACCCGCCCCTGGACCGTCACGGTAGGAGGGGAGGTCAAAAAGCCCCGTGAGGTTTCGATAGAGGATATCCTGAAATGGTTTCCCCTTGAGGAGCGGGTATACCGGCTTCGGTGTGTGGAAGCCTGGAGTATGGTCATCCCCTGGATAGGCTTCCCCCTTAGTGATTTTCTGAAAAAGATGGAACCGACCTCAAAGGCAAAATATGTTAAGTTCACTACACTTCACGACCCCAAGCGTATGCCGGGCCAGAAACGGGGAGTGCTTCCTTGGCCCTACGTGGAGGGGCTCAGGCTCGACGAGGCCATGCATCCTTTGGCGATCCTGGCCGTGGGCATGTACGGAGAGGTGCTGCCTCCACAGAACGGATCCCCCATCAGGCTGGTGGTGCCTTGGAAATACGGGTTCAAGAGCATCAAGTCCATTGTGAAGGTAGAGCTTACAGAGGATCGGCCCTCCACCACCTGGAACAAGGCTGCACCCAATGAATACGGTTTTTATGCAAATGTGAATCCGGAAGTCGACCATCCGCGGTGGAGCCAGGCGCGTGAGCGCCGCATCGGCGAGTTCTTCAAGCACAAGACACTGATGTTCAATGGTTATGAAAAGGAAGTGGCCCACCTCTACAAGGGAATGGACCTCAGGAAGAACTTCTAGTGGCCGGAGGCAGACTGTCCCGTAAAACGTGGCTGACGGCTTTCCTGATAGCTGCCGTGCCGTTTACGTATCTCCTCGTGCGCGGCTTTACGGGAACCATCGGGCCCAATCCAGTCACGCAGGTGCTGCACTTTATGGGAGACTGGACCCTTAATTTTCTCCTGCTGGCCCTGTTCATGGCCTCCCTCGCTTCAGGGGATAGGTCGCGTGCGGAAACTGGGGCAGTACCACCAGCCCGTGGGGCGTGCGGCCTTCATGTTCGCCTGCCTGCATGTCACCATCTATCTGGTCTTCGACCAGTCTCTGAACCCGCAGTTCATCATCGAGGATGTTATCGAGCACAAGCGTATCATAGTGGGGGCGCTGGCCTTCCTCATCCTGGGTGAGCAGGTGGTGACCTCTCTGACCAGGATGAGGAAACGCATCGAATTTCCCAAGTGGATCAAGCTCCATCGCGTCATCTACGTGGCGGCCCTTGCCGGAGTCGTACATTATCTCTGGCTGGTGAAAAAAGACATCCAGAGGCCCTTGTATTATGCCGCTGTTTTCGGGGCAATCCTTATCTGGCGCGCAATCGTCTGGATGAGGGGAAGGCCAGCCAGGGCCTGATGCATCTTCCAGTCGGCGAATTGCAATTATTTTCATAGCGGCNNTCTTTCCAGCCCGATATTATTCTTTTTCCGAAAAAAAGCAATTGACTACATTTAATAATTATGTTACCTTCAAAAAGGTATAAAAATGGTAGTGTTTTGCCACTCGGTTAAGGGCACGGGACTCATTTTCATAAAGGGAGTATAACTTAGTGTTTGCGGGTTGCCCCCGTTCGGACCTGTAGGGGGCATTTACGAGTCGGTAGAAATGGTGGAGAAGAGAAAACTTGGCGCTTTATTTATAGAAATTCTTCCTGGGCTGTTACTTGTGGTAATGGTGGGAGTGGCCGGATTTGTGTTCGTCTCCTGGTCTGACTCATCGGTGGCGAACCCCCTGGTCCTTTCTCTGTTACTGGGGATTTTCTTGAGGACCTCTATGGGACAAATAGGCAGATTCAAAGAGGGGATAGAATATGCTCCACGTTTTTTCCTTCCCGTGGGAATTGTTTTCTATGCACTGAAGAACCTTAATTTCTTACGTATAGTTGAAGCAAGCAGCCAGGCCGGGGTAGTAATACTAATATTGGTCATGTTGACGATACTGGTTTCGATAATGTTGATTGGGAAATGGCTGGGACAGCGGGCCCAGATAGCCTGTCTGGTGGCTGTTGGTTCCGCCATCTGCGGTGCGTCGGCAATAGCTATCACATCGCCTGCGATCAATGCCAAGTCGGACGATGTTTCCATATCCCTTCTTTCTGTAACGATCACGGCGCTTTTCGGCCTCTTCATACTCCTGCCATTTCTTGCGATAATTATGGACCTCGATTCAAGGCAGTACAGCTTCTTTGCGGGATCGCTGCTACAGTTCACGGGTTTCGTAAAGGCCGCTGTCAGCAAGACCCCGTTTCTGGCTCCGACCATGAGTAACAGCGAAATGGTCCTGAGTGCCCTCTCCTTCAAGGCACTGAAATATCTCGCCCTGGTCATCGCCATTCCGGTGTTCTCCAGCATGACCCGTGGAAAGTTCTATATCCCTCCGATACTGGTACTTTTCCTGGTCTCAGGGATTGCCGGGACCGTATTTTATTACATTGATGAAGTTGCCTATTCCACGGCACTGCTGCCGTATATAACACCCGCTTACAGTATTTCATGGGCGATCGCAATGGCTGCCATTGGGCTGAATGCCGATCTGAGAGAGCTTCTGAGCAATAGTGGGGCTCGGGCAATGATCATGTCCTTTGCCGGATTCTTTTGCGCAATAGCGGTTTTCTTTGCGGGGCTATGTTTTCTGACATGAGGGGAAAGAACATGAATGCACATCAGGGATCGAGCGTCAGGAACAATATCATTATTGCGTTCGTGCTTGTTATTCTGACCTGGGGGATAGCCGTGAATATCTCGTTCCAGTATATTCATGAAACCCTTCTGAGACGATACAGTATAGATCCGGATGTCATGAGGGAAATGATACGGAACTTTATCGTTATGAGCAGCGCGATAACTATGGTGATAATCATTATCGCGCTGCTGATATCGTTGCACCTTTCGAATCGAATAACACTTCCTATTAAAAGTCTTATTAAGGGTGCGCTGGAAGTGGCCCACGGCAATCTTGACGTCAATATATCGGTGGACAACCGGGATGAACTGGGGCTGCTGGCCGATACGTTTAACCGGATGACAGCCCAGCGCAAGAATGCAGAGAAGACCATAAGAAAGTCACTCAAGGAGAAGGAAATACTTCTGAAGGAAATTCACCATCGCGTCAAGAATAACCTGGCGATAGTATCCTCACTCCTGTCGCTTCAGGCGCGGAAGGTCCAGGGAACCAGAAATATCAGAGCCTTTGAGGACAGCCGGAACCGTATCAGGGCCATGTCGATGATCCATGAGCGGCTCTACCAGAGCAAAGACCTGACCCATATAGATGTCGAGGAATATGTTCAGACATTAATAGATAATCTTGTTGCATCTTACGGGGGAGGTAAGGCTAGTGTGGTCTTTCATGTTGACATAGATGTGGATTCCATGCACATAGATAGGTTGATCCCCTGTGGTCTGATACTCAACGAACTGGTATCAAACGCCCTTAAATATGCCTTCCTCGAAACCGAGGATGGAAGGATAATGGTTTCCCTGAAAGCACAGAACGGCAAGAGAGAGCTGACAGTCCATGACAATGGTGACGGTATTCCCGCGAAGCTGGATTTCATGAATACCGAGACCCTTGGCCTTCAGATAGTGAATTCACTTGTGGTGCAGATGCGTGGGGAAATAGAACTCGACAGGACAGAAGGGACCAGATTCACCATAACCTTTAATGAAAAAGGAAACAATTCCTATCTGGAGAACTGATCATGGCATGTGAGAAGATACTGATCGTAGAGGACGAGGGAATACTTGCAATAAATTTGAAAATAAACCTGTCCGAACTGGGCTACCGGGTGCTTGACATCTCTCCCACAGGTGAGCAGGCCGTTAGGCTTGCTCAGACCCTGCTGCCGGACCTTATAGTAATGGATATAAAGCTGGCAGGGGAGATTGACGGAATTGATGCCGCAAAACAGATAGTGAAAGACCGCAACGTGCCTATACTTTTTCTTTCGGCGCACTCTGATAATGCAACATATAGAAGGGCAATGGAAATAAAACCGGCTGGGTTTCTGAAGAAACCTGTAGAAGACAACATGTGGAGCTTTGTTATTTCTGAAGCACTGAAAACAGCCTGAATCCCCATTGCCTATTGTTCCCTCTCTACACAAAAAAGCTTTTATAACAGTATAATTCCAGGATATGTCCGATGAACGAAAGCTTGCCATAGACGCCCTTGCTGCTATTCAGGAGAAGGGCGTGAAACCCCGTGACGCGGTTGACCGAAGGGCGGGAAACCTTGGTGCCCGTGAACGCGGATTCATCATGGAACTGGTTTACGGAGTTCTGAGGCATCGGGACACACTGGACTGGATGCTCAAGCGATTTCTTACCAGGCCTCCAGGGCTGAGGACAATGAACAATCTTCGTGTTGGCGTTTACCAGATATTTTTTCTTCGTGTTCCTGACTTTGCCGCTGTCAACGAGGCCGTTTCCCTGGAGCGCAGATACAAGGGGCTTGCCAACGCAGTGCTTCGAAATACTCTCAGGGAACGCGAGAAACTTGAGCAGGAACTTCATGAGATGGAGCTGCAGGCGGAAAGTGCCGATACTTCGGAAAAGGACTTTGTAAATACGGTTTCCCTTTTGACGTCTCATCCCTCATGGATGGTGAGGCGCTGGGCTTCCCGGCTGGGGCGAAAGGGCGCGTTTGCACTGGCCAGAGCCAATAACGAGATCCCTTCCCTGACACTTCGCGTCAATACGCTCATGACGAACAGGGAAGAAGTCCTCAGGAAAATGGAAGCAGAGGGATGGAAGGCCGAAGCTACTCAATACAGCCCCTTCGGGATAAGGCTTGATGGAACCGTACCGTTTTCCAGGCTTGCGCCGTTCTGGGGACTGGTGAGTGTACAGGATGAGGCCGCACAGCTCATGTCCATGATGCTGGGGCCAAAGCCGGGAGAACGGATCCTTGATGCCTGCGCCGCGCCCGGAGGCAAGGCCACCCATCTGGCGCAGATCATGGGCGACTCCGGCGAAGTGCTTGCCGTAGAGGTCGAGCTGAAACGCCTTGCGCGGCTGAAGGAGAACATTGCGGCCCTTGGACTGAAAAGCATAAAGGTCGTGCACGACAACCTTCTCGGGTTTCAGAGTGGACAGGGCTTTGATCGTGTGATGCTGGACGCTCCGTGCTCGGCAAGCGGGGTGATAAGAAGGAACCCGGATGTTCGCTACCGCTTCAGGGAAAAGGACCTTCGGGAATTCGGTTCCAGGCAGCTTGAACTGCTCCGCGCCGGGTCCGCCCTTCTGCGTCCTGGTGGTGAGTTGTTATACTGTACCTGCTCCACTGAGCCGGAAGAGGGCGAGGACGTTGTCCGGAAGTTCTTGAGAACTTCTTCCGAATTCTTTATCATAGAAGACATTCCGTCGGTCAGTGAGCTTCTCTCCAGTGGAATGCTCAGAACATATCCGCACATTCATGGAACGGACGGATTTTTTGGTGTAAAGCTAGGATGGAAACGATAGAGAAAAAAAGCTTCCTCAACAAGCTGAAGGAAAAGCTCAGCAGGCTGAAGGAAAAGGTCAGATCGATAACGCCCGGACAGTTGCTGACATGGGCTGGTTGGTTTTCTGCTGCGGCTGGCGTTACGGTCGTTTCGGCAGTAATCTCCTTTCTCATCATAAGCACGGTCATCGAGGTGGAAGTGCCTGACCTGAGCGGCCGTTCCCGGGTGGAATCATCCCGCCTCCTGTCTTCTCTGGGGCTGAACCTTGCCGTTTCCGAGGAGGTGTTCGACGTTTATGTCCCTGAGGGATATATTATCGAACAGGATATTCCCCCCGGAACATACGTCAGCAATGATACTTCGATCAAAGTGGTTGTCAGCAAAGGACCGGAAGTAAGACTGATCCCTCTGTTTCTGGGGAAAACCGTGAATAAGGCCGAAAAACTGCTCAGTGAGGAAACCCTGGAACTGGAGAAGATTATCCGTGTACATTCCGATACGGTTTCAAAAGATATCATCATCGCACAGCATCCCGACCCGGATGACTGGACGGGTGAAACCATTACGCTCATTGCCAGTGCGGGACCATATGAGGTAACCTACTATTGCCCGGACTTCAGAGGAATGCCAGTGTCCGATGCCAGGTTCCTGGCAAGAGAACTCGGTCTTGTCGTTATCGAGAGACAATTGCAGGGGTCGGTTGTCGTGGCGCAGGTGCCTTCCCCGGGAGAGGAACTGAAATCCGGAAGCACCGTTACTTTAACTTTTTGAGGAGGCTAGCCACAAATGGTAAAACTGGCTCCATCAATACTTTCCGCTGACCTTTTACGGCTTGGTGACGAGATCAAGGCCGCCGAGGATGCGGGGGCCGACTTTATCCATATTGACGTGATGGATGGTATTTTCGTTCCCAATATTACCATCGGGCCATTTGTCGTTGAGGCGGCCAGGCGGGCCACCGACCTGCCCCTGGATGTTCATCTGATGATTGACAGGCCCGAGCGCTATATCAGGGAGTTCGTCTCTGCCGGGTCCGACTACCTTGGTGTCCATGTGGAGGCGACCATCCACTTGCACCGTACGCTTCAGAATATCCGGGAAGAGGGGGCCAAACCTTGTGTGGCCCTGAATCCCGCGACCCCGGTGGCAAGCATCCAGCATGTGCTTACGGAATTGGATATGGTGATGATCATGTCCGTTAACCCCGGCTTTGGCGGACAGAGCTTCATTCCCGATGCGTTGAACAAAATACGGGAACTTAAATCCATGCTCAAGGAGAAGGGCCTTAAGCCGATTATAAACGTTGATGGCGGAGTCAAACCTTCGAACGTACGTGAAGTTCATGAGGCTGGAGCCGACGTAGTGGTCATGGGCTCAGCATTTTATGGCTCCGGGAATTATGCGGAGGTTGTCCGCTTAAGCAGGGAGGCTACATCTTAATGGTCAATACCAGTACTTTGATTTCTCAGGCGGACGCCCTTCGGGGGCGGTCCAATTTTTCCAAGGCATTGCGCCTCTACCGCAAGGCCCTTGAACAGACGGAAGGAGAGGACCGCATGAGAGTGTTGTTCTCTCTTGGCGACACCAGCAGAATGACTGGCGATTTCACCTCAGCCGTAGAATATTATAACGAGGGTATCGCGCTTGCAAAAAAACTGAAGAAGCCGCTTGACGCCCTGGACGCATCGGTCGGCCTCGGACTGGCGCACCGGGCCCTTGGTGACTGGAAGGCGGCCCTGAAGAACATCAGTTCTGCGCTGAAGCGGTATGAAAAGCGTAAGGACGAGGAAGGCACTGCCTTCAGTCTCTGGGCCCTGGCCGGTACGTACAGGATACAGGGCGATATCCCTGAGGCGGTAAAGACATTCGGCAAGGCGCAGAAGGCCTTCAAGGCCATTGGTGATGAGTCCGGCGTTGGCTACAGCCTGTGCGGGCTGGGGGGCAGTTCCCGTGTCATGGGACGCTTTGACGATTCATTGAAATATTACACTCAGGCCAACAAGCTCTTCCGGGAGATAAACGACCGGTTTGGTATCGCCTATTCACACTGCGGGATCGCTAACGCCCTGCGGATGAAAGAAGATTTCGACAATGCCAAAGAGCACTTCTTCAAGGCCACAGTGCTGTATAAACGCATAGGGGATATTGTCAGCTACTCCTATACTCTGTGGGGGCTGGGAAAGACATACATGCTCCTCGGGAAGTATTCGTTTGCTGAGAAATATACCAAAGACGCCCTGAAGAACTTCAAAAAGACACATGACCCCCGGGGGATAGCATACTGTAATATCTCACTTGCGGAGCTGTATCACCTGTGGGGCAAGGGCGGGATGGCAAAAAAGAAGGCGCACCAGGCTATTGAGGATACTAGGGAATACTCCTTTGATGTGGAGCACTGTCATGCCACGGTGCTTGCTTCCTTCCTGGAGACTGAAAAGACGGATAACTCGTGCTACCGGAACCTGGGCCTGAAACTCAGCTTTCAGTCCGTCCCGTTCAATATTCCTTAACCCGTTCTTGAGAACCTGGAAGCGGGCAAGGTGACCATGGAAACAGACAAAAGGGACCGTGTTTTAAACCTGCCCAATACACTTACAGCAGTCCGGATTCTCCTGCTTCCAGTCTTTCTCTGGTTATTGTCCCAGAGGAATTTCATGCCCGCCCTCTGGGTATTTGCCTTCTCCGCGATTACCGACCTGCTTGACGGCTACCTTGCGCGAAGCTGGCTTGAGGAAACACGCGTGGGCAAGATCCTGGATCCCGTTGCCGATAAGCTCATCCTGATATCATCGTTCCTTGCCTGCGCGCTGCTGGGGCTGGTGCCTTGGTGGCTGGCTGCCGTTGTTGTGGGACGTGATGTTATAATTATTGCCGGAATACTTACGCTTTATAAGGTTGCCGATGAGTTCTGGGTGGATCCTATCAGGCTTGGGAAAGTGGCCGTTGCGTTCGAGTTCTTTGTGCTGTGTTATGTGCTTTTATTCATCAATTTTGGTCTTGCCCCCTGGCTCGGTTTGCCGCTCTATGTTATAACGCTGGGACTTTCGATGATCTCCGGGGGGATATATGTCTGGGAGGCGATACGGATTGCCCGCAGTAAAACCTAAGAACGGTGTGAAAATAGTTGAGGTGGAAGCCGAAAGCGCCGCGCATGAGGCAGGGCTGAGAAAAGGTGATACCCTGCTTTCCATTGGGGGGCATCCGATTCGTGACAGCCTTGACTATATGTTCTGCCGGGACGATGAAGTGCTCGAAACCGTTATTGTTCGGCGCGGGAAAAAGCATGAGGTTCTGATAGAACTGGATGAATGGGAAGACCCCGGTATCATCCTTGATGATTTTGCCATTCGCTCCTGCGGAAATAAATGCATATTCTGTTTTGTCTCACAGTTGCCCAAGGGGCTTCGAAGGCCGTTGTACCTCAAGGATGAGGATTATCGTATGTCCTTCCTCTACGGCAACTATATCACTCTTACGAACCTTTCCCAGTCAGACAGAAAGCGCATTGTTGAACAGCGCCTCAGCCCATTGTATATTTCCGTTCATTCCACCGACCCTGGGCTCAGAAGGCTCATGCTGGGTAACCAGAAGGCCCCCGATGTGCTGAAAGAGCTTAAGTTCTTCGCCTCTTACCGTATTCATATGCATACCCAGATCGTGCTCTGTCCCGGGTATAACGACGGCGAAGATCTGAAGCGCACCATCAAGGACCTCTGCGCCCTGTATCCTTATGTGGAGAGTGTAGCCGTGGTTCCGGTCGGGCTTACGGCACAGCACAAACAGGGGCTCCGCCCTGTAGAAAAAAAGGATGCCGCCGATGCCCTGGCGATCGTTGAAACATTCCAGCGCAGATACCGCAAGAAGTATGGTGATCCGGTGGTTTACAGCGCGGATGAGCTTTTCATAAAGGCCGGCAGGGGGTTTCCTAAGCTGACCGATTATGGCGAGCTGCCTCAGATCGAAAACGGTGTGGGTATGGTACCGCTCTTCATGAACCTTGCAAGGAGGATTCGCCCCGAAGAGCCCACAGGGCCTCAGAAGCGTTACCTTACCATCACCGGGAAATCGTTCTACCCTTACCTGAAAAGGTTCGTGGACAAATTGAACCGTAAGGGATATGATGTGACCGCAGTGGGAGTAGAAAACAACTTCTTCGGCTCGTCGGTGACGGTGACCGGACTTCTTACGGGACGTGATGTACTCCGCGCTTTGTCCGGGAAGACCAGAGAGTATGACATCCTGCTGTTGCCCGAGGTGGCCCTGCGGGAAGGGAACGACATGTTCCTCGACGATGTGTGTCCGGCAGATATTGCGCGGGCATTAAAGATAAAGACAGAGATCATTGAGGCCACACCTGAAGGACTGTACGGGAGGATATCGAGGTAATGGTTATAAAGGGAACAACGAAGGTAGTGGCCATTCTTGGCCATCCGGTGGAACACAGCCTGTCTCCCCTCATGCACAATGCAGCTTTTGATGTTATGGGAATGGATTTTTGCTATGTTGCCTTTCCGGTTCATCCCCGAGAACTCAGGACGGCCATTGAGGGTATCAGGGCACTTGGTATCGCAGGGCTGAATACCACGGTGCCGCACAAGGAGGCAGTCATGCCGCTCCTTGATAAGATAAGCCCTGAGGCGTCCTTTATTGGAGCTGTCAATACGGTGGTCAACGAAAACGGCAAGCTTGTGGGGCACAATACCGACGGACGGGGTTTTATGAGAAGTCTGGAAGAAGAAGGCGTTCAGGTGAAGGACAAGGTGGTCCATGTTATCGGTACGGGTGGGGCGTCGCGTGCCATATGTTATTATCTCGCCTCGGAGGCCGCTGAACTCAGGCTCTGGGGACGCACGCCCGAACGTGTTCAGGGGCTTGCCGATGATCTTCTGATAAACCACAAGAATATCGTGGTCGTTGATACCGCAGAGCCCGGGGAAGACTCGGACGTGGTCATCAATGCCACTCCTCTGGGGCTCAAGGACACAGACCCTCTGCCCTGCGATGTGAATACACTTAAGCCAAAACAGGTGGCCGTTGACCTTATCTACCGGGAAACCCCATTTCTCAAGGCTGCGGGCGCTATGGGGCTGAAGACCGTGCACGGCCTGGGGATGCTTCTGTGGCAGGGAGTACTGGCCAATGAGCTTTGGACCGGACAGGAGCCGCCCGTGGACGTCATGCGCAAGACTCTGATAAAAGGGATGGAGCAGAAGTAGGTGGGTTTTCAAACACTTCCTTTTTTCCCTCGTTCCCATGCTTCCCTGAAATCGTTCTCATCGACCCAGATGTAACTGGCAAGCTTATCGGCAAAATATTCCTCGATTTTTTTGAGCTGTCTGGACTGGTAGATAACCCTCCATGCGGTCTCCAGCATATCTACCTTATCTTCGTGCCGGTATTGCTGATTGATATGCTGCTTTAGCAGATGGATGTTCAGTCCCGCGGCATTGCCCGGTGTGGTTACCTTAATGAGCGCCTCCATGTATTCCTGGGGCAGGGGGAATGAGGTGAGCAGGGCTCCCAGCACAAGGCCGGGCATGTCGTCCATGGGTAAGGGGTCTTCCATTACGGCGCTAAGCAGGACCACACCTGCGGCCAGCTGTAGACGGGTCCGGGGGGATTCCCCTGCGACAGGCCCCCCGTTCTCTCCGATACCAAGCACTTTCATGAGCAGGTCAGGCATGGTTCACCTCAAGCCCATTATACCTCTCATCAGGGGGGATGTTAAGCGGTTTGATACACCCGGAGAAAAGACAGCCAGAGAGCAGGGCAGGTTGCCAAAAATGCGGCCTCCATATAAAATTCATACATATATAACATTCCACAGGAGGCAATACGTTGGCATTTCAATATGACAACTGTCCGAAATGCGGATCACAGATAATCAAGGGTGCCATGCGCTGTACCAGCTGCGGGGCTCTGTTGACCACAGCAAAGGATCAGGAGGAACGTATCAAGCGCCTTCGTGAGTCACAGAAGAAATCTTTCCCATCCGGCGCTATAGCAAAGCTGGTAGCCGTTCTGGTCATTGCCGGGGTCCTCTGGTATTTTTTCTCTGAGCAGATAGCTGCCTTTGTCCGCTCCGCCCTGAACCGTCTGGGTTTCTGATACGCCAAGGCCCGACTCTTCTGATATAGAGGAAGTCAGAGGCTGAATGGGAGGAGCTTTGGCATGAGCATCCTTTGTCTCGTACTTTCTTTCCGTGAAGGTATGGAAGAGGAATCCTCTCGGCCACTTGATATGCTTTGTACAGGGGTAAATGTTATATTATTACGAAAAACCTGTTAAAAGTCAATAAAAACAAAATGTTGTAAATGTTGGCATGCTTCTTGTTTACTATTTCTATCTGTTGTGATAAAATCGTTTTATGAGGAGGGTGTTAATTGTTGCGGCAGTTGCCGCCCTTTTGCTTGCCCCTGTTTTCTGGCTTCCGTCTCCCGCTCAGGAGGAGGCCATTGGTCCTGTCGGGGCGGTGATGGAGGATGTAAATGTCGTAAGCAGGGAAAAGGGGCGTATCCTCTGGTCTTTGAGGACCAGTCAGGCGAGTATTACTGGAGACAGCGAAACCGCCAGCCTCAGTGGAGTGGATGTTGAATTCCCAGCTGAGAACATGACGGTTTCTGCCCGTGCAGGACTTTATAAGTTAACCGACGGTGCTCTCCATCTGTCCGGAAATGTGCAGGCCGTAACGGGTGATTATGTCCTTGCCACGGAGTCAGCCTCCTTCGACCCTGCTTCCGGGGCCGTGGAAAGCAAGGACAGGGTAATCATGGAAGGGAAATCACTTCGCATTGTCGCCAAAGGCTTTCGGGCGCAAGGTGAGAAAGTGTGGCTTTTAAATGGTGTCAAAGCAGAACTTTATTAGTCTGGTCCTGACAATGGCCATAGTGGTTGCGGGTTCTCTGGCGCTGGCTCAGGAGCATTTTCTGGGTGACGGGCCTATTGTTATCACTGCTACTACACTTATTGCAGACAAAAAAACAAATTCGGCGGTATTCGAGGGCTCTGTGGTAGCAAAGAGTTCCGACATGACTATGAAGGCCGACAAAATGGCCGTTACTTATGGTAAAGAAGGCAATATTTCTGTGATCGAAGCCGAGGGCAACGTGCAGCNNGGTGATCAGGTTGTTACGTCGGGGAAAGCTTTTTATCTGGCTGAAGAGCAAAAGATCATTTTTACCGAATCTCCCCGCGTAATAGAGGGAAGCAATGTGGTGACCGGAACCGAGATGACCTATCTGGTGGAAGAGGACCGGTTCATTGTGCAGGGAAGTCGGGTCCTTCTTGAATCCGGCCCCCCGGAAGAGGAAAACAGTGGCAACCGCTAAGCAACATAAGCTCAGGGCGGAAGGTCTGTTCAAACAGTATGAGGGCCGGACCGTCGTGGACGGTATAAAGCTCGAAGTCCGCTCCGGTGAGGTTGTGGGGCTTCTGGGTCCCAATGGTGCGGGAAAGACCACATCGTTCTACATCATGGCTGGTCTGGTGAAGCCCGAGAGCGGCCGGATATTCCTTGATGAAGAAGACCTCAGCAGTATGCCGATGTACAAGCGAGCCAGAAGGGGGATCGGTTATCTCCCGCAGGAAGCCTCTATTTTTCGCAAACTTACGGTACGCCAGAATCTCCGGGCCGTGCTGGAACTGCAGGAGCTTACCCCCGGAGAGGTGGAACAGCGGGTGGATGAGCTTCTGACCGAGTATAACCTTTCGGATTTCGCCGACCGTGAGAGTGTGCGGCTTTCCGGAGGGCAGCGCCGCAGGGCCGAGATAGCGCGCAGTGTGGCGGTCGCCCCGAAGTTTCTGCTCTTTGACGAGCCGTTCGCCGGTATAGACCCTATAGCGATTATCGAACTGAAAAAGATGCTGCAATATCTCAGGGACATGGGGCTGGGGATACTGATAACTGACCACAACGTCCGGGAAACGTTATCAATTACCGACCGGGCATACATCATCAGTGAGGGTGGGATCTTGGATGAGGGAATCCCGGAAGAACTGGTGTCGAATCCCAAGGTAAAGGACGTATATCTAGGAGAGGACTTCAGGCTCTGATGGCACTGCACCAGCGATTAGAAGTCAAGATGCTGCAGAAGCTGATACTTACCCCTCAGCTTCAGCAGGCTATCAAACTTCTTCAGCTCCCGCAGGTTGAGCTCTCGCAGGAAATCAACAACGAGCTGATGGAAAATCCTTTCCTTGAAGAAACTGTTGATGAACCTGTCCAGGGAGAGGAGGACCTTCCGCCGGGAAGTATGGACGAGGAAACCTTTCAGGCTTCCGAGGCATCCGAGGCCGCTCTGGACCAGCTCATGGGATTTGGCTCCGACGAGTATTTTGACAGCAGGAGTTTCGACGGCCGTGACCTTGGCTATTTCTCCCCGGATACAAATCCCGTTCAATCCATGGACCAGTACGTCAGCCAGGGAACCGACCTTTACGACCATCTGAACTGGCAACTCAGACTTTCTCTTCCTGAGGGGGACCTCAGAAACGCTGCTGAAACGGTGATCGGCAATATTGACGAGAATGGGTTCTTACGCGCCACTGTTGAGGATATAGCAAATTATAGCGACGTATCTCAGGAGATTGCCGAGGAAGCGATACGACTGGTCCAGGGCTTTGATCCCGCGGGTATTGGGGCGAGAGACATTAAGGAATGCCTGGTGCTGCAGCTACGGCCGATTGGGCTCAGCGGTACACTTGTGGAGAACCTTATACTCAATAATCTCAAGGATATCGAAAAGAGAAAGTACAAGTACCTGGCATCCCAGTACCAGTGCTCAGTTGATGAGATACAGGAGGCGGTACATATTATAGAAAACCTTGAGCCCCGCCCGGGCGGCAGTATGTCAGGAATTCAGCCGATCTATATCAAGCCCGATGTATACGTGGTCCGTGACGAGGACGATTTCCGTATCATTCTCAATGACGATAATGTTCCCGGTATCAGGATAAACAGTTATTATCGCAGACTTCTGGCCAACCGCAACTCCCTGAAGAAGGAAGAGCGCGAGTTCCTTACCGAGCGCCTGAAGTCCGCAGTCTGGCTCATCAAGAGCCTTGACCACCGCAATAAGACCATTTACCGGGTCACCGAAAGTATCCTGAACTTTCAGCGTGATTTTTTTGAACAGGGCGTAGCTGCGATGAAACCCCTGAATCTCAGGGATGTCGCCCAGGACCTGGACATGCATGAGAGCACCATCAGCAGGACTACCTCGAACAAATACCTTTCCTGCAGTCATGGCCTGTTTGGTTTCAGGTACTTTTTTTCCAGCGGCGTGCAGGGGGAGTATGGTACCGTTTCCTCTACATCCATCAAGGAAATGGTCCGCAAGATCGTTGAGGAGGAGAATCCCCGGAAACCTTTGAGTGACCAGAAGATAGCCGACATGCTCAAGAAGCTCAATGTTAAGGTTGCCCGCCGCACCGTCGCCAAATATCGCGATGAACTGAACATTCCCCCTCAAAGTCTCAGAAGAAAACATGATTAACCTGTAAGGAGGCTTGTATGAACATTGTTGTGAGCGGAAGAAATGTTGAGATCACCCCGGCACTCAGGACGTATGCCGAAGAAAAGATCAGTAAGTTCGACGAGAAATATCAGCTAAAGATAACCGGGGCTTCCGTCACGCTGTCCGTGCAGAAGCACAGGCACAAGGCCGAGGTGGTCATCAAGGCCAAAGGAGAGGTAGTAAAAGCTGAATCATCCACTGAAGAACTGTATTCCTCCATTGATGAGGTTGTGGACAAGCTGGACAAACAGCTGAAGAAATCCAAGGACAAGCGGGTTAAACGCCGTAAGGGCGCGGAGTCGCCCGGCAGAATTGATGCAGCCGAGGCTATAATCCCCTCCGAGACTCCGGCACCGGAAGGAGTGGTCATCGTTGAACGTCGTCAGCAGGCCATGAAACCGATGCCGCCCGAAGAGGCCGCCATGCAGCTTGAAATGTCTGACCTGAATTTCTTTGTCTTTACCAATGCCGAATCCGGTGTGCTGAATGTCATTTATAAGATGGCCGATGGCAATCTCGGCCTTATCGAACCTGCCTGAGAACGGAACGATTGCTATGGTCAGGGGGAGCGCGTCCGGATCGCAGGGGGCGGAAGCATGAAGTCCCCGGTTGTTATCATTACTGGACTTTCCGGTTCAGGGAAGACCGTGGCCATACGGGCCATGGAGGACTCCGGGTATTCCTGCGTGGACAACCTCCCCCCGCAGCTTGTGGACTCCTTTGCGTCGACGATGATCTCACAGAACCATGATGCCAGGATAGCCGTAGGCATAGACATCCGGAGCAAGGAGTTTTTCCGTGAACTCGACGCAGCACTTCCGGAACTCCGGAAAAAGTACGAAGTGCATATCCTGTTCCTTGAGGCCGATATGGACACCCTCGTGAGGCGGTTCAAGGAGACAAGACGCCCCCATCCCCTGATGGACGACAAGATCAGGGATGTCCGGGAGGCGATCGCGAGCGAAAAGGGACTGCTTCTTCCGTTGCGGGAGAGCGCCGACCGTATCATAGAGACCTCCCCGCTCACTCCTCACCAGCTCCGGCAGCTGGTGATTTCGACCTATGGGGGAGGCCGGGGAGAGACCATGGGGATAACCGTGATGTCCTTTGGGTTCAAGAACGGCACACCGCAGACCACCGATCTTGTTTTCGATGTCAGGTTCCTGCCCAACCCCCATTATGTCCCGGAACTGAAGGAACTGACGGGCCTCGATGCGCCGGTACGTGAGTATGTCATGGAAAAGGAAGACACCAGTTCTTTTCTCAATCATCTGCAGAATATGCTTGATTTTCTCATTCCCCGTTACCGCAAGGAGGGCAAGGCCAATCTCACTATAGGAATCGGATGCACCGGAGGCCGACACCGCTCAATCGCCGTGACCGAGAAAGTGGCCGAACTTCTCAGAAAGGAATCCCTTGACGTCAATGTCATCCACCGGGACATCTAGTCGGTTCATCGTTACTCACGATGAATCCGGCGCGCGGCTGGACAAGTACCTTGCACAAAAAGCGGACATTACCCGCTCGCAGCTCAAGCAGCTGATAGATGATGGGCTCGTTCTGGTTAACGGCTCGGCCACAAAACCCAATTACAAGGTCCGGGATCAGGATTCGGTTGAGGTGACAGTGCCTGAGGCGGGAACCGAGGAACTGGTGCCGGAGGACATTCCCCTTTCCATTCTGTACAGCGATGAACACATTATCGTGGTTGACAAACCGGCCGGATTGGTCGTGTATCCTGCGGTCGGTCATTCACGGGGCACACTGATGAATGCCCTTGCGCACTGTTTTGAGAAACTCTGCCCGGTTGGCGCGCCGCTGCGGCCCGGCGTGGTCCATCGCCTGGACAAGGATACTTCTGGAGTAATGGTCGTGGCCCGGTCCGAAAAGGCGTATTACTCGCTTGTCGAACAGTTCGCCGAAAAGAGCACCACGAGGCGCTATGTTGCCCTGGTCTATGGAAACCCGAAGGAGGACGAGGGGGAGGTGCTCGCAAGCATCGGCGCCGCTCGGTATCGGACCGAAAGAAGATGTCCACGCGAACAAGACAAGGCAAGCATGCGCATACGATGTGGCGTGTGCTTAAGCGTTTCAGCCAGGCGTCATTGGTTGAGGCGCGTCTTGCCACGGGCCGCACCCATCAGATACGGGTACATATGGCGACTCTGGGACATCCGGTCCTGGGGGATACGACGTATGGCCGAAAGACCGTGCTGCACCTGAAGGGCAGGAAGCTTCCCTTTCATCGCCAGATGCTGCATGCCGAACTGCTGGGCTTTACGCATCCCGAGACCGGGCAGGTCATGGAGTTTACGAGCGATATGCCGGAGGATATGCGCAGGGCTATCGAGGTTCTGACGGGCGAACAGTCGGAAGAGAGGACCGTCTAGAGAAAGGTGGTCGCTTCTTCTTTGGAGGTTCGCGGCGGGGCTTTGGGGATACTGGCCGGATAACCCACAGGCACGATGGCAACCGGCCTCAGGTTTCTAGGCATTTCAAGTGCCTCAAACACGTCAGACTCATGGAATGCCCCCACCCAGACGGTTCCCAGCCCCTCGGCATGGGCCAGGAGCATCATGTTCTGAAGACTGACTGCAACGTCCTGAATGCTGTAAAGGACCAGTCCCCTGTCGCCGTACCGGGTCTCAATGCGACGGTCAGTGCACCCGACGACCACAAGGGGAGCCCTGGCGATGAAGGACTGTCCGAGAGCCGCAACGACAAGAGTGGCCTTCACACTGCTGTCCCGAACGAAATAGAAATGCCGTGATTGGAGATTTCCAGCACTGGGAGCCCATATGAGGGCCTGTATAAGGCGGTCTATGATTTCTTCCGGGATATCCCGGTCTTCGAACTTCCTGATGCTCCTGCGTTCTTTTATAAGCTGAAGTACATCCATGGCGGCAGTGGTTCAGTACACGGATTTCGTATGGCACAGTGTACAGTCGGTATTCGGGAAAGCGACGCTACCGTGGCAGGCTCCGCAGAACTTGCCTTCAAAGATGTCCTGCATTGAGTAGACCGTTACTTCTTTCTTTACCCCGAACAGTTCGGGGTGACAGAGCTCGCACCCGTTCCAGACAGCGTGTTTCTTGTGTGAAAAAATAATATCGGGCATATAATCCTCTGCCGCCTTGATGTCCGCGTCGATAGGATTCTCCAGTTCCTTCCGCTTTAGGGAAATGCCTTCGATGTGGTCCTGTAATTTGATAAGCCCCTGTTCCTCCGCCTTGAGCCAGTCTATCCTGTTCCCGTAACGCGCCCGGGGGAGTCCCCTCCTGAGATCATTGAAATCGTTTTCCAGCTTGACTGTCTGGCCGTAAGAGTGGCAGCGCACGCAGTTCTTCTTTGGCTTACCGAAGAGCGGTTTCTCTTCAGGTGCGAACGCCTCGTCTCCATTGTGGCAAGTGCCGCAGAACAGTCCGTTGCGGATATCTTCCTCCATCATGCCGGTGCCTCCCGCCTCCATGGCAAAGCCAATGTCGATATGACAGAGACGGCAGGTATATTTCGAACGGTGCAGCCAGTGCCTGAACACAACAGGGTAGACCTTACCCGCCTCCGCGTGATTCTCTATCACCACATTGCCGTATTCGTTTGGTCTGGGCGGGCGTTTTCTTTTCCCTGCCGGCTGGGCGAACACCAGGGAAACGCATAAGGTTCCCAAAAGACATAGGATCAGAGATGTTTTCCACATAGTAAAAAGCCCCGCTGTGTCTTTTTTTTTATTGTACTCCTTCTTGAGTATAAGGTCAAAATATATGTTCCTCTAAATGGATTTGTTTCTGGCCGAAGTAATGGGTTTCACGTCTGTCAGGAAGTGTTAAGGTTGACTGGAATGCTGGGAACAACTAGATGTTTTCATCCATACGGCTGGACTTGGGGATTGTGACTTTGAATTCCGTTCCCATTCCTGATACCATTGATACGGTTCCATTGAGCTGTTTTACAAGGATATTCACTATTTGCAGACCCAGTGAATCAGAGCGCTCCATGTCGAGTCCTTCGGGCAGCCCTACACCATTATCGCTGACAGACAGGGCTATATCATCAGCTTCGTCCCTGCTCAGGCGGACGGAAATTTGGCCGGTTCCCGAAGAGGGGAATGCATGCTTGAAAGCGTTCGAAACAAGTTCGTTGATGATCAGGCCGCAGGGGATGAGGTCGTCCAATCCCATGCTGATATCAGCCGCTTCGACCGATAGTTCTATTTTTGTCCTGGACGAGGCAAAGGCCCTGGAAATGTTCCGGGACAGGGATGTCAGATAGTCTCGTACATTTATACGAACGAAATCACCGCTCTGATAGAGTTTTTCATGTACGAGGGCCATTGACTGTATGCGGCTCTGGCTTTCGCGGAATATTTCCACAAGCCGCTCATCCTGGATGGACCGTGACTGGAGTTTCAGCATTGAGGTGATGATCTGCATGTTGTTTTTTACACGGTGGTGTATTTCCCTGAGGAGAATTTCCTTTTCCTCAAGGGACGACCGTAGCTGTTCTTCCGCCTTTTTCCTGTCGGTAATATCGGAGCCCACCTCCACGCGGACGGTTCTCCCATCGATCCATTTTATTGCTCGGTCCCTCAGTTCATACCATCGCCCGTTGCGTGTGTTGCAAAGCTCCCACCTGTATACACCTGTGGGCTTGCCTGATTCATCAAGCAGGTATCTGTTCGAACAGAATTCACAGGGTCCATTTTGCCCTGCCTGCATGTTCTTCCAGCATATCTTGCCGGTAGCGTCTCCGAAAAGTGTTTTTGCGTAATGGTTCAGAAACAATATTTCATAGGTTTCCATGTCTGCGACGTATACGATGACGTCCAGGCTGTCCAGGACGGTACTGAATGCATCGTACGATCGCATCAGCGCCTGCTCAGCTTCCTTACGTTCCGTGATGTCGCGGGCAATGGAAAGCATGTGAGGTCTGCCGTTGAGCATGAACTCCTGGGCGCTTATTTCCACCGGTATTCTCGTGCCGTCCCTGGCTACGTGAAGCATATCGAATATCACATGTTTTTTGTCATGGATCTTCTCCATGGTCTGCGGCATTTTTTCCAGCATTTCCGGAGCGTCAATGTTCTGGGGCGCAAGGGAGAGCAATTCCTCACGCGAATAGCCAAGCCGTTTGCAGGCGATCTCGTTTACTTCAATAAAATTGGTTGGCATTCCGTTGTCGTGGTATCCGTGTACAAATACCGCATCGTTACCACTGTTGAACAGGACGCGGTAGCGTTCCTCGCTCTCGCGCAATGCTTCTTCTGCCTTTTTTCGCTCTTCCAATTCAGTGCTCAGCTGGGCGGCCATCTCGTTGAACGATTGGGCAAGTACACCGACCTCATCACGGCTTGTAACCTGTATGTTCTGCGATAGAGCCCCTTCCTTCATCCGCTCGACTGCGCTCAGGAGGTGTCTGAGCGGTCTGATAATACGTCGGCGGGAAGATACGAGCAGTAATGCCGAGATAAACAGTGAGGCCATAAAGGTAAATATAAGGACACGGAGCGTATCATAGGCATTGGCAAGGGCGACCCGTTCCGGGGTCTCTACGGTTACCGTGAAGGTCTGATCGCCAACTTCAATGTCCCGGCATGCATGCAGGACCGTTTCTCCATGATAGCTCTTTGCAAGGCCCGTATGTTCTGTCAGAACACTTTTAGTTCCCATAAGCACAATGGAAGCGTTGGGATGGGCTATGATATGTCCGTTGCCGTCTACCAGATAGATAAGCTGCTGTTCCTTTCCCTGGTAGGTCTCAAAGTGTGTCCATATTTTTCTGAGACGGATCTGTGCTCTCAGGACTCCCTGGAAACTGCCGCTGGCCGGATCGGTAACCGGGACTGAAATGGTCATCAGCGGTTCCCGTGTGATCCGATGATGCTGCACGGGACTGAAATATGCCTGACCGCTCTCTCTGGGAAACGTGAATGCCTCCTGGTCAGAAATATTCATCAAGTCCGCTTCAGTAATGGCCATGTAACGGGAGAGACGTATAAACTCATTCCCCCTGGAATCGGTCAGGGCGAGGTCGTTGTAGTCGGATGTCTCAAGCAACAACATGTACTGTTCCTGTGTCTCCGGTTCGTCAAGGTGATAGGAAAGGATAGTGGAGAGAGAGAGAACCCGCTCAAGCTGGTTCTGTATGAACTGTTCGACCTGCTGGGATACCTCGAGGGCCTTCTCCCTTTGCATAGTGAAAGCGTCTGCTTTTTCATGGTCGAACGTGCGATATGTTATGACCCCCCCGGCAAGAAGCAGAGGGACGATAGCCAGCAAGAGAAAGAAAAGGGCGAGACGTTGCAGCAGGCTGCTTCTCATCGGATGATCATGTCTGCTTTGCTGATGATCTCGGCCGGTATCTCCATGCCCAGCTCTTTGGCCGTTTTGAGGTTGATCATAAGCTTTGTTTCTGCCATCTCAACCGGCAGCTCTCCAGGATTGGCCCCATCGAGTATCAGCAGGGCCATTCGTGCACCCTGGCGACCGGTATCGTACTGCACAAAACCGTAAGCGAAAAGGGCTCCACTTGAGAAACCGAAGGACTGCGGGCTGGAAACAGGTATATTCCGCTGCATCGCGTATTTCACGAACACCGGCGGCGCGTTTGATTCGATAAGGGCATCGGCAGGGATGAACACAGCATCGATCCCTTCGGGTATGTCCTGTGCAGCGTTTTCAATGTTCAGTGAGTCATTGATAGGCCTCTGAACTATCTCGATGCCAAGCTTCCGGGCGCTTCCCTCAATGTTCTCGATGTCTATGCGCGGACTCTTATCCCATTCCATATAGGGAACAAGAATGCGCTTCGCGCCGGGCACAATGCGCTTCAGCCACTCCAGCCGTTTGTCCTCCTGTATCCAGAACGAAACGCCGGTTATGTTCCCCCCCGGATGTTCCATGCTCTGCACGAGACCGGCGTCAACGGGATTGCTGTTGGGGGCGAACAGGACAGGGACATCCTTGTCCACCCCGGCTTTAACCGCAGCCACTGTTGCGGGCATGGTAATGCTGAGTAGAATATCGATTCCCTGATCAACAAGGCTGCGTGCTTCTATCTCAAGGTTCTTCTGTGCCACGGGCCCCTTGTATAAATAGGTGATGTCTTCACTTTCAATATATCCGTTTTCACTCATGAAATCCTTGAATCCTCGAATGGAATCCTCAGCCACCGAGGCGTGATTCAGTACGCCAATGATTACGTGCCTTTGCCTGTCCTTCTGGCAGGAGAGAAGAAAAGTGCAGGCAAAAATTATTAAAAGCAGTCTTTTCATAAATAGGATTTTCAGATTATTTAAATGCTGATTAAAAATAACATAGAGGCGCAAATTGGTCAATGTTCAAGATAATTAACGGAGCGGATTATTAAGTAAGATTTCCCTCTGCCATAGTAATAAGGGGCCTCTCTTAAGAGAGGCCCCTTATTGATTCATTTCTTCATTTAGAACTCAGAACGATAACGACATCTGAGATAACGCCGAAGTTGTTACTTCGGGACTGTGCAGACGGCATCATAGCCGTAGATGGCCGTGCCGTCATATAGAGAGCCTTCAAGCATTGCTTCGACGCTTTCAGGGCTGAATGTTCCGTCAACATCCTGAAACTGGACAACAAGGTCAACATAACCGTCAAGATCTACGTCCTCGAAGTGGGCCAGAAGCCTGCCCTTCTTGCCAACGGACTTCACCGGCATTCCTTCAAGGGTCAGTGTGGCGGGGTCAATGTCTGCTACATTAAGCTCTTCGGAACCGAAAACCGCCACGGGGACCGCTCCCTTGCCGTTGTTGTTGAAGCAGTTGGGATCGCTGCCCGGCTTGATGTCGATTGCCACCTGTATCGAAAGTGACTCTATATGGAAGTCATCGATGATATGCCAGTTCCGCGCGGCACCGGTGGCCGCGGAGAATCCCATACCGCCGTATGTACGGTCGATAACTCCGCTCCATGCGATGACCAGTCCTCCGTCTACATACACCTCAACCGATGATTCGTCTACGATCACTTCGACGTCATGCCACTTGTAGTCCTCGGTCCGGTTATCGTTCTTGTAGGCCAGATGGTTACCCGGCTGGTCTTTTATCAGGGCGATATGCCTTTGTGATGGGTCCCCGTAACCGCCCCCGTTGTAATAGTTGTCGAACTCGATACCATATCCGGGCACCGGGGTTCTGCTTGCATGCGGCGATGCGGAAAAGCCCAGGCTGCCGCCGTAATCCGGATACCTCGGTGAATAATCGGATTTCTTGTTAAACATGAAGACCAGCCCGTCCGCACCGGAACCCCCACCAGCGCGATACCTGAAGCTCGCTCTGAACGGTTCGAATACATCCTGTGTGAGCCACGCTTGGCCCCACCTCCATGCGGCATTCGGCGTGAGGATTACATATTCGCTGCCTGCGTGCCTGTAGGCGGAACTCCTGTAGGTCCACTGTCCCGTGTCAGTACTGAAATCGTCCGTGAACGAAGGGACGGAAGCAAAAGCCCCTCCGCACAGTAAAACCATGATCCCCAGTGAAACAGAAAGTGTGGACACAAATCTTTTCATGATCCTTTTCCCCCTCTCTTTAAACGCCATAGTTACATCCCCTCTGTTTTCCGAGGGGCCCCAACAAAAAACGCCCACTCCCGAAGGGGTGGGCGTCATTACTTCTGCCACTTCGACGGCCCCTCTATCCTGAAGCTCGCTCCAGGACAGGTAGCTTTGCGCCGCCGGGTTACCCCGGTTTTGCCCTTATCGGTGGTCTCTCTGCTCTATATAGTGGTATTTTAGCGCAACCAGACATTGTTGTCAAGAAAAAAAGTAAATAAAAAAGTAGGTTAGAGGGTTAATAACTGTGGGCAAGACAATAAATAAGTCAAACGTATCAGGCATTGGGAAGAAGGCTTTGCAGTTCCCGCCTTATTTATGCACTCCGTAGATTTCCCGGAATTTGTTTGAACCCTGCTTAAAGGGGTTTTTCTTCAGCAAGGAGGAATGCCCCTTTTCCCTCTACACCTTCAGCAGCGCCATGCCTATTTTCGGGTCAAGCTCCCTTGTGGCCTTGATGCCTTCGAGTTCCATGATGATGGCTTCCAGCACGAGGAAGGTCTTCGAGCCCTCGCGCATGCAGCCCACCTTGACCTCGTCGCGCTTGCCGTATGCGCCGTGCAGGTGGACCTTCGGAGTGTCGCCCTCCCAGAAGATGGTGCCCACGGCCAGTATCTCATGGCTCTCGTCAAGTTCGCGCCACATGGGCTTAGGCGGAAGATCCTCGGTCTCCGGGCCCACGACGAACTTACCGGTTTTCATGCCGCCCACCAGGTTGAATACCGCTGAGCGGATATCCTCTTTTTTTGCGATGTCCATGAGGCTTTCGAGCACGTCGTCTCCGTCCTCGAACCTCGCCACTATCACCCGTCCAACCTTGCCTGTCTGATATTTCATATCAGTCCTCCGTATAGAATCGGTGTAATCGTTTCACGGCCTCTATTTTATCCTTATTGCCTACCTTCGCGCTCTCTATGGCGCGGCGCATGATGAGGATGGTCTTATCATATGTCCGTCGGTCCACCGGAAAGGGCGTGCCGTCCTTGCCTCCATGGGCGAAGCTGAACTGTGCCGGNNGCCGGGTCGCGCCACGAGGGGGACTTGCCGTAGAGCAGTTCGCCAAGCAGGCTCAGGGCGCGGATGCTCTTTGTCCCTACGCCCCTAATTCCAAGGAGCTGCTCGAAGTCATGCGGCTGGGCCTCATAGGTCTTCACCAGCGTGCGGCGCAGGTTCTCGGGCCGGATGTCGGCGGGGCTTACGTTGTGTCTCATGGGCGCAGTGTATTCCTTCATCAGCTTTTCCGGGTGTTCACGGGCAAGTTCGGCAGAGGCTGTGCGCGAGCCTTCGCTCTCGTGCGCGGTAAGGTTCAGGATATGAAGCCCCTGTTTCTCCGAGCAGACAGCCGAGTGGGGCTCATCCACGAAGTCCGTTACTTTGTCCGAAAGCCAGTGGTAGCGGCGCGCGGTGCGGTCGGCGTCGTTCATGCCCTGTTGCACAATAGCCCACTTGCCCGTATCTGTTAGGATGAAAACATGATGGTAGAGCTGGTATCCGTCCTGCACTGCGGTATTGTCCACCTTGGCCGAGATACGGCTTGCGTGAATTAGCGGAGCCGGGTCGACACCGATGATACCGGAGTATTGTTCTATCTGTTGCGGTGTCTTTCTCGATGTCGCGCCCTTGCCCCCGGCGATGTACAGGCCCAGTTCGCGTTCCATTCCGGTAAGCCCCTGCTTGAGCGCACCGGTCACTGTGGTGGTCACGCCGCTTGAGTGCCAGTCAAATCCGAGCACACATCCCAATGCCTGGAACCAGTAGGGGTCCGAAAGCTTTCTCAGAAATTCTTCGTGCCCGGCGTCCGTAATAATGGCCGCAAGTATCTGACGCGCAAGCGCTGCCATGCGCTCAAAGAGCCAGCGCGGTGCTTTCCCGTAATGAAGGGGCAGGGTAGCGGAACCAGTGCGGGCCATGAGCGCCCTACCAGGTGATGGACATGATGCGTTCGATGTCGCTCTGAAACTTGTTGTACTTGCAGTCGAGGACCATGCATATCTCGGAGCGGTAGCAGATACCATCGCGTATGACCACATGCACGGTAACGCCGGAACGGTCGCTGTGTGGGCAGATCATGTGCAGCTTGCCCGTCATCTCCGAGAACTTCTTGGTCTTCAGGACATCGCGTTTTGATACCTTCATACCCCTATTATAACGGCCTTTCTGCCATGATGCATCCCCTCGAGGGACTTGCCATTGCAAAGCCTCCCGGCCTCTGATACAATCGGGCTATCGAATGGGTAAGGAGGTATTTTGCGGAACATGAGAAAAACATTCATAGTATTCACAATGTTAGTTCTGGTAGTGCTTCTGGGGTCCATGGCGTTTGCCAAACACCATACTGCGGAAGAGCGGGGGAAGGCCCTTTTCGAGGACCCGACGTTCGCCGATGGCAAGATCGCCTGCAGCGCCTGCCACGTAAACGGTGCGATGCTTCAGAACGTGAACTCCAAGAAGAAGTTTCGTGTTGCGGGCAAGACACAGGACAGCCTTGAAGAGGCGGTGAACGCCTGCATTGTAGCCGCCAACAAGGGAAAACCCATTCCCGTGAATTCCTCTGAAATGAAGGACATCATTACTTACATCAGGACATTTGGCAAGTGAGCGCTTCGGCCCGCATCTGGCCTTGGCGTATACTGACCTCCTGAAAGGAGTACGGATGAGATACCTTTTCATTATTGCGGCTGTGATTCTGCTTCTGTCCTCGGGGCTCTGCCTTGCACAGGAGAAGGTGGTTGCCGAGATAGGAGAGGACGGTGTCCAGACCGTGGAGATCGTTGGAGGGGAGTATTTTTTCAAGCCCGGGCACATTGTTGTGAAAGTGAACGTTCCGGTGAAGCTCATCGTCAGAAAAACCTCCCTGATCGTGCCGCACGATATTGTCATGGATGCCCCCGAAGCGGGGATGAATTTCAAGATCAATTTCGGCCGCGACGGCGAGGAGGTACATTTCATCCCCAAAAAGACCGGCATCTACCCTTTCTATTGCGACAAGAAGCTTCTTTTCTTCGACAGTCACCGGGAAAAGGGCATGGAGGGGAAGCTGGAGGTTGTTGAATAACCGTGTGCTTTGGTAGAAGGTGCGCATGAGTCCTTGAAAGGAGGCTCCCCATGAAAAAGAATGTTGGCGGCGTGGACAAGACGATACGCCTCGTGCTGGGTGTCGTTTTTGTAGGCCTGGGTGCACTGGCCCCGATTGGCGTGGCCGGACGGCTCGTGGCCTTTGTGATCGCGGCGGTTGCGCTGTTAACCGCCTTCGGCGGCTTCTGACCGCTCTGGAGAAGGTGCTCGGGATAAGCACCTACAAGGAAGATGAGTAGCCATACTGTCCGCTACTGTCTGACTCCCTGACCGCCGCAGGCCTGAGCCAGCGGCGGTTTTCTTATAATTAATGTCAAACCATGTTAGAGGCACTAATCAAGTGTTTCTGGACCACTTGATTAGTGTATCAATAGGTAACTGTATAGCATTAAGCTAGAAACACCCATTGACACTTGAGTGACAGGCATCATTAGTATGGCAACTGCACGAGTAATAACAGTCACAGCAGGACATATGTTGATATCCTTCTGGGGAGTGACAGTTACAAGAATGATTGTAGTCGTGACAGGAGTCGCCTGTGGTAAATCCTTCCATTACCTGAATACCACCTGCCAATACCGAGTTCAGGAATTCCACACCAAAATGCATCATTTTGCCGATACTCTTAAACATCGACCCCTTCATATGATGCGTTGAAAGGTGCATCTCTGGCCCGTATGGGCTGTGTGAATCGTGGGGAAATGGTACGGCGAAAACGGGCTCTCTGAGCGGGCCGGATGTGCTTCGGTCCGGAGCTGTATAAGTACGAGGTGCTCCATTGGGATACATTCTGTGCATTTCAGTACGATATTTTTCAAATTCCTCCCTGGCAACACTTAGGGGTTCTCTTGCCCCTTCCAGACTGGTAGTGTGTACTGTTTTTTTCTTTAAATCGTTACTTGTCGTTGCTTTGCGTTCCTTGGGCATGTTTTCTCCTTGTATGTTTTCTTAGCAGCTTATGATCTCACACCAGCGCACCCTTGCTATCGCGTTTACAACGATCAATGCGAGCCGGGCTCCAGGGTTCGTGGAAATGATACATTCTTTTATGTGGTAACCGCCTTTAAATACCTTTCCCCAGATTAAATATGTTCCATCGCTGTCGGCTGTGCCTGCAAAGACCAGAGAATTAAGTTCCTGCAATGGCTTTGCCGGCCTGTATTCAATGGAGAGGTGTACGCAGCATCCTCCTCCGATAACGGCCGAGCCAAGTCCGGCTGCTGCTGTTCTTGTGGTTATGGCCATCAGGCGCGTGACATGCTCAGGCTCGCCACCTGCTCTCTCTGCCTCCATGGCCTTTTTGAGAGAAGCTTCATCCAGCGATGTGGCCGCAGCTTGCCTGAGAACGTCAGTGGCCCCAGGGAAGGAGCTTGTCATCATGTACAAGCCTTTCAGGTGGGATTGTGATTCCATGCTAAGCGGTTTTGTCCCTGGCTCTACAAGGAGTTCCTTTGGTATTTTCTGGCACTCCGTATGACCGCAGCAGCACTTTGACACCGGATGACAGCAATGTGTACAGAACCCGTGATAACTCGGAACGTGTGCATGAGCATGGTGTCCCCCTCTCATATGATGAGAAGGATTTGTATGAGGGGCATAATTCTTTATCATCTTTGTCAGCCTCCGTTCATTCTCATTAACAGCAGATGGTTTCGCACCACCGTAAATGGACAGTGCAGTCACTGAACTTGATCTTGACCAGTGCTCCTGGCGAAGCCATCGCAAAGTGTTCCTTGACATGATAACCTTCGGTTATTCCGTTGACTTCCCATGTGGTGGTCGCGTTTTCCTCCTGCATTACAATTGCGATCTTCGGTGAATCACCGGTTTTTCTGTATTCAAGGGTAAAGGTTACATCTGTTAATCCGCCAATCAATGCCTCCCCGGCCTCTGAAAGCTCGCAGGGTATTTTAAAAGGGGACGCTGCGTGATGACAGCTGCAGTGGTGAACAGGGTGGTTACAGGCATGGCACCAGGCGTTTGACGAATCATACGTATAGTAATACAGATATCCGACATACGGTGTTACCGGTGTGCAGCATTTCTGATGAAATAGAGACATGGTGGCCTCCTTGTGGTTTTAAGGCTACGGCGCCTGTTCTTCGGTTACTTTCTTTACCGCTTCAACGCTTGAGCTCAGGAACTGCTCCATAACCTGGGCGACATTGTGTGGTATGCCGCTGTCCAGCACCTGTTTTGCTGTGTCGTAGATGACCTTGTTTAACGGGCCCAGAATACTTATAGCCATAAATCCTCCTTTTATGTTCCGTTCTCTTTAGGAGTATCCTTCCTGAGAACCTTTGTTTACGCTCATTTCATGCATCTCCCTGCTGATCATCCTTGATGCCTGTGTTCCCGATAGTTCCATGAGGCTTCTGGTTATCTCCGTGGTCCACTTCATGTTCTGGAGAGGATTCGAAACCACTCTTCCTGCCGAGCTTGCCAGGGCGGTTAAGGCCGTAATGATCTGCCCGGTAAGATGCCGTACACTCCCTTTGTCAGGATCGATGAGGACGGATCTCCAAGATTCCACCGAAAGAGGGAGCGACTCAAGCAGTGTGGAGAGCGATAGAACACGGCTGGCGGGCAACGTGCCGCTGAACAAACCACTGCAAAAATCTTCAAAGTCGGGATTTGCCCTTATCATCCGTGAAATGCCCTGGAGCAAAAGCAGATAGAGCTCCTTCAAGTGCGGATTCTTTGAAAGCGAGAGCATAAGCTCGCCGAGCATCCGGTTCACGCCCGCTCTTTCCCTCCAGACGAGCTCATAATGTCCAAGCGTGTCGGCGGAAACATCTCCGGAACGAAGGGCTTCCCCCGCTACCTGAGCGGCGAAGTAAGCGCTTTCTATTGCCATGTGTATGCCGCCCCCGTTGACAGGGTCGGCCATGTTGCCGGCGTCTCCGACCAGCATGGTTCCATGGGAGACCAGCTTCTCGGGTCTGCTGAACCTGACAATGCCCCCCTTGGGGCTTGATACCCTTCTGGCACCTGAAAGCATTTTCTGCAGAGAAGTGCTGACGAAATCCTCAAAGACCGCATTCAGTTTTATTTTGTGATTAAAGTTCCTGTCCTGAGTATACCCTATGCCTATATTGGCCTCGCCCTTATCGTCGACAAATACCCATCCGTATCCAGGGAAAAATCTTTTGTCAAAGTAGACCCTGAACGGCATGTTATCTGCCTCGACATTTGTGTAGTAAGCGCGGATACCCACTGCGGCCACGCCCTGGGATATCTGGTTGCCTATGGCACGGGATACAAGTGAGTTCGCTCCGTCGGCGCCAATGACCAGCCTGGCCCGGAAAGTACGCATCCCCTCAGGTGTTTCCGCTTCCACTGACATGCATTCGCTTTCCTGCTGCAGTTTTGCAGCCTTGCAGTCCGGGATGAAGTGTACTCCTTTTGAAACGGCATGATGCACAAGTATATGATCGAGATCCTTTCTTTTCAGCAGGATGCTGAACCAGGGGTATCCCGTATTACGGGGAAATGTGCTGGTTAGGACATGCTCATCATTGATAAAAACACTTCCCTGTGTCAAACAGGATTTTGTTCTTTCCAGGACCGAATCTGCACACCCAAGGACTTCCAGCCAGTAGAGAGCTTTCGGGGTTAATGCGTCCCCACAGACCTTGTCTCTGGGAAATCGATCCTTATCGAGCAGGAGGACAGAAAATCCTTGTCCCGCGAGGAATGCGGCAGCGCTGCTCCCGCCGGGGCCAGCGCCAACTATGATTATATCTTTGATTTCCTTATATGGGTCGCCTGCCATTCCCGATCCTTGTGATGAACTATGCTTTTTCTGTTATGTTCAGAACGACGGGTATCTTGAGTTCATGGTCGCCGGTAATGTGTACCACGCCATAATAAATATCGGGAGGGGTGTCGAAAGGAATTTCGCCTGAAATGATAAATTTGTCAAAATCCGCCGGGGCTATTTCCTTCTTGGAGGGCGAAAGCGAGAAGTCCCGTCCGATGAACATGAACTGATTGTTCTGGCCCATAAATCCTTCAAGCTTGAGCTTTACCTTTCTTGTTTTTTCTGTTGAATCATTATTAATCGAAAAAGATAATGAAAGTTTATCTCCAGGAGATATGGGCAGGCGGTTGACAAGATGCGTAAGTTCAGGTTGCCCGCCTTCTGCGGTCCCCGGTGAGGTGGTCTCGGAAGAAGGCTCGCCCTGCTGGTCATTATGGGAAGACAAACCCATTATGTCCAGTTTATCGGGAATGATCTTGTCAATTGCCTGCTCCTTGACCAGGCTGCCCAGACGTGTAACAAGAGTTACGCCGAGCCCTATGCCTGCTTCCGCAAGGTTAAGGCTCTTATTGAGCAGCTGACTTATCTGGTCAGCGTTATATATGGGACTGCTTTCGTGTGTCCTCTTAGCGGACCCTGCCGTTTTCTTTNNCTTTTTTGAAGAACTCTTTTTTGCAGATGATTTCCTAGGGCTGGTGGATGTCTTCTTTGCTTTGGGCTTCATGAGTTTCCCCCTTTCTAGCAACAGTAGTTACAGCAGTCATGACATCCTCTTGGATGACAGTGACTTCCGCAGGAATGGTGGCAGTGGCTTGTGTAGTGAGAGGTACAATGGCTGATATGGCAGGAGCAGTCGTGTATATGGCTTCCGGGCCATGCTGTTCCTTCAACTATGTTCCTTACAACACGTGCGCCCCCGTTGAGCACATTCGTGGAAAGAGTAACAAAGCTGCCGAATATTCCTATGAGCCCCTGATGGCCTCCGTGGCAGCAATGGGTCCCCTCATGACTATAATGGTGTCTTCCATGCATGATCATTCTCCGCTCATGACACAATTTTCTGCCCTTGTTGAAAGGGCAGGGTTGTCCTGAATGCTAAAAGATGCCCTGGGTTGTCCAATAGTAAGTTCTCTGTTAACGGCGGCTTTCGGCTGGTTCATCATATGTTTCCGGGGCAGCTGAGCACTGGCATATGCGGTTCCCTTTCCGGCTTGGTGTGTTGCCCCCTGGTGTTCCACATTCCTGTACGATGAAGGTATTGCAGGATTCCCCGCTGTGGCAGGAACCGCATAGCTCCGGTTGTCGACTTTGCCTTTTTCGCGTCTGAACTTCTCGCGGGGAATTACCGATGTCTGACCGTTCAGGTGCAGGCGAAGGAACTCAATTCCCATCAACTGGGCCCTCAACGTATAACTGGACGGAATTTCAAAGTTCTGGTGTGTTCCCACCGATACCGCCGGAAGCTTTCTGACATTGAAATTGACATCAGGCAACTGCCTCACGGCCATGTTCATCAGCGGAAGATCAGTTACATTGAATCTGGCAATATTGATAGGCTCGATATTCTTGATTTCATTGACATGAAATGCATCGACCGTGAACGGGTCGATGTTGTTTATTTCCTTGATGTGCGCAGCCAGCGGGGCTACGTTCCTGAGGTTCAGTTCGGACCCCTTGCTGAGCTTCATTTCTGAACCTGGCTTGATAGTTATTGCCGAGGTTGGGTCGATCTGTATCGATGACCCTGGCTTGATGGTCAGGGTCGAGCCGTCCTTTAACGTGACCTCTATGGGGCCGCTTATTCCTCCACCACCCGGGATGAGATCATCAAGACCAGGCAATCCAAGCATTCTGTCCTCCCTTGCTGTTATATATCAGATTCATGATAACCTCCATGGCCAGTTGTAGTTCAGAAGAATTACTGTGGCCTCACCCGTAATGGAAGGGTTTCCCTTGATGTTCGCGGAAATAATGGCGACAGCTCGCGAAGGTCCGTTTTGGGGAGCTTTAAAGATGCCTGAGTCCGGGTCCAGGTCGCCAGGGCCGCTCAGCTTCTTCCATTCCACTTCTGTTATCCAACTGTTCCTGACAATGGTGCGGAACTGCTGTATCTTATTGCTTGGATCAATATAATCATTATCTGCCCCGTTGACATAATACAAAGAGGCTACTCTTGGGTACACTTCGACCGAGGGGACAGGTATCGGCTCCGGTCCATATCCTATAAGGACGACTTTGGCATACGCACAGCGCATTGGATCGTCCTTTATGGTAGCTACTATAATGTCCGTGAGGCCATGAGGGTAAGGAGGGGAAGCATCTACTTTCTTTGGGGCTAGGTACAGGCCTGTTGAATCAATTGTGCCTGCCCCTTTTCCCCCGTTGATATCAGTGACAGACCATATAACTTCTACGGAGGGGGAATTATAAACTTCTGCATTGAAACGGACCTGAGTGTTTACAGGGTCAACGAACCTTTCGTCCAGGAAGTAAACCTCAGCCTCTGGAGGCCACACCTCGATTTCCATCTGATGCTGGCAGATATGCGTATGCCTGTGGCATGAGTGATGGCAGAAGGAGCGCTTATGGCACAAAGAGTTTGTCAAAATAATTGTCCTGAAAAAAGCGGTATGATGATATTAGTCATCATCAACACCACTCCCAAGGTTCAGTTGCGACGAGACCTGACCCAGGATGTCTCCGCTTGCCTCCATATTCGTCTCGCAATCAACTTTACAGTCCATTGTTCCTTGTAATCCTTCGGTACCCATGGTCCCGTCGACATTAAAGGACATGCTTTGTATTTTAATGGGGAAGTTGTTTAGCTTTATTCTGACCCCACCGAATCTGGCGACAACAGGAAGCTCATCTCTCGGCCCCATAAAGGGGATGGCAACGCGTACGGGAAACTCGCTTATCTCCGCATCGACGGGGCCAATACCGGCCTCAAGCGACCCTCTGGTCTCGACTTTGAACTTGATTGGCTCGACGGACGTATCAATACGCATGCTCGGCTTGCTGGTCATTTTACCGAGAGCCTTGAACTTCATGTGTTCCCCCCTTTGAAGTTAATCGGTTGGATCCGGTTCCTGAGGATAGATGTTCTCCGCCAGTTCACCACACATGCTGTCAATCTGCTGGTTCAGAACTTCAAAACCCTTCAGCGCCTCTGATATCTCCTCGCAACTCTGGCCACTGATGGCAAGAGAGACAAGAGGTCCAAGCTTGATTCTCAGGTCGATGTTAGCCATACAACTTATACCCCTATTGGAAATTGATTGGTTACAGTATAAAGAGCACAACCCTAATTGTCAATAATATAAATAATATTAGATAAAGTATTGCTACTGCTTGATATCTGGGTCATCATGCTCCTTTGCAGAGCCATTCGAACCATTGCTAGAGCCATTTGATTGGGTAGATATCTCCTTTTCGCATGTCTGCGCAATAACCAGAAGCACATCCATCAGTGAACTTAACGAATTGATGGAATCTTTCTGCGTTTTATCCATCAGGCCGTTCAGGGAATGAAGGGACTCCGCAATCGCTTTCCCCTTGTCTGTTTTACGGAATTCCCTTCCCCTTTCAATAATTACCGAACTGAACTGGTCAATTACCGATAGGAAACCAAAGAGTATGTCCGAAGCTTTATCTTTTTCCATTGGAGCAGCTTTTTGCGTGACAGGCCTGCATTTTTGGCAGCCTAATCTGAAATCCTCCCTACTGGGTTCCCATACCGCATAGAATGGGGTGTCAGTTTCACTCCTGACCACCTGACATGTGGATCTATGAAGTTTCGAGCCCGCAATGTCGAACATAAAAGGAGCCTTGACCGCCTCGTCTCTGTAGTCGATTCTGAACAACGGAAGATTGTCTTTGATCTGACCTGAGTCATGCCACTCCTGAAGTTTTAGTGAAAATTGATCTACCAGATATGACCATGTTATCCCGTTGAGCTCCTTCATTTATTCATACACGGTCCACATGGACTGTCCGCGGTTCTTTTCAAGTTTGTGCTTTTCCAAGCGGGTGACGAAGTAACGGTACAGAAACCCGCTCAGGAGATAATAACCGTTATTCTTCTGGAATCCCTCTTCGATCTTCTGCATGCTTTTCATGAATATCCTGGAGAGCGCCTGTGCAGGATTTCTGACCATATTCATGTACGTGGTCCTCTTGTAAAACCTGTCAAAATGACAATCACCGTGGTCGTCTATGAACATGATTAATGAGCCTGCAGTGAATATAAGGTTGTGGTGTTTAAGGGGAAGACGGGGAACGAGTAGTAATGCGAGAACGGTGATGGCGTGTCCGCTTCTGTCGCGGGCGCATTTCCTGAACACATTCAGGAGTTTTCTACGCGAGATGTCTTTCAGGTGGGCCAACCTGAGTTCCACATCTTTTCTTTGCGCAAGGTACAGCCAGAATATGGACTGGCGCAGCATTGGTTCGAGTATATCTCTTTCCGAGAAAAGCCTGCTGATGATCACATAAAAAAGCTTCTCTCTTTCATTGCGAACCTCGAACCACCCCTTTGTAAGGAGCCGCTCATAACGCTCAAGATATTCACGTGACGCTTCATCTCCAAAATCATCTAGGAAGCTGTCTCCCAGAAAGCAGCAGGCACCGTACAGGATGCCAATACGTTGCCTCCTCGCGTCAAAATCATGCCCGGTTACTTCTGTGCATGCGTGTGCGACTAGGGTCATCTTGGTACTCAGTGCGACCAGTTTGTTGTACTCACTGCCGCTCTCGTTTTCAAGAAGGTCAGGAAAGTAAGTGCGGACCAGAGGCTTAAGAAATCCATCTACCTTGTGATGGTAAGTGCGCATGAGTGTATCAATCGTTTTCAGCAGGTCTCCCTGCGGTTTCCAAGTATCAATGATTGAGGCGTACCTATTCAAGTGATTTGTATTTTCTTTCATTGACTTAAGGAAGAAACATGTTAAATGGTTGTTAACTCGAAGGCTTACAGTTTCTTTAATGCGTATATTACATAGTGCATGGGAAAATGTCAATAAATGTGGGCATGCAAATAATAGCTCAAAATAGGTGTTAAGTCACTAAGTTAAGAGCCAATAAACAAATAAAATTAGGAAATAATATAATATCGTAAGTGATAAGT
>JABAHP010004567.1_pt1 | contig 37904 bp, 61 predicted proteins | sample 7062081 | NCBI WGS metagenome assembly JABAHP01 (sample SAMN14534357, study PRJNA622989) | marine sediment metagenome | biome: marine biome [ENVO:00000428]; feature: marine pelagic biome [ENVO:01000023]; material: deep marine sediment [ENVO:00002113] | place: India: Gulf of Kutch | collected...
CGATTTAAATGTGACAATAAAACTCCATTGGGCTATTCTTGGCGCATGAGCGAACCGTGGGCCAAACGGAGCACTGAGACGTCTCTGGCGTTTTCGGCGTTCTGCGATTTCCTCCAGATGGGGCCAGCTCGCTCGCTTGTCGAATGTGCTCGAGAGTTCGACCATCGGCTTCACTCCGTGAACACCTGGAGCCGCCGGCATGACTGGTTCGCCCGGGCCGAGGCCTATGACGTCCAGGAGCTCGCGGTCGCCGCCGCCCGGCACGAGCGGCGCCGGGCCGAGATTCGGCAGAAGCTCATGGAGCGGGGGCTCGAGATGGCAGAGGTCGCGATGTCCGTGGCCGCTGGCCGCGTGACCGATCCCTGTATCTGCCCGCACCGAAAGCCACCCGGTGGTATCTCTGGAATCGAGCTGGCCAAGTGGGCCGAGAACATACAGCCCTGCCGCTGTGGTGCGTGGGCCCCGATCCGAGATCGCGAGGGCGCATACATCGGCGACCGGCCGCTGGTGGCTCCATCGACGCGCTATGTAGCGGCCGTCGGCATCTTGGATCGCAACGGCATCACCGTCCCGAAGCGAGTTGAGCTCACCGGGGCCGATGGTGAGGCGCTGCAGCTCGAGGCTCGGGCGCTCCTCGGCGGCCTGAGTAATGCGGCGCTGGACGCGCTGGCCGCTGTCTTCCCGGAATCCGATGGCGACGACGAACCCGCTTGAGCTCTTCTCGCGTCTCGGCGCCGAGCGTGTCCGAGAGGCCATCCGGGCCGAGCAGTGCACCAGGTCGCTCTGGGAGTTCGTCCGGGGGGCCTGGCATATCCACCACCCTCACATCGAGCTCGTTGAGTCGCGGCCCATCAGAATCATCTGCGAGCACCTCGAGGCCGTCACCGCCCGAGAGATCCGGAACCTCCTCCTCAATATCCAGCCGGGTTTCGCTAAGTCGCTGGTCGTCAGCGTCTATTGGCCGGCGTGGGAGATGATCCGCTGGCCTCACTACCAATACCTATGCGTCGGCGCGCTCAAAGACGTGGTTCTTCGTGACGCGATCCGGATGCACCAAGTGATCGACTCGCCCTGGTATCAGCGGAGCTTTATGCCGCAGTGGGAATGGTCGGCCGAGCAGGACGCCAAGGGATACTATACCAACACCGTCGGCGGTGGTCGCATGAGCCGGAGCGTCGGCATGCAGATCACCGGGCTCCGTGGCAACCGCCGGGTCGTCGACGACCCGATCGACGCCGGCGACGCCAAGCGCGACTCGGCGCGGATGGAGCAGACGAACGATTGGCTGGGCGCCGCGTTCGCCAACCGCAAGTCCACCAAGGACGACCCGATGGTCATGATCATGCAGCGCTTGCATGAGATCGATCCGTCGTGGTGGATGCTCGAGCACGAGTCGGACGTGGTTCACGTGGTCATCCCAAACGAGTACGACGGCGAGCGGCGCTATAGCGTGCTCGGGGAATACGAATGGAGGACCGAGATCGGCGAGCTCGCCTGTGAGGAGCTCTGCGATGATGCCGAGACGGGGCGGATGAAAAAGGCGCTCGAGGACGATTACGACGGACAGTATCAACAGCTGCCGGTTCCGAAGGTCGGCCAGATCTTCCAGCTCGAGTATTTCCAGCGATGGGATCCGCGGGTCCTCCCGGATTTCGACACGGTGATCAGCTCGTGGGACTTGAATAACCTGAAGCAAAAGCGAGCGACGAAGGACACCGATCCGGTGGGCGGTCACACCTGGGCCCGGGCCGGTGATGACTACTATCTGCTCTGGCGCTACAACATGAAGATCGGGCTGGCCGACAGCGTCTCGGCCATCCAGAAAAACATCGCCGATTTTTCGTCAGGCGGTCCGGCGTTCGAGAGTCTAGACCTGAACCGCGGGCTGATGCGTGTCCTGATCGAGGGCAAGGCAAACGGACCGAGCGCCGTCGCGATGCTCCGGTCAAGCCCGGAGATAGCGCGACTGATCGAGAGCATGCCGGTGCAGGGTGAGGACAAGGTGCAGCGAGCCCGGGCCCACGAGCTCAAGGCCAAGCTCGGCCAGATCTATCTCCCGCCGAAGTCCTCACGGTTCGGCTGGGTCGATGCCGAGTTCCTCCCGCTGGTCTGCGGCTTTCCCCGAAAACGGCACGACGAGGATGTTGACGCGATGGCCCAGGCTCTGTTATGGTTCGACTCGAACCCCTCAGGGGGTTTCCGGGTGTACTGACATCATGGGTCTGCGCGAGCTACTCCACCGCACTGGGTCAAGCCGAAAGCCCGAGAGGGTCACCGCCGAGGTCGTTCCAGACGACCCGGTGGAGGCTCACCGCCAGGGGAAGTTGAGCTTCGAGGCGGCCGTCGGCCGGATCACGGGTAAGAGCTCGTCCGAGTTCATCGTGTTTCCATCCACCGGCGCCTGGCTTCCAAACTTCGGGTTCACGAGTAACAACTTGGACCAGTCGATCGCCGCTAGTACCTGGGCCTATTCGTGCATCGTGTCGAACGCCCGGGCGGCTTCGGAACTTCCGCCGATCGTGCAGACCCGGTCGCCCGGCGGCCCGTGGGAGCGCAACGCGACGCACGAGCTGAACCGCCTGATCGACGTTCCGCTTGGCGGCGCTCCTCGCTGGCCGGCTTGGGGTTGGAAGCAGCTGACCCAGGTCGGCATCATGCAGCGCTACGCCATCGGCAACAACTACCTGATGCCGGCCGTGGATGGCGATCGTCTGCTCGCCCTCTTTCCGATCATGAAGCCCGGATCGGTCAAGGCCATCGAGAACCCAAGCGACGGTCTGCTTGACGGCTGGGACCTGGGCGCCGGGCGCGGCCGCCTTCCGCTCGACGGCCTGGTCAACATCATGAGCCCGACGGCCGGGAGCTTGTGGGACGGCATCAGCCCGCTGGGGGTCGCCGAGGAGGCCGCCACGGTGGACGCCATCGCCTCAGCTCGGCAGCGGGCGGCGGCGCAGAACCGGGCGGCGCCCGGCCTGATCGTCGTGATCGATGATATCTGGGGCCAAGGCCTGAGCGAGGACCAAGAGAATGCAGCGCTCGAAAAACTGCGCGACAGATACACCGACGCCGCCGACAGCGGCAAGCCGATCATCTTCTCGAAGGGCACCGAGATCCACGACCCGCCCTCCCAGTCTGTGGGAGACTTGGCGATCTACGATGCGCGCCGTTTTTCGCGTGATGAAATTCTGGCCGTAATCGGGACACCCCCGCCGATGGTCGGGATCTACGAAAACGCGACCCTGCAGAACTTCGACAACGCCTTCCGGGTCTGGTGGATGGACGTGTTGTTTCCACTGCTCGGCGAGACGTATCACGGTATCAACTCACAGGCGATCTGGCCTCGGTACGGCCAGAACGTCAGGCTATGGTACGACCCGGCGCGCTCCGACATCGGCGTCCTTTTGCAATCGGCCAAGCTGGACGTGGCGAAGAAGATCCGCGACCTCGGATATACCGCCAACGATGCGACCCGGGAGGCCGGGCTTGACATGGCCTTTGTGAAAGAGTTACAAGTGTATAACACCGACCTCGCCCGGGCCGGCCGTGACGGCGGCGCCGAGGAAGGTTCGGAGGCGGCCTAGATGCCCATTCTCGAGATCGAGGGATACGCCAGCGTCGCCGGCGTAATCGACGAAAACAGCCGGATCTTCATGCCAGGCTGGGCGGCCGGATTTCTCGCCGCAAACCCCGACCTGAGCGTGCCGCTGCTCTGGCATCACCAAGACAGCTGGCAGAAGATTCCGATCGGCTTGGCCTCGGGGTTTTCCGAGGATGACATCGGCCTGCACTTCGTCGCCGAAATCGCGGACACCTCCGACGGCCGGGACGCTGCTGAGATCATGCGGACCTTCGGCCAGCTCGGATCCAGCTTCCGCTTTTTCAACGGCGACGGATTCCTCGACGGCGACTTCAACACCGTGGTTACCGCCGCCGATTTCGACGAAATTTCTATCATGTCGCCGGGCCGCCAGGCGAACCTGCTGGCAACGGCCGGAATCGCCGGTGAGTTCGTCAGCCCGGCGGTGGAATACTTGGAGACAATCGAAGCCGTGAGACGAGCAGTGGAGCTCGCGACGGCCGCATAGGAGCGTCAACATCATGGGTGACAAGGACAAGCAGAGTGAGCTGACCGGACTGAAGGGTCACACCGGGCCCGACGCCACGGCCGCAGCGGTGGCGACGGCGCTCAAGGAATTCAAGGGCGAGATCGACGGCGTGGCGGCCCGCGTCGCCGTCTTCGAGGATGGCGACGTCCTGCAGGCGGTCAAGGAGCTGATGGAGCTCAAGGACGCGATCGCCGGCCTGAGCGCGCTCGAGGCGAAGATCCCCGAGGATCGCTCGGAGGAGATCGAGAAGCTCAAGGCCAAGCTGGATGGCGTCCAGGCGCAGCTGCTCTCGGGCCAGGCGGCGCCCGGCGGCAAGGAGAAGCCCAAGACCCTCGGCGAGGTGATCTTCGAGGACGAGGGTTTCCAGGCGATGGTCTCCAAGGAGACCTCAGCGACGAAGGCCTTCAAGATCAACCTGAGCGAGCAACGGAAGGCGCCGACCCTGTCGGTGCCGGACATCCTCGCCGGCGTGAGCGCCGCGCCGGTGCTCGGCGCCGACGACCTCGGCCCCCTGCGGTGGTCGACCCGCCAGGTCGAGATCGTCACCGAGCCGAAGGAATCCGTCGCCGCATTCGTGCCGGCCATCGGCGTGATTCCGGCCCCCGGCTTCCAGGTGTACGAGTGGCCCGAGGAGACCCTGGACAGCGCGACGGGTTACCTGCGCACGACGCTGTCCGTCGCCCTGACCGGGTCCTCAGTGGCGCCGACGGATACCGCCGAGGTGGCCGACGCCTCGCATTTCGTGATCGGGACGTATGTCCGGTTCTTCGATGCCGCCCGCAACTTGCTCGGGCGGCTCGAGCTCGTGAACGTCGACACCGGCACCACCCCGAACCAGCTGATCTTCGACACCAATGCGATCGACTGGGACCAAGCCGTCGACACGAACGTCACCAGCGAGCACTGGCTCGGCACGCCCGAGAGCGAGGGCAAGCCGTACACCATGCTCGCCGGCGACACGACCAGCGTCAACGCGGTGACGATCGCGATCATGGCCGCCGCCACGCGGCAGCAGCTCCTCAGCCCGTCCGGCATCATGTCCTGGATCGATCAGGAGCTTCCCGATCGCACCATCCGCAACATCGCGCAACAGCTCCTTTACGGGGCCGGCACCACCGGGAAGAGCCTCCTCGGGTTCTGGAACGTCTCAGGCGCCCAGACCTACGCCTGGTCCGAGGGCGAAATCGGCGACAACCGGATCGACGCCGTCCTTCGCGCCGCGCTGCTGGTGCTCGGCGGAACGCCCGCGATCGTGATGAACAAGTTCGAGCTGCGCACCCTGCGTCTGCTCAAGGACACGAACGACGGTCAGTACCTCCATTCGCAGATCATCGGCAAGGTCTCGATGGAGATGGTCGCCGGTCAGTGGGTGCTCGATGGCCAGTACCCGATCATCGTGAGCGAGGCGGTCAAGGACGGGGACTTCCTGGTCTGCGATTTCGCGATGGCCTCGAAGATCATCGACGCCGAGGACGAGTCGCTCGAGTGGGGCGTCATCAACGACGACTTCGCCCTGAACCAGCGCCGCGCTCGTTACGAGCGCACCCTGGCCCACGCGGTGCAGCGGAAGAAGAGCTTCGTGCTCGGTGAGTGGGACAACGCTCCCAGTACTTGATCCTAACGCCTGTTCTGCCCGGGGTGGGTTGCAGCTCTCCGCGCTCGCCCCGGGCGGCAGGCCTCGAGGTGAGAAAATGTCGATCCGACTGGTTCTGGACAAACCCTATGGCGAACACGCCAAGGGGTCGATCAAGCGCTTTCCCAATATGGTCGCGATGCGACTGATCAAGGAAGGCATCGGCCACGAGGCCGGGGGCAAGGAGGACGCCGAGGCCAAGGCCAAGGCCGATCACGAGGCCGCCGTTGCGGCGAACGCCGAGCGCGACGCCGCGCTCAAGGACCTCGATGCCGGCGGCGGCAAGAAGAAGGCCAAGAAGAAGAAGGCCAAGAAGAAGGACAAGCCGGCCGAGGCCTGATCCCAAAGCCGTGAGCGATGGCCCTTGTCCGAGACACTCGCACCTGGGACGCTGACAAGGACGCCCTCAGGGGTTACCTTGGCCTGCCGATTCCAAGCGCATACGATTCGCAGCTCGAGCTCTGGTACACCCAGGCCGCCGAGGAGGCGGACGTATACTTTGGCCTGACCCGTTGGACAGATTCGACCGGGGGCGACATACCACAGCCGACGGGAGTCAAGACGGGCCTGTTCGACTGGGTTCGCGCCGTCCTCGAGGCCTACAAAAACGCTGCCGCCGCTGGGGGCGTAACATCGATCAAGACGGCGCAACTGGCGCGGGGGTTCTCATCCTCCAAGGGCGGCGGCGGCCTGAACTTGATCGAGCTCGGCCGGCTGGCCGCTAGCCCTTCGTGGCGGCCGTACAAGGACGACGTCATCCGGGGAGGGCTCATCTAATGGCCCGACGCCCTGGAATCGTTCGGCGCAACTTCGGCGTGACTGTCAATGACGAGCGCTTCGAGTCGTTCATCGATTCGGCCGAGAAGCTTCAGAACATGCAGCTGCGGGTCGGCATCTTGAGCGGCCGGCCTAAGTATCCCGCCGGCTGGGTAGGCACGAAAAGCCGGGTGAAGGACACCCTGAATCGCTTCGCCGCCCTTCGTGCCGCAGCTCAGAACCCCGACCGTGAACGCAGCATGCTCGGGGCGTACCGGGCGAAGAAGAAGAAAACCCCGGGCTACTCACGCCGAGCGAGGAAGAAGCGCGTCGCGGTGGCCAAGGTGGCCGCCGTCGTTGGGCTCGAGGTCGGAAGCAAACGGCCGCAGGCCGGGCTTGCCATCGCCAGTAAGCTCCTCGGCGCAAAGCTCGCGAGATCCCCGAAGGCCGGCCGGCCGAAGATTCCAGGCCTCTGGATCGAGGCCACCGAGCGGCAGGGTGATTTCCTGCAGAAGCAAGCGGGCGAGGCGATGAAGCTCGCCCTGGACGGAAAAAGCCCGAGACTTCCGATCGTGCGCTTCGGCGAGCGGCTTCGGATGGCCTATGTGGCGGCCGTCATCAGAGAGGGCCATGTTGACACCAGGCTGTTGATCAACACCATCGCCTGGGAGATCGCCGACCTGAAAAAGGAAGCCTTCCGGGCGCAATGGGCCAGGGCCCAGCGCAAGGCTCGGAAAATGATGGCGGCGAGCAAACGAGCGGCGAAGGCCAGGGCGGCGGCGAGATGACCCAGCTCGGTGAAGTGACGATGACCGTGACTCGCCAGGCGCCTGGTGATTACAACGCCATCACCGGCAAGTGGGAGGACGGCGGCGGCGGCCCGTCGACCTTCGAGATCGTGGCCAGCGTCCAGCCGGTTACGCCCCAGCTCGCCGAGATGCTACCCGAGGCCGCCCGCGAGTCGGCGCGTTTCTCGATGTACGCCGAGGTCGACCAGCCGCAGCTGATCACGGTGGACATCGGCAGCCGCCGCCGGCCCGATCGCGTGGAATACGCCGGCCGCAATTACTGGTGTCAATCGATCGGCGACTGGTCGACGGACACGGACGGAATCCCCCATTATGAATATGTGATGCTCTCGGTCGGGGAGGACGAACCCGGTGGCTGATCCCAGGCAAGCAGCCCGGCAGTGGATTCAGCTCATCTTGCCTGAGCTGTCGGCCGTGATCGACCTGGATCAGGAGGAGGCCGACGCCCCCCGGCCGCCCTATCCGGACCTGCCCTATGCTGGAATCATGCTCGAGGGCTCCCGGCCGTCCGGCTGGCAAACCCCGGCCGAGGAGATCCCCGAGACCGATCCACCCCGGCCGATCCCGGAGAAATACGACCAGCTGACCGGCTGGACGCGCGAGGGTGACCTGCTGATCATGCTTTACGGTGAGGGCGCCCGAGAGCGTGCTGAGAAGCTCCAGCTGTCTATCTCGGCCCCCAACGTGTTGGAGCTCCTCGATGGTCTTGGCGTGAGCGTCCAGCGGCCGACGACGGAGGATAACGCTGCGGCGATCCTGGACACGTCCAGAGAGCCACGGGCGTCGCTCATAATGACGGTGCTGTGGTATAGTGACATCACTACCGAGGTCGACGTCATCGAGACGGTGACATATGACCTCGATGTAAAGGAAGGCTGAGACCATGGGTGCATCCCTAGACAACCGAATCGTAGTGAACGTGCTGAGCGCGGCCGGGCCGGTTCCCACCAGGGAGTTCCGGCTGGGCTGTTACGCCTCCAACACGATCACCTTCTCCGGCGGCGACATCTACCGGATCTACGAATCCATCAACGATGTGAACGCCGACAGTGAGGTCACCGGGCAAAGCCTGGCGGCGGCGCAGAAGTTCTTCGCACAGGAGAAGCGGCCGCCGAGGCTCATGATCGGCTCGGTGGCCCTGGACGTCGGCGGGGGCGAGCTCGCCGCGAGTCTGGATGACATCCTCGAGGCGCAGGATTTCTACTGGCTGACCCTCGAAACGAAGGTCAAGGCCCAGCTCCTGCTCGCCGCTGCATGGGTAGAAACCAACAAGTGCCAAGGCTGGTTCCAGTCGAGCGACGCCGACATCCTCGCCGGGACGGCCGGCAATCTCGCCGTCGAGCTCAAGGACGCCGGCTACAAGCGCTCGCACGTGACCTATCACGAGACGGACACGGACGAGCTCGCTCTCGGCCTCGGCGCGAACTTCTTCTTCACCGATCCCGACATCGGCGCCACCACGGCCGCCGACCAGACATCGGTCGGAAGCGCGGCCGACGACATCAGCACCACCGAGAAAAACAACGTGCTGGACGAAAACGGCAACGTGTACCTGCCGTTCGGCACAACCCCGGTGATGTACGCCGGCACCATGGCCGACGGCGGCTGGATCGATTACATCCTCACGAGCGACTGGCTCGAGAACCGCTCCCAGGTGGCCCTGATCCAGGCCATCCTCGATCGGGTCGCCCTCGGCTCGAAGGTCGGTTACACCGACAAGGGGATCGCGTACCTCGAGGGCAAGGCCGGCAAGGTGATGGAGCAAGGTGTCGCCGCCGAGAGCCTCCAGGAGGGCACCTGGTCGATCACGGTGCCGAAGGTCGCCACGGTGGACGCGCCCACCCGCCGATCGCGTGGGCTGGCCATGAGCGCCACGGCCTACACGACCGGGGCCGTCCAGGAAATCAACTACACCATCTACCTGCTGGAGGGCTGAGAAATGGCCAAGCAGCTCGCAACGATCGTCGATACCAACTTCATCAGCCTTACCCTCGGTGCGATCGAGTTCAGCGGCTTTGCCGACGGGGACGCGGTCGCTCACAATTTTCCCAATTCCGACTTCGTCGCGAATTCGGGAAGCGATGGGGCGGTGACCTTGGTGCGGCAGCACAATAACCACAGCATGATCGTCGCTCGGACCATGCAGGGCAACTCGCTCAACGCCCTCCTGACGCAGCTGCACAACGCATCGCTGCGCGTCGGCGGGACGTCGTATCCTTTGTTCTTCAAGGATTTGAAGAGCAACCTGACGGTGACGAGCGCGCAGGCGGTGATCGAAAAGCAACCCGACTTCGGCTTCGCCGACAGCGCCAAGCCGTGGGACTGGGGGATCATCGTGATCAACCCGGAGATCGCCGGCGGCGCTGGCGTGCCGGTCTGATCCATCGGTCACAAAGGAGAGCATCTTGACCGACCACATCACAGCGATCAAAGGCGCCGACGGCCTGCACCACGGCTATCGGACGTCGGTCTTCCCCCTGCGCCAGCTCGTCGATCTCGAGCTCAAGCTGGGTCGCATCATGGGCGGCGCGGCCGGGCCGGGGATCGATTATCTCTCGGGCCTGTTTTCCATCGACGCGGGTGGCATCCACCTCGCTGCCGACCCGGACAAGTCGACGGACAGCACGAAGCTCGGTCGGGCGATTGCGGCGATCCCGGGCGGAATCCTCGAGGCCGGGGGCTATGACTTCGTGGCTCATATCCTCTCGAGGACGAGTCGCGAGGTCGACCTGGGCGGCGCGGAGTCTGGGCTGGAGTTCGTCGGGCTGACCGACCCGCACCTGGGCGGGGGTGGCAATTCCTGGATGGATCACATCTATCCGGGCAACCTGGGGGAGATGCACCTGGCGGTGTTTTGGGTGCTGTGCATCAACTTCTCCCCTTTTGGCCGCGGGCCATCGTTCGGCTGGAGAGGGCTTTGGAACGAGCTCACGCAGCTGATTCCGATGCCGTCGACGGAGAGCACCGAGACCACGGAGCCGAGGAGCGCTGGCGCCGGCGAAACGAAGACGCAGATCGGCTGACGGCCGACTTGACCTGGCCTCACTGGCTAGGGTGGGAGCGATGGTACGTGAGCACAGAATATCGCATCCCACCCAAGGATCTCTGGAATTGGACACGGGACGAGCTTCTCGAGGCATATTTCTACCTGCGCCTTCGGGACCTGAAGGACCCTAGCTGATGGCTCTCGGTGCCGCGCTCAGATCTGTCCTCACGAAGTTCAACTTCCAGATGGAGGGCAATAAGCTCGCTGCAATCAACGTGGCGGCGGCCAAGACTACCGCGGGGTTCGGCAAGGCCGCCGGTCAAGCCGCCGGCCTCCAGAACGCTCTCGGTGGTCTGTTCAATCAAATCAAGCTCGTTGCCGGTGGTCTCTTAGCCGGGCTCGGTGTCAAGTCGGTGACGGCTGATTTCGCGCAGTGGGCGGTGGAATCCGACCGGATGGCCAAGTCGCTCGGCGTGTCCGTTGAGTTCCTCACGAGCTTGGAACACGCGCTCGGCACCATCGGGATCGCTGGTGACGAAACCTCGCAGGTCATCGCCGACATCTCAGAGCGCATGTTTGACGCCTCGGAAGGGTCGAAAGCCCTTCGGGAGGATTTCGCTCTAATCGGCCTCACGCAGAAGGAGCTCAAGAAGGCCGCCAAGGAAGGGCCTGAGGCGCAATTCTTCCTGCTTGCCGACGCGATGAAAAAGGTGGGCCCGGGGGCCCAGCGTACCTTTGTCGCGATGTCCGGACTTGGTGATGTCGGCAAGCGGCTCCTTCCGCTCCTCGAGCTCGGCTCGGAGGGGATCAAGAAGCTTTTCGCGGATGCGAAACGGCTCGGCGTGGTGCTGGATCAGAACGCGGTCAAGCAGGCCAAGATCTTCAACAAGCGCATGCTCGAGATGAAAGCGCGCTTGAGGGGGGCCCGGAACGCCATCGCGATGCGGCTCCTCCCGGCGATCAATGATCTAGTGGCCGGGTTCTCGGTCTGGATCACCGAGGGCGACGGGGCGACGAAGATGCTGTATGCCCTGGCGGTGGCCGCCGGCGTGGCGACGATCGCCATCGCCTCAATTCTTGCGCCTAAAATTGCCGCCGCGTGGAAGGTATTCATCGGCCAGCTCAAGACGATCTTGCTGCTATTGAGGAAAATCACCCTGCAAGCGGCGCTTGCTCGGATCAAGCTGCTCGCCATCGTCGGTGGTCTCGTCTTCGTTGGGCTCGTGATCGAGGACTTGCTCGCATTCATGCGCGGCGACAAGTCGGTCACTGAGCAGCTGTTCGGGCGAAGCGAGGTCATCCTGGACGGCCTCCATAAAATCCGGGACACGTTCAAGGATATCCTCGAAGATCTCGGCGCCGCGTTTTCCGATCTCTGGCAGGCCGTCGTCGACCTCGCCGCCGTCTTTGGAATCCGGCTGACGGGCATCAAGCAGATCTTCGTGTTCATCGGCAAGATCCTGTTCGGCGTGATCGTGGCCGCCCTGATCGTGATCGGGGGCATGCTCACCGCGATCGTCTGGGCGCTTAGTAAAATCGTGAAGCTCTTGGTGGTCATCGCCAGATGGTTGACCGAGAAAATCCTGCTTGCTGTCCTTGCGGTCAAGGACGCATTCGTCGGTCTGGTCGACGACGTCGGCCGGTTGCTCGATAAGATCGAGGACCTCGCTTTCATCGTGTCGGTTCGGATCGCCTCCTTCTTCCGCCGCGCTGCCGACCTGGCGCGCTCGGCGTGGCAAGGTTTCGCCAAGTTCCTTGACACGGTGGCTGAGAAGGCCAAAAGCATCGCGACGAAAATCAAGGAGAAGCTAGGGTTCCGGACCGAGGTCCTTGGGTTCACGCCCCCGGCCGGCCCTGGTGGCGGCCCCACGGTGGTGGGCGGCGGCGGAAACGTCACCGGAAACACCGTCAACCTCGGCGGCATGACCATCAACGCGGCGCCGGGCCAGAGCCCAAAGGAGATCGCGGACGAGGTCGACCGGCGCCTTCAAAATAGAGTCACCGGGGCCTTCCGCGACCTGGTTCCCGAGGGTGGCCCCGGCGGCGCCGGCGGCGCTGGCCCCACGATTTTTGACTGATAGAAGATCATGCCAGTAAAGATCTATACAGGCTCGCCGAATTTCCCGGAGTTCGAGTTCGACATCACCGAATCGGAGGAGAAGGAGCGCACGTATACGCCGACCAAACGACCGGTCGAGGACAAGGGCAACGTGAATGATCATGTCTACCGCGAGCCCTTCTCCATCTCGAGCGACGGCCTGGTCGCCTGGACGCCGGTCACGCCCCGAGACTGGCAGCCAGTGCCGTCGACTCAAAAAGAGGTGATGATCGACGCCCAGAACGCCCTCGAGGAGCTCGCCGAGAAGCGTCAGCTGGTGACCTATTCGGGCGCCCTTTTCACCGGCCAAGTGGCAATCACCCGCCTGCGGTTTGGGCGCACCACGACCGGCGGCTGGAGTACGCGCGTCGCGATCAGTTTCGCTGAGATCGAAATCGCTCAGACGCTCACCACCACCGTCGACCCGAGCCGGCTGCGGCCGAAGGTGCAGAAGAAGGGCAAGGGCAAGGAGGGCCAGAAGACGGCGCCGACCGGTGTGCCGGATACCACCAAGCAGAAGTTCTTGGGCAAGGGCAGCAAGCTTTACGAATTGACTTACGGAAGGGGTTGACGATGCGTGCGCTTCCCCCGTTCGAGCAGCCGACCCAGTTCAATGAGCAGTCGTATGATGACTATGTGCCGGAGTTCGTCGACCCGATCACTGGCGAGCCGTTGCCCGCCGCGTCCTATCGGCTACGCTGGAACACCCGCACCGCCAGCTGGGAGTGCGACTGGTTCGACAGCGAGGGCAACCCGGTCGATCAGGGCCGGCGGCTATCGTGCAATTGGTGGCTCCGCACGCCCTGGCAAAACGACACCCTGCCCGATCCGATGCCCGGCTGGATCGCCTTCCTCGAAGATGGCGAGACGGGCCTCGAGGCAGACTTCGAGGCGCTCGGCAGAACGCATCTGCTGATCGAATATTCAAACGAGGATATAGAGGCGGCACGCGAGGCGGTGCCCCCCCTCTATCCGTTCGATGTGACGATCACGATCCCGTAATGGTCCAATCGATCCACATACCCCGCCGGCTGGTGGACATCCGGATCGGCGAGGCGAGCGGCGCGGCTCGGTCTTTCACCGCGTTCTATTGTGAGTTCAACGTAAAGAGCTGGCGCGGTAAAAAGCCCAACGAGGCCAAGGTCAAGATCTACAACCTGAGCGAGGCGACCGCCCGATCGCTCGAGCAGCCGAATCTGGTGGTGCAGGTCAATGCCGGCTTTGATGTTGCCGGCCAGCTCTTTCGCGGTTCAATCACCAAGGACGGCGTCGCCACCACGAATTCGGGCCCGGACTGGGTCACCGAGATCAGCGCTGCCGACGGTCGCCGGGCATACCGTGACGCGGTGTTTTCGCGCTCGTATCCCGCCGGCTATCCGCTGCAGGTCATCATTTCCGATATCGCAGCGGCGATGAACAAGCCGATCACTTATTCGGCACCGGTGCCGTCCGGCGGCTCGCTCACCGGTTACACGTTCGTCGGCAAGGCCCGCGACGCGCTGGACGAGCTGTTGGCGCCCTTCGGGCTCTCCTGGGGTATCATCAGCGGCACGATCTACATCTTCGACCCCTTCCAGCCGCTCCCCGGAAATGTGCCACTAATCACGCCTCAGGGCGGTCTTCATGGGTCTCCTAAGCGCACCAAGAAGGGGATCCGTTTCACGACCGATCTCGATCCGCGTATCCAGGCCGGCCGGGGCGTGGTGGTTCAGGCTCGCATGGTGCGGGGCACGTACATCGCCGAGGAAGTCACGCATGACGGCGATACCTGGGGCACCACCTGGCGCACGCAGTGCAATGGGAGGAAGGTGTGACCGACCGCACCACAGATCCGACCCTGCGCGATCTCCTCGATGCTCACTGTGAGGCCTGGTTCGCCGCGTATCACGCCCCGATTCTGGGCCGGGTGCAGACCTATGACCCGGCCACACAGCTCGCCGACGTCGAGCCGCTGGTGATTCTGAGGGCCGAGGGCCTGGATCTCACCAAGTCGCCGATCTTGAGAGGCGTCCCCGTGGCCTTCCCGGGCGGCGGGGGCGTCTCGATCACTTGGCCGCTAGCGGCCGGCAACCCGGTCGAGCTCGTCCCCCAAGACGCCGATTTCGGTGCATACTGGGCGAGCGGCGTGGTCGGCCAACTCCCGACCTCCAAGCGGCGGTTCTCGATCTCGGATTGCGTGGCGATTCCGGTGGCGTCGCGATCTCAGGCCTCGCCCTTGCCAGCGCTTGCATGGGCGGCCGACGGGATCGTACACTATGGGCTGACCTATCTCGGCGGCTCTGATGCCACGGATTTCGCGGCGATGGCGGCTAAGGTGCTAACCGAGCTCGAGAAGATCGAAGCGGCTTTCAACGCCCATGTCCACGATGCCGGAACTTACAACATCGGCGGCACGCCCGTGGTCGGAGCCAGCGGCGCCGGGCCGAGCTATTCTAGTGAGAGCGTCGCCAGCACAATGGCCAAGGTGAAATGAAGGACTTCAAGATCGACCCGGCCACCTGGGACCTCGTTGTCGAAAACGGCGACTTCGTCATGGTCGAGGATGCTGACGAGGTCGCGCAGCGCGTCGCCGTGGCCCTCAAAACTCACCGCGGCGAGTGGCTATTTGACACCGACTTGGGCCTCCCATATCGTGAGGAAATCATGGTCCGCAACCCTGATACAGAGCGCATCACCGGCTTGATTCGGGCCCTGATCACCGGGATAGAAGATGTCACGGGCCTCACCCAGCTCAACTTGGATTACAACGGGACCCAGAGAACCATGCAAGTGACCGGCACCATCAGCACGATCTATGGGCCGGCTACTTTCGAGGCCATCCTATGACAACGCCGACGTTCGGCCCCACGGGCCTGAGAGTTCGCACGCTCGAGGAGACCCGGGAGAACATGCGGAAGAACATCGCCGCCTCTCCTGAGCTCGGCCCGACCATCCAGACCGGCCCCTATTCCGTCGCCGGCATGCTGATCGACGCGACGGCCCCTGGCGTCTCGGACACCGACGACCTCCTGAGCAACGTCTATCAAGGCTGGGATCCGGACAGCGCCGAAGGGGTGCAACTCGATAATCTCGCCACGCTCACCGGCATCACTCGCCAGGCGGCAACCCGAAGCTACGGATCGCTGACCGTGAGCGGAACGCCCAGCACTGTCATCCCGGCCCTTTCCCGGGCCCGCGTGCCTAACGGCGAGGAGGTGCGCACCGAGGACGAGGTCACGATCGGCGGTGGCGGTTCCTCCTTCGTGAAGGCCGAGGCGGTCAACGCCGGCCCGCTCAGTTTCGCCGCCGGGTCCATCACCGAGATCGTTACTGGTGTGAGCGGCTGGACGGGGGTTTCAAATCCGCTGGATTGGACCGAGGGCCGCGCCCAAGAGACCGAGTCGGAACTGCGGGCTCGCCGGGCGCGCAGTCTTTCGGCTGGCGGCAGCTCAACGGATTCGGCCATCAGGGCGCGGCTCGAGGATCTAGACGACGTCCAGGCCGCCGCCGTCATCAGCAACCGGACGCTTCTGACGGACATCTATGGCGTGCCGCCCAAGTCGGCCTGGATCATCGTCGACCCGGACACGGTCGCCCCGTTCGTCGTTGCTCAAACGATCTGGGGCCCGGCCGGCTTCCCGAGCGGCATCGCCCCATGGGGCGCGCAGCAGGGCACCATCACCGACGATCAGGGCTACGCTCAGGTAGTCAAGTGGGACTGGGCCACCGAGATCCGGCTATGGATCACCGCGGTGCTCACCAAGGGCGCGGAGTATCCCGCGGTGGGCGGCGCCGACCTGGTGAAGGAATCGATCGTCAACTGGGGCCAGAGTTCACTGAATCTCGCCGGCCGAGTTGAGCCGCAGCCGATCGACACCTGGGTCGCATCGCCCGGGACGGGCGTGCCGGGGATTGCGAAGCTCGTGATCAGGCTCAGCCGGAGCGGCGTCCCAGGCCCGGGCGACGTCGACCCGATCGACATGGCGCCGAATGAGCGAGGAAAGATTGACCTCGGTGATGTCGACGTAATCGAATCATAGGCCGATGCCCGACCCGACGAAAATCACTGACCACGTCCGAGAGGCGCAGCTTAGGCTGTTGACTCAGTTTTACGAGTCGCCGAAGCTCAACGCGCTCCTCGAGGCGATCGTCATCGAGGTGCAGCTCAGCGAGGATGTGATTTTCGAGGTCATTCTCGAGCGCCTCCTCGATGCCGCCGAGGGCGTCAACCTGGACATTATCGGCAAGATCGTCGGCCGGCCTCGGCTCGAGGTCGATGACGATGACGAATATCGAAACCTGATCCGGGTTCAGATCCGAGCGAATCAATCCGACTGCGGCGCCGCGGATATCATCTACGTCGCCTCGGAGCTCACTGGCCTTCCGGTGCGGTACACGCAGTGCAGCACCACCGGCGCATACATGGCCCATTTTCACCTCGAGGTCCTCGGCGGCCAGGACATCACCGAGGCGCAGCTGGCCAGAATCCAAGAGCTGATCGAACTGGTCGCCTGCTCGGGCGTGAGTTGGGAGTTCGTCAGCGGCAGCTCCAGTAATGCCTTTGCCTATGACAGCGGCCCGGGGTATAACGTCGGTGAATATGGCCGCACGATAGGAGCCCAAGAATGAGCGAAACTGGAGGAGATCGCCCTGATGTGTCAAAGGCCTATTGGGCGACGGACCCGGGCGGCTTTGGCCGTACTGAGCCGGCGGGTTCCAAGAAACTCGCCGGCTACGACCCGGGCTCGCCGCCATCGACGCCTGGTGAGGTGCCGAGCGCAACCGACCACAACTGGCTGTTCGGATTCTGGGCCGATATCCTGGCGTGGCTCGATGGCGCGCACGTTCGAGAATTCAGCGCGCTCAACGAGGCGATCGTCGCGACCTCGCCGCCGCAGCTCTTTCGCATCGGTCAGCCGTCGGGCGGCAACTACCTGCCGAAGGTGGACGTGTTCACGCCGCTCACGCCGGCCGAGATCACCGGGAACATCACCGACGTCAAGACCGACGGCCAGCGGATCTACATCCGCGACGATGCTCTCAAGTTCGTCGCGATCGACCCTGAGGACGGCACCACGCTCTGGTCGAAAACACTCGTCGCCGGTTATTCGCAGGTGATGGCGACCACCGGTTACGGGATCTATATGGCTACCGCGGCCGTTTCCGGACTGGCCGAGTTCGACCCGGCCACCGGAAACAACACGATCGCACCGGTCGGCGGTATCGTCGGCGCCACCGCGATCGAGTCGAACGGATACTATGCCGTCGCGATCGACAGCGCGGCGACCACCCTCTATTTCTATTCGGCGCTTGGGACTGGCTCCATCGTCCAGGACGGCACCGTCGCCGCCGGCGCCAACTATGTCGCCACTTACCTGACCATCGATAGAAACCGCGTTTACGTGGTGTTCAAGGAGACCGTGGCCCTGACATACGAGGTCAGGTGCTATGACTTGATCACCAGGAATCTGCTCTGGACATTCCAGAATCCCACGGTCGACGCCGACGCCCGGATTAACGGGATCGATTGTGACGGCGAATTCATCTACTTAGCCTGCGATCAGGCGTTGCATTCGGGCGCCATCCCGCCGGCCGGGGCCCCAGACTACAACTCGTTGATTCTGGATCGCCACGGCTGGGAACTCGCTCACTCGCTCTTTGGTGGCTACGCCGACCTGCGAACCGTGATCGTCGACGGCCGGCTGGTGTTCTTCGTCGAGGACCTCACCGGGACGGCCCGTGTCGGCAGCGCGCAGTCGCAATGCGGCATCATGGCCGGCGGCATCGGCCATCTCTGGAGCCAGGGTGACCACATCGTCACCGATGCCGATGGCGTCTCGTCATGCGGATATAACACATCAAACGAGGTTGTGCGCCGGCGATCGGCCGACCAGCCGACGACCTTTCAGCGAGTCAACGGCGGCGATCGAAATCGCCGGCCGCGGCACAACCTGGCAATTAACATCATGCCGCTCTAGAGGTGAAAGATGGCCCTCGAGATTTCAACGATGCGAGCACCGGTCACCCGCGTTGACTGGCCCGATGACAAGGACCCGGCCGAGTTCACGCTGGTGGGAAACCACGCCAAGCCGGCGTCGCTCGATGCCTCCAACGTATACCCGATTCCGCTGGTCATGAAGGACGAGCGAGACGTCGAGGAGGAGAAGTTCTCGAACCTCCAGGAGGTCGAGGAAATCTGGCAGCTGCAGTTCCGGACCGACAACCCGGACAGCGATTGTCTGGTGACGGTCTGGTGCTGGAATGTCTGGGTCGAGCAGTGGTTCCCTTGGGCGGCGCTCGAGGTGAAGGGCGAAAACGGCCTGGACATCGCTCACGGTGGCGTCTGGACCGACAACGGCGTTCTGGGGGTCTCCCACATCGGAATCCAGGTGTCTGGCCACGGCGGCTCAGACGAGCTTTACGTCACGCATATGTGGCGGTGAGGAGGCAGATCAATGGGACGCCCTCCAATTCTTAGGGGCTGGGGCGGCACGCAGCCGCTTTCGCCAGGTTCGCCGCCGACCACGATCGCCGGCGCGACTGGTAAGGCCGCCGATCCTCAATTCCCAGACAACACCTTGATCTTTGATCCGGGCATCGGCGCCTCGGCCGGCAACGTCCTCAAGACCTGGGCCGAGGTGATGGCGCTGGTCTTGGCGTCGCCCGGCATCACCGAGATCGTGTTCATCGGAGCGTGCTCCATCCCAAGCGGGGGCCCCTACGACGTGAGCCGGACGATCTGGTCCGGGGCCGGCACGGTGACCGGGGCCGGTGCTCCCGTTTCGGTGGTCACGATCGCCGATGGGGCGACTTTCACCGGCCAGCCGCTCCGCTTTCGTAACGCGCTCGAGGTCGTCAACGACGGCTCTGCGTCGCCCTTCGGCGCGGCCGGGGCGCTCGGATTCTACATCCTCGATCAGCTGAGCGTCTTGAAAGCAAACGCGGGCAAGGCTGCCCTTTACGCGGCCACCAGCGGCGGCGCTCTTTTCGGCTTCGTCGGCGGCTGGTCGACCATCGGCGACGCCACGAACGCGGCGATCTCAGCCGACGCCTCGAGCTCGGTGCAGCTGATTCCGATCGGCGGCGTGGCGACCGTCAAGGCCAACTCGATCTCCGGCCCAGCCGGGGCCACGCTCAACATCGACGGCAACTGGCCCGAGCTGGTGCTGGGCGACCTCAGCTCGAGCTTCCTCGGTACCACCAACATTACCGGCGGCGGCGAGGGTGCCGGCCGGGTCAGTCTCGATTCCTCAGGCTTCACTGGCTTTCTTTCCGGGCTTTCGCCCGAGACGGTCGCCCGGGCCATGGCCATCCTTGACACGCACGTTCACACCCACGCGAGCACGACCGGCCAGACGACGGACGACCATCACGCAAAGCTCCACGCAATCGGCGACACGGCGCACCACAGTGCCTCGGCGCTGGTCGCCTGGGACGCGCTTCTGACCGGTGACTCTTTCGAGGTCATCTCACGCAAGGCCGCCGCGAACGGCTACGCCTCGCTCGATTCTGGGGGCCAGGTGCCGGTGGCTCAGATTCCGAACGCCGCCGGCGACGTCACCGGGGCGTATAGCGCCCTGACCGTCGGCAAGATCCAGGGGATCGCTCACGCCTCCGGGGCGCCCACCGACGGCCAGATCTGGTTCGCGGCATCGGGCGCTTTCCAAAAGGGCGCCCACCAGAACATCTCGGGCGCCGGGTCGAACACTCACGCGGCGATCGACACCTTCATCGCGAACCATCTCAGCGGCCGCTTCACCACGGCCGGCGGCAGCACCACGGAGGACGTAACATTGACCGGGGTAACGGCCGGCGATGTGATCGTCGCCACCGTGAACGTCGAAGGGGCCACGCCGCGCAAGATCCTGTCGGCCGAGTACCAGGCCGCTGATACCGTGCGGGTGACCTGGGACGGCGACCCGAGCACCGATCACGAGTTCTCCCTGATCGCCATCGTGATCTAACCCGGCGAGGTCATGGCCAAATCATGGACCAGCCGGCGCCTGCTGCGGCAAATCCGCCGCACGTTTCGCTGGCGGACGAAGATCTGGTGTCGTAATTACCTCTCGGATCCTGGCTTCACACTCCTAAGCCGTGAGACGGTCTGCGAGGTCATTGACGCCGCCGAGGTCTATCGCCGGCCGTACATCACCGATAAATGGGACTGCGACAACAGCGCGAGGGCCTTGAAGGTGGCTGTGGACGAGCACGGCCGGGACCAGCCGATGCGATTCGGCTACGCCTTCGGGACGATCTGGGGCGACTTCGGCGACATGAAAGCTCACGCGGTGTGCTTCTTCGCTGACCTCGAGGGCCGCATTGTCCTGGTCGAACCGCAACACCGGCGGACGATATGGTATCCTACCAGAGCAGATCGAGGGATCTGGAAGTTCGAGGCATAAAGGAGAGCGAGACATGGGAAAGAGAGCAGACCAAATTATCGGCGGCTTCTGCGCCATCGCCCAAGCCGGGCTCCTCGCCGCGGCCGGGACGCTCGATCCGATCCCCTTGTGGATTCCGATCGTGATGGCTACGGTGGGCGCCGCGACGGCCGTAGTCAAGGTCGGCTGGTTCGGCGGCGGCGGTGGAGGTGAGGCATGAGCCGGACAGGAAAGCAGAAGGCTGCAGCGCTATTTGTCGGCGCGCTCGCCGCTTGGCTGTGTCTCGTGCTCTCGAGCTGCACCGGGCTCGCCGGCGGCTATCGAGCCGTCCAGATCGTCAAGCAGGCCGGCGACGAAACGGGAAAGACCCTGGCGGCCGCTTGCAAGGTCAAGCGAGAGGCCTGCACCAAGAAACACCCGGCAAAAAGCGCCGAGCTCAAGACATGCCTCAGACCGTGTCTAACGGCCCTTAGGGCCTGGGTCAAGGTGGTAAGGCCTACCATCAACTCCGCGAACCTCGCCGCTTGGGGCGCATTAGAGACGGCCTACGCGGCCAAAAAGCACTCTGCCGCCTGGCTCTCGAAGCTCAAGCCGGGGCCGTGCGCACTCATCAAGGCATTGAAGCAGTGGAAACACCTGGCAGAGGGCAAGTTCACGGCGATCCTCAAGACGGTTGGATCGCTTGAAGGGCTGGTGTGCTCATGAGTGACGACAAGAACCCGGCGATCCCCGGGCTGGTGGGCCAGTTGATCTCGCTCCTCGCATGGGCGGCGAAGACGATCGCGGACCTGGCGAGCGGTCGAAAGACCGAGGAGGAGGCGCGGGCCGAGGCCAAGAAGCGCGGCATCACGATCAGCGAGACGGACAGCGACGCCGAGCTCGCCGAGATCGAGCGCCTGAGCGGTGAGTGATGCCAGACCCGGCGGCCATCGGGACGGGAGCTGGGGCCGGCGGCGGTCTGCTCGCCTTAGCTTGGCTCGCCGACCGGTTCTGGGGTAACAAGCCCAAGATCCCGGAGTCGCTCACCTCGGCGATCGAAGCGATCGCCGGCCAGGTCAACAAGCTGTACGAGTGGCACGCGGTGAGCGACCCGGACGATTCCACGCAGCGAATCTGGTGGATCTCGAAGGAGTTGCGGCAGACGATCCGCGGCACGCAAGATCTCTTGGGCGAGCTGGCTTCACTGACCGAGGCCATCAATAGCAATCTCGAGCGGCTTGTGGATGTGACGTCGCAACTCCGGCACGACGTCGCCGCGCTAAAAAGGAGCCTCGCTGATGGCGACTGACGACAAGCACCCAGACGACGCGGTGACCATGACGCCGACGGATAAACTGCCGGGCGAGCTAGACGGCGTCGCCGACAAGCAGGGACCGGCCGTCGGCGACCTCGGCGAGGACCTGGCGGCCATCCGGCAGAAGATCCGGGAGCAAGGCCCGCGCACGCTCCGCCTGACGCAGCGAATCCAGGCCCTCCGGGCACTGGTACTGGGGAGCACGTCATGAAGATCCTTCGCGCAACGATCGCGGCCTGGGCCGAGCACGACGGCGTTCTCCAGCGCGGTGACATCGGCGACGACGTGGCTACCCTTCAGAGGCTCCTTCTGCTCTGGCAATTCCCATGCGGTCCCGACGACGGGATCTGGGGCAGTCGCACGGATGCCGCATTCTTCGACGCCCAGCGTGAGCTTTCACTGCACGCCGACGGTGTGCTCGGCGGAAAGAGCCGGGCCCGCATGAGCTTCGCCCATGCTTGCGGCTTCATGCGCGGCCAGCTCCTTCCGATTGCCGAAGGTGGCCCGCTCGCCCAGGGCCGGCACCCGGAGCTTGGATGGATTCCGTCCCGGTACGGTCGCATGAGTTCCTTCGGCGGCCCCGACGACGCTGGGGACCGTGGCTATGGCCAGGCGCTCGTGCGGGTCAGGCCGTCCGGGAGCGTGGCCGCGCTCTATCAACAGCACCCCAAGCTGGTGGAGATGGGGATCTTCAGGCCGGGCCTGACCGATCCGCTTCCGATGACGACCTGTTGCGGCCGGGAGATGCGAGCTGGCATCTCCTACGCCCTGAACCCCGAAAGCTTCTACCTGGCCATGCGGTGGAAACGCCGGGGCCGGCCGACGCCCGAGCATCACCGCGTCCTGCTCGTGACCGACTCCGGGAAGATGTGCATCGTCGCCCCGACCGACTGGGGCCCGGCGGCCCGGCTGAATCGGGATAGCGACCTCTCGCCCGGGGCCAAGGACGCGCTCGGCCTGCGCACCGACGACTATGTCCTGACCGCCTGGGCCGAGGACGACACGCCGATCGGCCCGGTGGCCTAGCCCGCACCATCGCTCATGCTGGGGTTCTGCACAGTCGTGCTCGCCGCGGTGCTAGTTTCCGGGCCTCCCCGGCAGGCGCCGGTCACGAGCGCGACGAAGCTCACGGCTCATATCTTGAGGGTGAACCCGAAGGCCACCCCCTACGCGGCCGAGCTGGCGTCGCGAATCCTCGCCGAGGGCAAGCGCACCGGTCAAGATCCGGTCATGCTGGCGACCGTCGCCTGGATCGAGAGCGACTACCGCCGCGGGCTGCGGGGGCGCGCGCACGAGATCGGCGTCTGGCAGCTCCGGCCGTTCGATCACGGGATGGGCTCTGGGTGGGCCTGGCTTCGCGCCAGGGCGGCGCGGTTCCCTGTGGTGGGCCAGGTACCCCAGCTGCCGTGGAAGCGGCTCAGGTGGCGCCACCGGCGCCTGGTGCTGGATGATATCAAGGCCGGGACGTACCTGGCCGCGTACTCGATCAGCCGGCACGTCCGAATGTGCCGCCGGCTCCGGCATCGGGTGGGCCCACGGCGCCCGTGTTCGAAGCCCTTCCTGGCCCAGTGTCCGCGCTACCACAAGCACGAGATCGATCGCGTGGGGCACTTCAACAGCGGCGTCTCTTGGCCCAGGCCGGCGTATCTATGGAAGCTACGGCGCCGATACCGCATCATCAAACGCCGTCTTCGCTAACACTGCTTAAAATTGTTGACAAGGGGGCAGTGCTCATGATACTTGTGTCTGGAAGGAGGGCGAGATGAGCGTACAACAGAGACACATCGAGAGGGCCGAGTTCCTTGGCCGCAAGCTCTGGCGGTTCTACCTCACGAGCCGGGACACCGGCCTTCGGGTGTTCGTCCTTGCCGACGGCGCCGAGGCGGCGATCCGGATCTGGGAGCAAGAGCGGCCCGGTGAGCAGTGGTGCATTATGGAGCGCGAACCGTTCGACCACGGGGCCCGGAGGAAATGAAGGATGAAGGTCAGACAGCAATTTTCGCTAAGCACGGATCTGATGGAGCGGCTTTGGGCGTGGATGGATGCCCAGGCCGTGAGGCCGAGTGCGTCGGCCACGGTCGAGGCGGCCTTGAACGACTGGCTGGAGCGGCGAGAGCGGGAGCAGGAGAAGAGCCGCCGGACCTAGCCGAGCGGGTCCAGAGGCTACTGTATTCCGCCGGGACGCTCTGGCAAATGAAGCGGATCAGGGCGTCGAAGCGGGCGGACCAGAAGGCGAAGGAGCTGGCGCTGAAGTACGGGCGGCCGGACCTGCTGCCCCTGGACCTGAGGCCGAAGCCGAAGGAGGACGAAGTGAGCGACAAAATGGAGAAGGCGCCCGGCCCGGGCGACGCGATCGTGCTGGAGCCTGCCGAGCCGCAAGCGCTGGCGAGTGTACCGGTCGAGGACCTCGCCGGCCACGTGGCGAAGATTCAGGCCGTGATGTCCCAGGTCATGCGGAAGGGTCATCACTACGGGAAGATCCAGGGCTGCGGCCCGAAGCCGACGCTGCTCAAGCCGGGGGCCGAGGTCGTTTGCATGACCTTCCAGATCGCGCTAGCCGACCTGCAGGTCGAGGACCTGAGCACGGACGACGCTGTGCGCTACCGCGTGAAGACCATCGGCCAGACTCCCGACGGCGTCGTGCGCGGGGTGGGGATCGGCGAGGCTTCGAGCGACGAGGCGAAGTATAGGTGGCGCGCGGCCGTGTCCGACGAGGAGTGGGACGCCACGCCGGCCAGCCGTCGGCGCGTCAAGTATGCCCGGGACAGTCGCTACAATAAACGCCAGGTCCGGACGGACCCAAGCGATCACGCGAACACCGTGCTCAAGATGGCCAAGAAAAGGGCGTTCGTGGACCTGACCCTGACGGCGACGGCGGCCAGCGACGTGTTCACCCAAGACCTGGAGGACCTCCCGGCAGAGGCCCGGGAGCGGCCGCGTGAGCCGCGCTCGGCGCCCCCGCCCCAGACCCCCACGCCGAGGTCGAACGCCCCAGAACGGCGAGGACAGGCGCCCCAGCGTGGCCGAGACGAACCTCCCCACCCGGCGGACATGGAGGACAGCCGACCCGGCCCCGGGGTACAGGCCGCACAGCGCGCCGCCGCGAAGGCCACCGGCCGCCAGGTGGTGGGCGTGATCGAGGAGGTCAGCGAGAAGACCGGCCAGCATGATGACGGCCACCAGTGGGTCCGCCACGGCGTCAAGATCGGCGGCGAGTGGTACGGAACCTTCAGCGAGACGCTCGGACAGATCGCGCTCGAGGCCTCCGGGACCGGCGAGGAGGTGGTCCTGATCTGGGAGCAACGGGGGAAGTACAAAAACCTCGTGGACCTGATCCGGGAGGGCGAGCAGGCCGCGCCGCCGCCCGGGCCGCCGGTGGACGATTCGGAGATACCGTTCTAAGAGGTGACCCTTGAAGAAGCGACGAAAGCCAACTGACCCCGTGGACGTCGCCCGGCTGGGCGGCGCCGAGGACCTCAGCTCTTACCTGGACAGCTCCCGGGCGCTGGTGGAGCTGGTGCTGGAGCTGACCTGGCCGGCGGTGACCTCGGGCCAGGTCGACGACGCGGTGAAGGCCGCCGAGCTGGCCGACTTCTGGTGGCGCAGGATCTCGAAGTCCGTGGGTGAGGCCGAGGCCCGGGCCCGGGCGAAGCTCACGCCGCCGCCGGGGAACTCTTGATATGCATTTTTGGGAGAATGACAAGCAAGCCCTGCAGTTGATCATCGACCATCACTACTCGCACCGGTTGTCATCTAATATCCAGTATATCGGCGCCATCTATTCCGACGGTGGCCTATTCGGTGACCGAGGCGAACCAGTCGCGGTGTGCGTGTTCTCGATACCGCCGACGAGGTGGCGTCTCACTGTGTGGGAATTGTCCAGGTTGGTGAAGGCGCCCGGGGTCGATTTCCAATTGACTGCTTTAATCAGTAAATGTTGCAAGCGGATCAAGAGTCAGATCGATCTCGTGGTATCGTTCGCCGATTTCACTCAATTACACCACGGCGGTATTTATCAAGCGGCCTCGTGGAATTTTCATGAGATGCGGAAACCCAAGCGCGACGGTGTGTTAATTGATGGAGTCTTTGTCCCTGGTCGATCATGCAATAGCAGGTGGGGCACGAACTCGCCGACCAAATTGGCCGAGATCTTGCCTGATTCCGAAGTGGTTCCGCATTATGACGAAGGGAAATATTTGTATTGGAGGGCACTGAAAAAGAGCGGCAAGATAAAGGCAAAAAAGCTCGGTCTCGCTTCGAATCCATACCCGAAACCAGACATGAAGGACATCAAGAGCCAGTGACCGACCGCGCCCGCCGAGGTCCACGCCGCCCGGTCGTCTGCACCGCCCGCCAGCGCGGGCCAGGGATCACGCCGGCCGCAGCCGAGGCCCTCAGGGCACTGACAGGAGACTCCGGGGCCGAGCCGGCTGCCGTCGGACTGGCCCCACGGACCCGGGCGGACTGCCTAGACGGGCTCCGCCCGTGTCCGTGGGTCCGCTGCCGGCACCACCTCGCCGTGAGCGTGACGGCCTGGGGGTCGCTTCAGATCACCTGGCCGGGGCTCCAGATCGGGGAGATGCTCTACACGTGCGCCCTGGACGTGGTGGACGAGCATCCGGACGGGCTGACGCTGGAGCAGATCGGGGAGCTTCTCAACGTCACGCGGGAGATGGCCAGGCGCGTCGAGGCCGAGGCCCTGCAGAAGTGCGGGCTGGCTATGATGCGGTGGAGATAGCCGCGAAGGAGGGAACCGTGGAAGCGAAAGAGCGACCGATCCTGTTCTCCGGGCCGATGGTCCGGGCGATTCTCGAAGGGCGGAAGACCCAGACGCGGCGGGTGGTGAAGCATGCTCACGACCCAGACGGGCCGGCCGGCGCAGTGCATCCAGCCAGAGAATCCGGATGGATCGCATGGTGGCCAGGCGACGACCCTCTAGGCGAGTTGCCTGAGTTCACCAAGCGGGAATACAGAATCGGATTTCATTGCCCCTACGGCCAGCCCGGCGATCGGCTCTGGGTCCGGGAGACGTGGCGAATAAGCGGCGGAACCACGGGCTGCGGATTAAATACAGCTGGGGTCGAATACAAGGCCGGCGGAGACCGCGCGATTGGGGTTGGATATCGCGATGCGGAGGCGGCCAAGGCCGTTTGTCATGGCTGGCGCCCTTCGATTCACATGCCACGCTGGGCGAGCCGGCTGACGCTGGAGGTCACCGGCGTGAGGGTGGAGCGGGTGCAGGAGATCACGCCGATCGATGCGGTCGCCGAGGGACTGCGCAACCTAAGGGGCGGCGGCCAAACACTACACGCATGCTATGGCCGCAGCGCCATCGGCCAGTTTCAGGCCCTCTGGGATTCCATCAACGCGAAGCGCGGCCACGGCTGGGAGCAGAACCCCTGGGTCTGGGTCGTGGCGTTCCGGCCCCTGGGTAAAGAAAGTTGACCGCGCCGGCGGCCCGCGGTAGGGTGGTCGGTGGCATGATCAGGAACCCCAAGCGTGATACCTGAATCCGACGGCCCCCGGCGGGTGATCTCTCCTGATCATGCCAGCCCGCCGGGGGCCGGGGATGTGACTCGATGGCAGGGAAGCAACTGAAGATGACATTTCCGCCTGGAAAATGGCGCCCAGTGAAGACGCTGCTCGAGCGCTATTCCAAGCACCTGAGCCACTCCGCGGCGGCGAAGCTCATCATTCAGGAACTCGCCGACATCATAGACGAGAACCCGGATTTCTGGCCCCGTGAGGCCCTTCAGGCCCTTTCGGAACTCAAAGGGAAGAAACAGGGACCGATTCGTACCTTTTCGTCCCGCCGCGTCCCCCCCGCGCGCGATCCGGATCCGGATCAGAGAGTAAGTATTAATACCCCCTCTCCCCCTCCGGAGCGCGCGCGCACGCACGAGGCGCCGGCCAGTTCTTTCCAAGCTGGAAACGACTGCGACGTCGCCGCCTTCGTCGCCGAGCTGCACGACACGCTGAACCGGGAGGCCGGGACGAGCTACCCGGCCTACGACCCCGGAGCCGAGCGCGTCCTGCTGCAGCGGCTCGGCCGGGTGCCGGGCTGCGCCGGGGCGCCGGCCACGCCGGAGCAGGTCCGGGCCGTGGTCGCTCACTACGCCCGGGAGTGGGGAGGGACCCAGTGGGCTCGAGGTCTCCACCTTCGCGGCTTGCTGGGTGAGCGCTTCTGGGAGCGCGCCGGGGCGATGTCGGCGCCGGTGGCGAAGGAGCGGCCGAAGGGGAAGGCGGCGAACGCCGAGTACCTGGCGAAGCTCCGGGGAGAGCTGCGGCAGCAGGACCGCCGCCACGAGCGGGAGTCCGAGCGCGCCGACGAGAGCCAGGCCCGGGCCCGTGGGCTCGTGGTCGACCTGGCGGAGAGGAAGAAGGTGAAGTGATGGATTTCCCGAAGCTCAAGCTTTGCGACCACGGCTTTGCCCCCGGTCGCTGTGAAACGTGCGGGCCTTACCTGCTGATCCCCCCGGCTGAGCTATGGGCTCAGCTGAAAAAGGCCGAGGCAGAGCTGTCCCGCCGCCGGGGAGCGATCGTGCGGCTCCTGGCCGAGTGTGCCTCGCTGGAGCGCCGGGCAGAGGCCGCGGAGGCCGAGCTGGCGGAAAGCGAGACGGAATGATCCCAACCCCATACGGCACGCTGATCACTGCCGCCGACTTCGAGGCCGTCCCGGGCGTCAAGTCCGTGGTCACGACAGGCCCGGGCCAGGTCACTGTGCGCCTGCACTTGTGGGCCGGCTTCACGCCGGGCACCGTCTCGAAGATCGACGGCTGTATTCAGACCTTCTGCCCGGTGGGGATCGTGTTCTACTACCGGCTGCTCTGCTTCGAGGTGAAGCCGTGAACACCGAAGACCACCGCCGAATCCACGAGCGTTTGCACAAGGCCCTGGACGAACTCGTGGCCGACTGGATCGACCACACCGGGCTCATGCCTTCCGAGGCGACCGTCCGTGATTTGATGCTCTGGTCATACGAGCAGACCCAGGAGCCGGCAGAGAAGGGAAAGCAGTGAGCGGCGTGCTCTACGTCCTCGGCGTGGACCCTGGCCGCCGCTCCGGCGCCGGGCTCGTCCGCTGCGTGCTCGCCGCCGAGCCGGTCACCACCTGCGTCGGTTCCTGGCAGCACACCCGGGCCAGGGACACGCCCGAGGCCTTCGCCGAGGCCACGCTACGAGCTGCCCGGGCCGTCGCCACCGCGGACACGGACGACCCCCGGCCGCTCCGGCTGCACCTCGTCCATGAAGCGCAGTATTCACCGCCCCCGGACCCGGACGCCCCGGCCGAGTCGATCGGGGTCGCCCAGGGCACGCTCAAGACCGCGACGGTCGCCGGCGTCTGGCGCGGCCTCGCCGCTCACTACGGCTACCGCGTGGTCGACGACGGCAGCCGCTACGGCGTGCACCCGCAGACCTGGCGCGCAGAGCTGGACGACCGGCCGAAGGGCCAGCGCACCCGCCGCACGGGCCGGCAGTGGGAGCGGTGGGCCGTGGAGAAGGTCCGGGCCCACGGGATCGACTGCCTCAAGACCCACCACCACCGGGCCGAGGCGATTCTGATCGGCGTCTGGGGCGCGCGCCGGCTGGCCGAGCTCTCGGCGAAGGGGGGAGCATGAGCGATCTTTCAGTAGCGGCGGCCTTGGCCGTCCTGGCTGCAGTCTTCGTGCAAGCGGACATGCTGCTCCCGGCGCTGGTGTCTGTTGGATGGATGGGGATCTTGCTGGCGGTGCACTTTCAGAGGTGAGATATGAGCGAACTCGATAAAGACTGGGCGGTGATAGAGGCGTGGGAGGACGGCGCCGGCCCAGAGATGACTGCCGCAATGGACCGGGCTTCGCGTCGCTGGCCCGCCGCAGTCCGGGCGCTGAGGGAGATTCGGGATATCATCATGGAACACGATGCGAACGCTGGTCATTTGGTCGAGTGTGAGTGCGCGCTCTGTGAGTTGGCATGGCCGATCCTCGCCGAGGTAGACAGGGAGGAGGAGCCATGAACGTGATTATCTGTCCACGGTGCTTGGAGGATACGATTAAAGACCTGCTAGCCGAGCGCGACGAGCTGCGGGAGAGGTTGGAGGCGGCCGTAGCGGCCAGGGAGTTCCATGAGGCGGCGAACAGGTTGGCTGTTAAAGAGGCAGAACATGCTGGGGTCGAACTTGAGAGGATAAAAACTGAGCTTGATGATGCCATGCACTTCACTGCTCACCCGGGCGGCAGAATGCGATCATCGTCCATTTCAACCGACACCATCCGCCGCATCCTGGCCGGGGGTGAGAAATGAAAGGAGAGAAGAGATGAAGGAGTATAGGCGAAATCCGTTTTGGGAAATTCCGCGACTCATTAGAAACCGCATCCCACATCGGATGGGGCTTTTGATGCGGAAAATGCTTTGCCGTCACACCCACACATTCTCATATTACATGCGAGATGCACACTGGCACAACTATGCCGGCAAGGATATGGGTGAGCATGGCGGCCTGAAACTGGAGGGCTGCTATCTATGCGGCCGGGTGCGCGTCAGGGACTATCACGCATGACCCCCGCGCGAAGGAAGGGGCCGGAGTCAATTGTGGTAACTGTGGGCCTGGGTGGCGACTATCCATCGCTACGGGATGCGTTGCAGCAGTATGATGCATACGGTGGCACGCATCCGCAGAAGACCCCAGCGATGCTGATTGATATTTTCCGCCGCATCCTGGCAGGGGTGAGGCTTTCGAGCGCAAGGAAGGGGGAGAAGATGGCAAGTGAACTTTTACCGTGCCCGATCTGTGGGGCGGAATGCAAGGAAGATGCGCTTGCCTATTGGTGCAGTAGTGACGATTGCCTGATGGTCACTACGAGCCGAGAAATCTGGCAAGCCCTCCCTCGCGCGCCCGAGGCCGGGGAGTTGGAATGGCCAGACGGTCTTCCGGCCATGCGCGGACTATTGCAAACCCTGTCCGACCATTGCGACCTGATGGCCGATGCGTGCGACTCCGCCTCGTGGTCGGCCGAGGCGAACAAGGCAACGAGTGACTGGGGGGCGCTTTCGATTGCGCTTGAACGCGCGGCGAAGGGAGAGGCCGCCGAATCCGCGCGGGCTGAGGCGCGCGAGGAGACCCGCGGCATGGTCGAGCTAAACTCTGTCCTGCCTCTGGACGGCGCCGAGCCTGGCGAGACGACACCAGAGCACGCTACGCGGGTGATACATTCGCTCCGCGCCCGGATGGGGGAGTTGGAGGAAGATCTATCAGTTGCCAGGCAATCCCTATACAAGGTCGCGCAACAGCGGAATGAGGCGCTATCGGAATTAGACTCCCAGCCCGAGCCCCACGGGGATACCGCCCAGTGGTTCCACGAGAAATTCGGCGGTGAGAAATCACCGGAGCCAAATCAGCCCGGGGAGGCAGAGGGGGGAGGGGAGTATATCTGTGGCGACTGTGCGCACACCGACTGTCAGAACAGAGACGACCCGCCGCCCGATCCCTTTGAAGCCGAGTGTCATCCCGACGGCGTGCACTGGGTCTGCTATATCAAGCCCCCCCAGCCCGCGGAGGGGGACGCGATGAATCTGGGTCGGTATGTGCTAAGGGATGGCGAGATCGGGCTTGAGCCCGCCCAGCCCGCGGAGGGGGACGCGCTGGAGAGGGCAAGGGAAGCATACCGCCAGACTGTCAACGATCTACCGTGGAAGCATGCCCCGAAATCGGCTGAAATGTGGGACACGCTCTTTGACTACCTCGAATCTGAGCGTGCCCGCGTGGACGGGCTGGTGGAAAAGGTCGACTGTTTCGACCTGATGGTCAAGGCATACAACGAAGCCATTGATTTTATCCGACAGCTAGACGGGGCACTGACGAAACGGGCCAACCGCATCCGCGACCTAGAAGAGCGGCTGACTGCAGCCGCCGGCGACATCCACGACATAACCCAGAGGCTACAGGTAGTCGAGGGCTTGCCGCTCTGCGACCCGGACAGAGTCACGGACTTGGAGGAGCGGCTCGCAGCGGCGGAGGGGCAAATCAAGCGCAGCCCGATCCGGACGATCGAGCTGCTCACCAAGGGCCTGGAGGACATGAGAGATGAATGAGGACCGGATCCGATACGTCATGAGCGGCGGCCTCGTCCGTTGCCCGTGCGGGACCCTGGCGAGTCTCTACCAACTCGGCCAAGAGTTCGCGTTCATCTGCGCCCATGGTTTCCAAGGCTGCGGGCGAAACTTCGGCTGGGCCGCCACGCGCGAGGAAGCCCGCGACCTCGCCGTCGAAATCGCCACCCGTCACTACCACGAGGAGAACACCTGATGGGAACACCCGCATGGCAGAAGTCGCACCCCGAGCAGCTCCGAGCGTACCGCCGGGACTGGAAACGCCGCAACCGGCCCGCGGTGCTCGCCCACAAGCGGGTCGCCCGGGCCATTGCCTCCGGCCGGCTCGTTCGGCCCACCAAGTGCGAGCGGTGCCCCGAGGTATGCAAACCCGGCGCGCATCACGAGGACTATTCGCGCCCGCTTGACGTCGAGTTCCTCTGCGCCCGTTGCCACAAGGCCGCCCATGGGAAAGGGTAGGGTCATCCACGGCGACGCACGATCACTTCCGATCGCGGATTCGACCGTGGACACGATCTGCACCGATCCGCCCTACGGCCTGCACTTCATGGGCAAGGCCTGGGACCATGGTGTCCCGGGCCCGGACTTCTGGCGCGAAGCCCTCCGGGTAGCAAGGCCCGGGTGCTGGCTGCTAGCGTTCGGTGGCACCCGGACCTGGCATCGGCTGGCGGTAGCAATCGAGGAAAGCGGATGGCAAATTAGGGACACAATTTGCTGGCTGTACGGGAGCGGATTTCCAAAAAGCTTGGATATCTCCAAGGCGATTGATAAGGCGGCGGGGGCGGAGAGGGAAGTGGTGGGAGCAAAGAATAACAAAGGCCGCGCAAAAGCAGAAGGCTGGGGAATGAACGCGGATACAGGCGCCGACGCAATCACCGCTCCAGCCACAGAATCCGCCCAGCTCTGGAACGGCTATGGGACGGCGCTGAAGCCCGCATGGGAGCCGATTATCCTGGCCCGCGCGCCGCTAGACGGCACGAACGCGCATAACGCGCTGACGCATGGATGCGGGGGGCTCTGGATAGAGGGGGGGCGGATCGGGACGGATGACAACCTAAACGGCGGCGCATATTCAGCTACAGGAGAGCGCAGCCCGTCTAGCTTTGTGCTTGGCGGTGACTGCGGCGAGTATTCCCAGCCATCCGGCCGCTGGCCCGCGAATCTCCTGTTAGACCCGGAAGCGGCTGTGATGCTGGACGCGCAGAGCGGGGAGTTGAAGAGCGGCAACTTATCGCCGGGACACGGATCCGGTAATGCCTTCGGGGTGGGTAATTGCGACAAGAGGCCACGGGCTATATCGGCAGAATACGGCGGCGACTCCGGTGGCGCCTCCCGCTTTTTCTACTGTGCCAAGCCGAGCCGAGCCGAGCGGAACGCGGGGCTGACAGGCGACGGCCGCAAGCGCGACGCGAGCCGCAACGCGGATCAACCCTCGATGCACGGCGGAAACGGCAACCCGTACAACCGAGGAGCCCGCCCGGTCCGAAACCACCACCCGACCGTCAAACCCGTAGCGCTACTCCGCCACCTGCTGCGCCTTACCAGACCACCGACCGGCGGGCTAGTGCTGGATCCCTTCTGTGGCTCGGGGTCGACAGGGATCGCGGCCGTATTAGAGGATCGCGCCTTCGTCGGCGTCGACATCTCCGACGAGTACTGCCAGATCGCCCGGGCCCGAATCCGCCACGCAAAGCGCGCACCGTGGGACTACGACCCGGACGTCCCGAAGCCACCCGAGGCCGACCCGAGGCAGCAGACGATCTTCGACGTCTTGGGAGGCGATCATGAGTGAACGAACCCACGGCTGGATCGACGACAAGCTCGGCGGTCGCCACTATGTCCCGGCCGAGCTGGTCGCCCTCGTCAACACCTTCCGAGCTCGAGGCGACCACGTCGCCACCGTGCTCTGGGCCGTCCGCATGCATGACATCATGAGCGCGCTCGAGGCCGAGGGCCTGACCGATTTCGGCGGGCCGGCCGTGGCCCTTCATCACCTGCGCCAGCGAGCCGAGCGAGGCGCCGACGCGATGGCGATCACGCAGTACGTTACGCGCCTGGATTCCAACCGCCGAGCCGAGCGCCAGCGAACGGACGAGCTCTGGGCAGACGCCCGCCGGCGAATCTGGGGCGAGCCGAGAACCAAGGAGGAGAGCAATGCCTGAGGAGAACGAGACGAGCCAGCCGGACAAACACTGCGCAACGTGCGTGCACTGGCGGCCGGGTCGAATCCTTGGCCATTGTGCATCGGAGCAGCGCGCCGGGCCAACGTCGGAGATCGGCGAGTTTGGGCCCCACGATTGCGACGATTGGGCCGCCTCCGACGCCCACCGGCAGGCCGAGGCCCTCGAGGGCATCGAGCTCGCCCTAATGCTTGTCAGCGGCCTCTGGGCGCCAGAGGACGAGGAACCCGAAACGGTGGAGTGGGAGTGCACCTGCGGCGCGCGCCTCGCCGAGTCGACCGACGTCGAGAGCACGGCCTGCCCGGCCTGCGGCGCGGAGTACACCCGTCATCCCACCGGCCTTTTTCAGTCTGGCGGTCACGGATAAGTGCGCACTTTTTGCATAGTGAAAGGTCCGCACAAACAAGCACTTGGCAAGGTACGCACTTTTTGCGCACCGAAACATTGACTTTTTTTCATGGTGCCTACATCTGCCCACATACCGGCGCGCGTGATTTCGCATGATTGGCGGTGCGCACGAATTGGCACGAGGTGTGCATCTCTGGGAGGGCATTAGCGATCAGCGCAAAGGAGCAGGCCATGACCAGACCCAGAAAAACCCGTTTTTACATGGATAGCATTCCCTATGTGTTCACTCGCTACCCGAACGATAGGTTTTTGGTTCACTTCTTTGAGGGTGGCCAGGTCCGGCATTTCATCAGCGGCGAGATCGTGGACGGCGCACTCGTTGGTGAATACAGCGATTTTTCTGGGCCTTTCCGCAAGTCCCTATCCGACAAGATCCTCGCGGCCGGCCGCGCAACGGGTCGCCCCGAGACCGGCCGCCGCTAGCCTCCCCGGGCTCGCCCAGCCCGGCCAGCCTCCCCCCGGGGGGCTGACCAGACCGGACGAGGAAAGGAGCAGCCATGTCACAGTTCAAGCGCACAGCCGACCGGATCGTCGTGTACCTCCGAGAGCGCGGCCGCATGAGCGGCCCCGACATCTGCGACGCCCTCGATCTGGACGAGGTCGACGTCGACCTCGCCTGGCAGGGCGACCCGCGGATCAAGATGTGTCAGCCGGTGCACGGTGGCGGCGGCGCTTGGTACAGGGCCGAGGAGGATAGCCGATGACCACCACCACCCGCCGCAAGCGCACCACCGGCCCCCGCTTCGAGCGGATCTACATCCGAGTCACCGCCGAGGAGAAGGCCCGATACCAGCGGCTCGCCGCCGCCCAGGGCATGAGCCTCGGCGCCTGGCTCTGCGCCCTGGCCGACCGCGAGATCGAGACCGGCGGCGAGCTGGCCACGCCCAAGGAGCCCGCATGACCCGGCCCCGGTACAAGGACCTCGAGCCCGGTGACTTCGGTTCCCTGCGCCTCACGGACTATTCCTGGGTCTCGCTTAAATACGATGGCCTTTATGCCGAGCTCGTCGGCGGCGAGCACGGCTGGAGCATCCACGGTCGCAACGGCCGCCTGATTCGATTCGGCGAGGAGCCGTGTCCCGAGTGCTACTTGCGCGGCGAGATGATCATTGACACCGAATGGGCCCAGGGCAGCCACCTCTATGGCTCCTTCGTGGCCTGGGATTGCATCTACTCAGGCGAGGAGATGCCGGCCGATGTCCAGCGGTCCAACGAGTTCCTCGAGCGCTTGGCTAGCTCGATTCCCCTGGCGGTGCAGTTCCGGGTTGCCGAGTCGCAGGCGATCATCTCGGTCGCCACGATCGAGGAGATGTGGCGGCTCGGCGTGCTTAAGTCCGGCTGGGAAGGCCTGGTATTCCGCTCCGACGACGGCCAGCGCTTCGCCCGCATGAAGCGCACCACCACCGTCGACTATGTGGTCACCGGCGTGCGGCGGCGCGGGCCCTGTGTGACGGCGCTGTATGGCGGCCTGTATCGCGCCGGGCGGCTCGAGACGGTCTGCACGGTACCGGTCAAGGCCGCCACCGAGCAGCACGCTCTCGGGCGAGCTGGCGAGCTCTGCGGCCGTGTCTTCGAAGCCAAGGGCCACGGCCGCCACCGCTCCGGCGCGCTCAGGCATCCAAGGCAAGCCGGGCCGGACGGCTCGGTGAGGTGGCGCCGAGACAAGCCTGCAAGGGAGTGCAGCTGATGCCGTGGTATTTGGTCTCCATTGCATGTCTCTTTAGCTTTGTCGTCGGCACTTGTTATGGCATCATGCACCGGCACTTCGTGTCCGTGGTGCTCGAGCAGAACGCTGAGGCCAGGCGCCAAGACGCTGAAGCGGACAAGCAACGAGCCCGGGCGGAGTATTATCGGCAAAAGACGATCAGGATGTCGGCCGGTGCCGGGCTTTATAGCGCCGAGGCCGCCCGGGTTAGGAGGTATGGGAAATTAGACACCTGATAGTCACGCTGCCGAGGGATATGTGCTATGGCCTCTCGGGTGCTGAATACGAAGCTATCCATGACCACATCAACGAGAAGGCCGACGCCCGGCGGCGGGACGGTGGTGCGCTCATCTTGAGCCACGGCATCACGATCGAGCTAATCGACCTCACCGCCATCGCCCTCACCGCCATCGCCCCAGGGCATCGGGTATGCTGCAGATGAGCGAAGGACATCAGCCAAAAGGAAATCTGCCTACCCCACCACCGGGCTGGAGCCCGAATCCCGGCGGCACTGGCGTCGCTCGGCAGGCCTCTCCTTGTTTCATCTGCGGCGCCCCGGCGGCAGTCGGGCATGCTGGTGATTCGTTTGCTCGCCTTTTCCGATGGCGCACCTGCAGCGATCCTGATTGTGCTCTCAGAGAGTGTTGGCTGTTATTCATGCCGGACCATTGGGAGCGGCTGTGCCGAGAGGCCAAGGAGACGAGGGTCGAGATGAATGAACCAGAGATCTCACGCGAGGACATCGAGAGGATCCGCCGGGCCATCGAGCACGCCGACGATATGGCGTCCTACACAATGGCGTCCTACACAGTGGAGCTGGATTTTCAGCTGATGCGCAAGCTATTCGTGCTTGCATTGGTCCGGCACCGAGAGCTTACCGCAAGGCAAGTTGAGGAGACAACTAATGCAACAGACACAACACCAGGTCGCCGGCCGTGACTCCGTCGCGGTCGCCACGCTCGTCCTCACCGCCATCAATACCGCGGCCCTCCTCGGCATGCTACTACTGATCGCGGTGTCCTGAGCCGAGGCCACACCATGAAACGATACGAGCACAAGATGGTATCGGTCCGCGACCTGGTCGGGCTCGAGCAAACCCTCGAGGCTGCCGTCAAGGGCATGGATAGGCTAGGGGCCAGAGGGTGGCGCCTCGTTGCCGTGCTTGGCGACCAGGCGGCCGTTTTTGTCCGTGAGGCCCAGAGCACCGAGGAACCGCCCGAGCCCGCCACGGACAGCTGAGCGCGTCTCGAGCCCCCCCCGCCCCCGCCCGCCCCACGGCTTCTCAGCGAGCCCCCCCGGCTTGACCCCGGCCCTGATTCCCCCCACCGCCCGAGCTGGCCCACCGCTCCGAGCAGCCCGGCTCGAGAACCATCCCCCCCTACCCCGCCTGGCCGAGCTCCACCCCGTGGCCCACCCCCCCCTGACCCCAGCGGGGGTGGGGGGGGTCCTCGAGAAACGGCGCCTGGCTCCGGTACCCCGTTG
>JABAHP010001880.1_pt4 | contig 37532 bp, 21 predicted proteins | sample 7062081 | NCBI WGS metagenome assembly JABAHP01 (sample SAMN14534357, study PRJNA622989) | marine sediment metagenome | biome: marine biome [ENVO:00000428]; feature: marine pelagic biome [ENVO:01000023]; material: deep marine sediment [ENVO:00002113] | place: India: Gulf of Kutch | collected...
ACTTGCATATGCTGCCCCAGCTTCCAGGACACGAGGACAAACCGTTGGATATAGCAATCGCTGATTTGTCTTCGGTGTTACGTCCTCATCTGTCAATTATCGATGGAACAATTGGTATGGAAGGGCTGGGGCCGAGTGCCGGTGAACCCAAGGCGTTGGGCGTCGTGCTTGCCGGCGTCGATGCCTTTGCGACGGACTCTCTTGCATGTAGTATAATGGGAATATCCGCCCGTGATGTACCGCATTTGCGAATGGGAACAGAAAGAGGGTACGGCGTAATCGATCCTGATTCAATCAGTGCATGTCCTCAAAACTTCAGGGATGTTCAGAGTCCTTTTGCACCGCCTCCTGATGAACTGTCGATAGAATTTTCAGGATTCACAATTCTGGATCAGCAGTCCTGCAGTGCATGCCAGTCAACGCTGCTTATGTTTTTAAGGAAATACGGAAAGCAGATACGCGATACGAAAACCGACGGTGAAGATATTATTATCGCCATCGGCAAAGGCCATAAGGAACTGCCTTACGGAACTCTGTGTGTCGGTAACTGTACGTCAGAGCATAAAAAATGCGGAGTATTTCTTTCGGGATGTCCGCCTGTAGCCAGTGAGATACTGGCGATGTTCGATTTGTAAACGGCAGTAGGGGGGTATAGTCAAATTAGCACGCTCCTTTCGTTTTCTTTTCGGTATGCAAATTAAGAACTGAGCACTGCCATTAATCCTCTTCCACCCGCCAGAATTTCCTTTCATGCTCCCAGCTTCTGGATATTTCGCCGGTTGGTTTTATAACAACCGCATTACATTCGGTGGTGACGGTATCATCAGGCAATAATAACTTAGCTGCGACTTTCATCCCTCTATGTCCTTTATGCTCCAGCCAGCCGACCGCCTTAAGTGGCGTATTGGTTGGCGTTGGTTTTCTGTAAGTAAGGTTCAGTCTTAAAGTAACAAACAGATTATCAAAATTGCCGTCCAGCATGACGACCCTGCCCGCGGTCTCATCCAGGATTGCTGCTACAATCCCGCCATGTACAATACCGGGATATCCGTTAAACTGCTCGCCGATTGTTACATTTGCTTCAACCTGGTTTGATTCAGGATTGTTATACCAAGCCATTTTCAGGCCAAAATCATTTTCACGACCGCACACAAAACACATTCTGGAGGTTGGTTGTTTTATCATCGAATCCTCAATTTCTCATATCCAAGTTTTCTTTTAAACTCAAGACGTTTACAGCCAGGCTCAATAACCGCAATCAATGCAAACCCGACAATATCTTATCTTTTCTTCTTTGATTTTTTCTTCACCTTCTTCTTCGTTTTTTTCTTAGCCTTCTTTTTGGCAGTTTTTTTCCCGGCTATTTTCTTCTTTTTACCGCAAGTCTTTTCTTTCAAACAGAGTTCACACTTAACGTCACTACACCACTGGCAATAAAAACAGTCTTTGCAGTTATGCTTGCTGCCTTGCTGGTTCGGCTCCGGCTCATAAACCAGGCCTTTAATTCCTCTGATTCTTTTATAAGCCATAGCTCATATTTTCAAGCGATATTGGAAATCTTTTCAGGCCGATGGAGTTAATGAAAGACATTTTCAATCAGCGTTCGCCAAACTCAACCTTTGTTGCCAGAATTGTTTCGCTTTACGATGATATTTGAGCACTTCTTCAAGTTTTTCAGGATCATCTATATTGATCTGTCCGATTCTCTCATCAACCCAGTCTTTGAAAAAACGAATGGATTCTCTGCTCAGATAGTGTTTTTCATCACCAATCTCAACGTAGTATGGCGCGGTTGAAGCAAATCTAAAGGTATGTGGGATATCCGCTATCACCCTGATAAGAAACCAGCCGCTTTTCGTAAACTGTAGAAATCCAAGCCCGCCGTTGCTGTTAAATTCGGCAAAAGAAACAGTCCGTTCAACGGAGCCGTTTTTGATTATCTCAATACTATCAACTGGATCATTGCCGACTAAATCTAATTTAACGTCAAGTTTAACCGTCCGGCCTTTGTCTGCCTTAAAGACATGGCCGGGTTTGTGTCCTGAAACGCTCGGTAAAATCAAAGGCCCATTAGTTACAAAAGATATCCCTTTTCGCAGGTTCTCCCACCACCGGCCGTATTCGAGATTTTTGCCGCCCGTAAAAACATAGACACGGTTGTAACCTACGGGATTGCCCAGTACTCCCGATGCACTTCCTGCTGACGGGGCTATGCGAATACCGCTATTGAGAATATGGTAGTAAATATGCTGCGACCAGAAACCATTGCCCCGTGGAGAGGGAAAGTCTTTCTTGTTTCGAGGTTTTCCCCATGCCTCGCTATCCAGCATGCGTGACCGCCAACAATGGTTATTGAGCAATCCAATCGAATCACCGTAGCCATATGCAAGTGCTACGGGAACATCCCACCAAAATGGCTTCTCGATGTCTATCCAGGCTCCGGGCTGTTTCTTTGCCTGCTCAATGAAATATAACGGACAGGGATACTCTCGTTGAGCCCGAGTAATATCCACCGGTTTTTCCATATTAAAGTACATGAAAGCTCCGCCATTACGTTCATCTTCACCTCCCAACAAATCGTAAAAGTAATTGTCATCAAAGCTGACCACTTTTCTTTCGGGGATTTGTGAATTCTTCCATTTGTTTGACCGGTTCCACCATGTGATTATGGGGGCAATATGCAGGTCTTCGGCCCGAATGAGCAGCTCGATATCTTTAGCGGATCTGTGCACGTGTAACTCGCCGCTCCACCAGCCTTTTGAAGCCATATTGATTAGACGGGATAGTTTCTCCTTTATTTCAGTGGTAGAGCCGCTTTTAATTTCAAAAGAGCCGTTACCTCTTGTGTATTCCGGCCCACGCTCGATGACATAAGTGTATTTTCCGGCGGGCAAATTCAGTATCTCCTGGCCGTCGCAACAAAAATGATCACGATAAGAGGGAAGATGGTCGAAAAGCCGCGGCCGGCCTTCGGCATCGGTTAAATGGACTCTGCATGCAATTGTTTTATTAGTTGACGCATCCAGAACCGTTAGGCCCAATTTCCCCGAGTTTGGTTTCGCATTAGAGTTGCGTTCATTCGAGAGGCCTGTACCGGCAAAAGCAAGTACAACAATCCAAATCAAAAATTTTATGTATTTCATCATATTCCTTTTATCAATAATCCAAAGCGATAATTATAACGATATTGTCCATTTTAGCTAACAGGAAACAATCTCCCGCCTAATTTTCTGCCCCATTCCGGAAGCGATAGTATTATATTGGCTCTGAAATTTGTTTTGTTTGGGATTGTATTGGCTTGCCGAAACAAAAGCCCTGTATTTAATCGTACTGCGGCTTTTAAGATTTTCACACAAAATCTTCGGGGCGTTACATGATTGCGCAGTCAAGCTATGGAGTGAGCCAGCATTTGTAATCTGTCTTGTCGCATTCCGGTACTTGCAACTCCGGTTTATTGAAGTATGTCCTGAAAATGTTCAGGTCAGGAATCCCAACGCGGAACGGTCCGGTTTTCATATGGTCGAAGTCGGAACATATGCCATTTGTTACAGTTTGCAAAACTAAGTCACTTTTGTTGAACGCCGCCCTAAAAGCGTTCAGGTCGGGAATAGCGACCCAGAACGGACCTGTCTTGATGCCGTCGCTGTCACCGCGGCACTGCCGGCCATAGCACCAGCACTGAGGCTTATCCCAGGCATCCCATTCCGGATATTCCGGCGCGCTATACTTCATACAATTATAACGAGTGCAGGGAGGTGGAGGTGGTTGATCACAACAACTATAGGGGTAGTTCACTGTAACAACTTCGTTTGGATTCTCCATGACCACACCTGTATTGCCGGCACGGGCCACATTAGGAGCAATTTTCATACAAGTGGGACCGCTAAGAATAATCGAAAGCAAATCACCACTATGAGCCGGGGCGTTGGGAGAACCGGGGCCGACTGGAGCATACAGCGATGCCATCTCGATAGTAATACCGTTGCTGTCAAGCCCGGATAATGTGCCGTTTGGCAAATCATTATACTCGGCTACAGCCGTGCCATAATCAATCACGTTCCCTGACGCATCAACCTGAATGCTGCCTGGATAAATATAGTAGTCTGCGCTTAACGCCGTAACCGATATAATATTTGCATCGCTACAGAGCCAAATATCAAAAGCAAACGCACGGACCAGATTCGCCTCATAGCTTTCATAACTGATAATGACCTCGTATGTACCACTACCCTGTGTAGCCGTAATATTTACGTCCGCCCGCGCAGGAACAGCTGTACAAACCATAGTGAAAAGAAGAACCGATACTGCCATAGTGCTATTAATATATGTCGCTCGCATTTTATTTCCTCCAAAAATTTAACAAGCTTACGAACTAAAAAAATTCAATCCCTTATAAGCTATGGAGTTTCCCAGAAGTTGTATTTATCTTCAGGAGTAAGAATACAGTCTCCGTCCAGGTCACAGCATGGGCAATGTGGTTTGTTAAAGCAACGCCTGAGACAGTCCAGGTCCGGAATCCCAACGCGGAACGGCCCGGTTTTATTGTGGTCGCAGTCATAACATATACCATTGGTTATATTAGCCAAAACTAAGTCCGTCTTGTTGAAAGCTGCCCTGAAACCACTCAGTTCAGGAATACCTACCCAGAACGGACCTGACTTGATGCCATCAGCATCACCGTTACACTGCCTTTGATAGCACCAGCACGGAGGCCTGCCCCATTGTACCCAGGTTGGATATTCCGGGGCCCAGCTCTTGAGACATTCAACAGGTTGATTGATGACGTCGATAGGAATGCAGGCCGGTGGATAATTAACCGTCACAAGCTCATTGGGGTCTTCCATGACCACACCTGTTGCACCGGCGCGGGGTACATTTGCTCTGATTGACAGACAGGTGTCACCACTTACAATTATCGAAGCAAGATCACCGGTTTTATACGGTGAGTTAGGTGAGCCGGGTCCAACAGGAGCATACAACGATGCGGCTTCAAGAGTAACACCATTGGCATCAGGTGGTCCCAACAGTGTATAGCCCGGCAGGTCAGCATAATCAGCGCCTATTGAACCGATATCGGTAATCCTGCCGTCTGCGGTAATCTGAATCGAGCCGGGATATACCCAATAGTCTATACTTAGCCCGCTGACCGATACAATATTTGCATCGTTATCAAGCTGAATATCAAAGGCAAACGCCCGAATCAGATTTGGCTCCGAAGTTGCATCGTAGCTGATAATGACCTCGTTTGTATCTCCAACCTGAACAGCCGTAATATTTACATCCGCCCGCGCAGGAACAGTCATGCAGACCGTAATTAACAAAAGAACCGATACTGCCAACAAGCTGTTAATATTTGTCGCCCGCATTTTACTTCCTCCAAAAATCTAATTTTTTCTAAACTATGAACGATGTTATCAAATTTACGGGCCTTTGTCCAGAACTTTTGGGCTATTTCGGGGCCAAAAGGTGATGGAAAAGATAGATAATGTTGGTTTTTTCTGGTTGGCAGGTGATTGTCGATAAGTCGGCTGGTGAAGTGGTGACATGCGCACTATTTTGTGAAATTCTTTTGCGAATCCGGAGGGCATGGTTGGCGATAATATCGATGGGGACTAAGTCACGTCAAAAGCCGGTTAAAACTTGTTTTTTTAGGCGTAATATACTGGTTGAGGCGCCCATGGAGCGCGAGGAGGTGACTGTTTTCAATACAAAATCCTTGGATTTTGGTTTTTTCCGGCTGTGATATATGCACGAAAAAAAACGAAAAAAAGTGGCACTTTTGACTTAAAACCTGTAATATAGAGAGAATCTGAAGGTGAAAATATGTTACAAAGCGACGTATATTTGAGATGTCATTTGGCATGTGTCCATGATAGCGCGCTTATGGACATGAATAAGTTTACTTTTTCAGGAAGGCGGGTGCCGATATTTATTTCCCCCTGTAAATACGAATTTATGTTCGGGGATTATCAGAAATCTCCGGCGTGAGATAGTTTTGCAGTTTTTCCTTCAGAAGGATACATTGAATGGAAGCGAGTAACAATATTATGAAAGGAGGTCTCTGAAATGAACCGTGTTCAATTTTCCGTATTGTTTCTTAAGGTGATGCTGTACGCATTGTCCGCCCTGTGCCTGTGTTCAGGCTGCGGCAGCAGCTCTGAAACAGCATGGCTGGTTGGAGGGATCATCGGGGGCACTGCGCTGGCGGGGCAGAGTCCGGCCCAGGAAATCGAGCAGATTTATTACCTTGGCGTGTTGGATCCCATGGAGCAAACACCTTCGGCTATTTTCCGCCTTACAGTGCGAGGCCAGGCAAGCCTGATAAGTTCAACGAAATTTGCATCGGGATGGGCACCGGCCGACCTTGTAGATTCGCTGAATACGAGTTTGAGTTTCAACGAACAGGATATGGTTCCTTCCAGCAATGAGGAAAAGGACTCGCTGGGCGAAATGGAAACCGGTCGGCGGCTGATCCTGTTCGGGCCGGAGGGCTATCGGGAAGCGCCCAAGGATCACCGACTCGTACTGGTAATGAGCAGTAGTCCGGAGAAATATTTTGAAGCCCTTGGAGAAACACTTGGCGCAATCGCCGATGTTCAGGTCAGGAAACTTGACGCCGAGTTCCATCGGGAGGTCCTTCGTTGCCTGGCGCAGGTGCGTACCGAGCAAAAGCAACTCCAAACTCTCAGAGAAGACATGGACAGAGATTTCATTTGTCAGTAGGGAGATTAGAAATGCGAAAACAAATCAGCCATTCGAAGCGGGCATTGCGTTTTCTCGTCCTTGCGTTTGTTTTAGCATCGGCCGGATGCGCCGTTCTTACCGTCGACGTCGACATGTACAAAGGACCGCTGGGAAATGAAGAAACCGTGATAGCCGAACAAATCAAGGCCGAAATCATCGGGGCCAAGTCACTGCTGCTTACATTGCGAAACACACTTGAAAAAACAGAAAAAGGAAGCGAGTCTTATCTCAAAGAGCAGGAGTTCATGCCTATGCCCTATGACGAGGAAGAGAGAAAGGCAAAATGGCTTAAGCACCCGGATGCCATACGCGTTAACGCCATTCTTGGTCTTTACGAAGACCGTCCCCCCGGTGTCCGAGACAAGGTTACACGTGCATATCTTGACAAGCTAAAGGACAACTTCGACCGCTTTCGTAACATCCAAACAGTGATGAACCCCAATGCCAAAGACGACCGTCTGTTCTGGGAAAAATATACTAAACATCTCTATTCTGCAAAAGACCACCCAGTAATAAAGATACTCCGAAAAAACATAGATGAGATAAAAGAGCCTAACACTTTAAAATCTCTGGAAAAAGGGCTCGAACTAATGCAACTCGGCTACCGAGAGTTGCTTTATCCCGATCATCCAAATAATCCAGGTAGAAGACCATATAGATACATCATGAGTATTGCCGATGCACATAATAATATAAATAAATTGGTTGATGTATTGGATATCACAGCTAAGAATGGCGGTATTAAGGGATTAAACTTAAACGCAATCAGGAAGTCGCTGAAAAAAATCAAGGAGGGAGGGGATGCTCCAAAGGCAACGAACGACAAATTTGTCTGGCTTCTGGATGAGGACCTGGTTCGGGCCCACGTTGACTTCCTGTTCAAAAACAGTCTGGATAAAACACAGCGAGAGGATTTCATAGAACGTGTCAATCTCATAGCGAGAAATTTTATCGAACGCCTTTCTGTCATGGATGAATCACTTCGCGATACTCTTGAACTGATCGAGCATATCAACAGCAGGGAGGCGGAACATATTGAAAATGCCCCATTACTCACGAACGTGACTATTAAACTGGCTCTGTCGTTAATCAAAATCAAATCCCTTCATGCCGCTGTTTCAAACAAACACGCTCCCGACGACACTATAGCACTTAGAGAGAAATTGTGGGGGATTCTCCCCGAAGAGGCAAAACCAAAGGACCGGCGTTGGGATAGACAGAGGATAGAAAAATATCAGGATGCTCTCTTACTTCTGTTTAAAGAAAATCCTCGAACTGTAAGCAGTCAGTTATACAATACACACTTATTCTTTATCGTAGGCCCCTATGATGATCGTAGTGGCGAGAAGGAAAACAATAAATACAAAGAAGCGGCTAGGCGAAGATTTGGAATCGTTCTCACTATGCCTGAGGAGGTTGGTATAGATGTATTGATTGACAACTTTAAAGGAGTAGCTCGCTTTCAGACAGGTGCAGGGCTTGATCGCGGCAGGCTGCCGGAGGGACTGGAAAAACTTATTGATGATTATCTTGTACTGGCAAGAGACCAATCTGCCGGGCCAACTGACAAAGAGCAGGAAATGCTGGATAAGAAAAGAGACGTTCTCATAGAGGCTCTCATCCGTTTTGCTGAAAAAGGGCTTGTTATTGCCAACTATGATACACTCCTGCGAAGTAATCGTGGTTTGGACAAGAAGGAGGAGGAGCAAATCAAACAGTATACCGATGTTCTCCAGGCCATTGGCAATTCAATCATAGTTATGGCCAACGAGCTGAAGATGAAGGCTTCATACGAACAGAAACTGGAGGACGACCAGCACCGAGAAAACAAAGCAATGACAAAGGTCTTCTCAAGCGGTATCAATTGCACCTCTGCAGGTATATCATGTCACTCGAAAACTTCAAAAGATGTGCTGGATGAGATGATAGCCCTGTTGCGATATGAACACATACGAAAAATCAAGAAATTCGGAAAAGATTCGAATCAGGCAAAGTGGGTTGCCGAAGCCCTCGATGTACTTTATAAACAACGCGCCGATATGGTCTATATCCGGCCGGCTTCGGCTTATTTGCGAAGCAGCTATCCGGCGGCTTCTTTGCAGCGGGACCCAAGTGTCGCCGGCTGGAAGAATATGCTCGGTGGGCACGCATGGCGCTCCGTCCCGTTTTTTGGTGAAAAGGCAGGGAACAAGAGCAAATCTGATTTGGAGACTCTTTACGATATCGACAAGCAGTCCTGGCAGAACATCAATCACATTCGCGTGGCCGGCACAGGTGACACCAGTTATGTAATCGTCAAGGACGACATTGGCAACTGGTATATCAAAGGTTATAAGGGCGATCCGGAGCCTATTATTAAGGGCGCCAAGAATATGGCCCTGTTTGCCGCCAGCGCACAGGCCGGCCGGAATCTTGTAGATGTACCGGAGTCCTCGAAGAGCAAAGAACCATTACCCGAACCGCCCCAAGCCAGACAACTGCGCGAATACAATGCGAGATATCAAAAACAGTTAGAACAAGATTACAATGAGCTCAAGGAAGTGGTTGAAGGCTTACCCAAGCGGATTGCTTCCCTTTGGGATGCTTTTATTCCTGATACCAATGCATCCAAGGAAGAATTAAAAAACAAGGTCTTGAAGGGACCGGAAGACAAATTGTCAAAGACTGTCAATGAGGTGTCCAAAAGGAATGAAAAAGACAGAAACTATATGGAAATGTATATGGACATGCTCAGCGCGGTTCTTGAATACCACAACGATATCAAATTGAGACTTGGTGATCCGAAAGATTACCAGGCAGATCGTGAGAAGGTAGTGAAAATTGCCCGCAAGTCAATAACCAACGCCTTATCTGAGGTTTTGAATCGGTTCATCGAACGCCGTGAAACTGAATCCGGGAAACACGAAACGGCACTGATGATTATCGGTGACACCGGGGAATAGAATTATCTATTATCCGGGTGACCGGTCATGATGGGATTGCCGAATTACACGGAGTGGGCAGTGTGTAAGTCTTCATGATGGACCGCTTTGTGACTTGATCTTTTTGACTGTTTGACCTTTATGTCACCTTCACCGACGTTAAACAAATTTTATATTCCCCTTTTTCTACGGATTGGCTGCGCCTGGTGAAGGTACAGCCGCTTTCCAGTTGGCTACGTCATTGCCGTAATCAGCCGACACCTTACGAGAAAGCGATTTTCCAAGTCCGTCAGCATCAGTAGGCCAGAGGTCCACGCCGCCGGGGCAATCTTCAGGATGCCAGCCGTCACTGTAAGTGACCCTGTCAATGCGGATATACTGGCGCGTGCCAAATTCATCCATATCTCCGGGCATACCAATCTGCAGCCTCTCGCCGGCGTTGCTTAACCTGCCACCATACCCTGTGAGAACCTGAACGCCGGGCGGCATACTGCCGTATCTTGTTGTAAAAGCTGCCACGTTCTTCACAACCATTAGATAGCCATAAGCAGGTATTGTCACAACCGGACCGGTCGGGAATGTATAATCAATACCATCGGTGAACTTCCATGGTTCGGATTTGTCATAACGGTATAACGTTATCGTTGTTCCGGTTATGTTGTGCAACTCAATGTATTCCTCATTCTGATTACCGGATGGTGGATTGTACATAATCTCGTTGATTACAACCGGACCGACCTTGGGGTAAGAATTATTTGCATCCGGGGTATTGTAATCCATCGCCACAAAGTTGAAATTACCCGTACTGGGTTTGTAGTAACGACCAAGTGAAACGTTGGTCTGTGATGCGCCAAAACCCTCAACCTGGCGGTAGCCGGTTAAGAATCCATTCGGGTCCGGGTATGATGACAGGCACGCCTTTTCACCATTCTCGCTTAATCCAAATGGTACGATACAGCCGGGATTGCCCGGATTGTTGAAATCTGTATCCTGATAGAAAACCACATAATCGTTGACATCGATTATGGTTCCGTCGGCAATTCTGTATTTCATCAGGTTTGGTTCACTTCTATCATTGTCACTGAGGAACCAGCCGCCGATGTCGATGGCCTGGTCGGTCGTGTTGTGCAGCTCGATCCAGTCGGGGCCGGCATTGGAATGCGCCATCACCTCGTTGATTACCACGGCACCCGGATTGGGTAGAATACCACTGTCATCGGCGCCGGGCGAGCCGTTTCGATATACGCTTGAACGCCAGGATTTTTTCTCGTCCCAGTTGTTCGGTTCGCTGTCGGTCGGATCTATTATAGTCAGAGAGAAACCATCACCATCGGTGATAGAACGCCAGCCGTCCCTGTACTCAAAATCCAGAATCGTTTGTCCAACGGCGTCTCGGAGTTTAATCCTTTCCCCTTCATTGGCAAGGCTGCCGGTATATTGACCTGCAATAGTGACTGATGTGCCGTATTTGGCCTCGAATGCACCGATGTCTTTTACAACTACGACATATTCGCCGGATTCAAGTTCTATATCCCCGAAGACGAAGTCGATTCCTTTGGTGAATTCAGACAGGTTCAGATTAATTGCGACAGCTCCGATGTTTTTGAGTTCGATAAATTCGGTGTTCGGATCGGCTGGATCTCCGGTGTACTTCGGATGGTACATAATTTCGGTAATGCGCAGGTTCTCTGCGACGGGTCCGACGGCAAATACAGCCTCATTCATTGCGCTCCAGGTTTCGCCTTCCAGCACACAGGCCTTAATGTGCATACTCTTGTTGAATGTGAGACGTTCATTATTATACTCGATGGCATCGGGCGATACGCCCCCGGAGGTGGAATTGACATCGCTGACGACCAACTGCGCGGAGATAATGAAGTCGCTGCTGGTGTTTGAGTTGTTCATTCCGTGGATTGCCAGTATGTTATCACCCTGCTTGAGCGAACCGAGGTGGTCGGAGACGGGGATAGTCTCAAGTCCGGAGGCTTCGTGGCCGCCGCTGGCGTTCGAGTTCCAGGCCGGTGTCGCGGTTAAGCTAAAGTTTTTCCGGTCGAGCTCATCGCCGTTAAGGTAGGCGACGAAGCCATCGTCGTACCGTAAATTCAGGGACATGAAGTTGAAGTCGCATGGATCGCTGTTCAAGGTGAAGGGTATGCGGATGTAGCAGGAGGTGTTGGCGCCCGATGTCAAGTCACCATTCATCAAAGATTCTACATCGTAGCTGATAAATGGTTTGTAATCCGCTCTTTCATCGTATCCGACACCGCCGGCCTTGCCGGATATGTAAGTACCGTCGTTCCAGCTTGAGTCGTTGAAGGGGCCGCCGCCTTTCCAGTTGTCATTGACAGCGCCTGTGGGCACGAGTACTTTTTTGGGTGCGTCCTCAGCCACGATAGTGATGCCATAAATCTCTGTGCTCTCCGGCAGTCGCGGGTCGTTACCGTCGGTGGTGTAATAGATGGTACCGGAGCTGTTGGGATTGTCCATGGTCAGTTCGTCAGTGTTTGATATATGTCCACCGTGCTGGTTAACATCGTTTATCCTGAAGACGGGCGAATCGATGTCGGGGTAAAGTCCGACACCGCGATACCTGTCAAGAACGATGGCACTGATAAAGGGCCAGTATTCGGTATGGAGCCTGTTTTGCTCAGTCAGAAATTCGACTTCTCGTTTGTATGGATTGGATCTCTTTGCATCTCCCCATCGAGCGGACTCTGCGACGACGGATTTGTCGACTTCTGTGGCCCGCTTCATCCACCTTTCCTCGACCTTTTCTATGGTGAGCAGGCCGTCGTTAAACATATGTTTATGTATCCGGTCGCCGTATTTTCGTCTGAACATAGGATTATCACGAAGCCTGGCATACAAGTATCCCGGTCGAAGTGAACGCGATACCTCGCCCGGCAGCACCTCGATATGACAGCCGCAGCCGGTAATGAATCGTTCGAGGGTATTGTTGTGGTTCTCCTGATCCCAGACAAAGAACTTAAAGCCATCACTTTTAGATCCCCGCCGTCGACCGGACCAGAAGTTGTGACACGGCCAGTCTTCAGAACGGGCGAAGTGGTGCAGAATCATATAGTCGATGAGGTTATCGGCGTCGAGAAGAATCGGATAGTTTGGATTGCGAGTTCCATCGGGATTATTACCCTGAATGAACTGAGCATCTGTATCGCTGGCCAGCCCCGCGGCCGCCAGGTCGAACAGCTGGTCCCAGATATCGAAAGTGCCGGACTGCAGTTCTTCGTAATCGTGGATAGCATCGTATTCGTCTTTGTCCCCGCCCAGATAAGACGCCTGAAATGAGCTGTTCGGGCGCTCGCAGAGATTGTATTGGCCCCAGTAGAGACCATTGAGATAAACGTGTACGAAAATCGAGTTGGCTGAATTGTGTCCCATCGCCCGCTGGCTATCTTTCATCCAAGGGTCCCGCGTGTACTGGGCCTGTATCTTGATGTGACGTATGACGCCATCACGGTAAGAGTCGGGATACGTCCAGGAATCACCTGATGAGCCGCGCAGAACAAGCTGGTCGAATTCTTCAACATCGGAGTCCTCAAAGAGCGGGAAATTGAGCTTTGTCGGTCCGTAAATACCTCTAAAAACGAGGCGGAAGGAATGCTTTAGAGTGCTGCTATGATTCCTGCTTGCGCCGCCGTGCAAATGTACACCGGCATTGATCTGGAAGCCTTCGCGGCCGTCGGGATATATCAGTTCAATTGAAGCCGGCCGCTCCCATTGGTCACCTTTCGATGTCGAGTAAACATAGATACCGTCGTCGGCGCCAAAGAGGTCGTCTGTAAGCATGGTAATACACAAACTCGGAATCCAGAGGAGGGCCTCTTCAAAACTGTAACCGGGCAATGTAGTACTGACAACATCCGGGTCAACTTGATAGTCGGCGGTATAACTTCCCCAGCTTGTTGGAAAGCCCGATGGAGCTTTCGGCTGGTTGGCCACATCATACAAAAATATGTATGTATGGGCGTCCGGGTTTACCGAAAGCCAGCCCGGTTTTACAGCAATGGCACGAACGGTTGTGGTCTGACTTATGTTGATCGGGCCGGTGTAAACAGTTCCATGTGTGATTGAAGGACGCGAGCCGTCGGTTGTGTAACGTATCTGAGCATCTTCCATCGCGTTAGACAATTCCAACTGGAAGCCGGTGTCGTAGTAACCGCGCTCATGGCTGAACCAGACTTCTCCAACCACACCCATTGCATCAGCAACGTTTAATTCGCCCGGTGTCGCTGTTATGAAATATTGCGGCACATCAATATTGCTGGCGCCAACCAGCTCAGGCAGTATCAGGAACTCATCATCAGCCGGATCATCGTTTAGCCCGTGAATGGCCAGTACATTCCTGCCGATTCGCAGCGTATTCAGGAAAGGCATAAGGTTGATTTCCTCGAAGACCCCAGAATCGGCGCCCGGCCGATTAGAATCAGATGTCGAGTTCCACTCTACGGAATTCGGAGCGTTGCGGCTTGTAACTTCCTGACCATTGAGGTATGCCACAAATCCGTCCTCGTACTTTATCCTTAATAAAAAGGTGTCAAATAAATCCCGCTGATCATCTTCGAGGTTAAATTCGATACGGGTCCACAGCGAGGCATTGACATTTTGCATCTCCTGCTGCACGTCAGTGGCCGCGGCACCTCCGAAACCGAGGGCGGTTGTTCCCGTATCCCAGGATAAGTCGTTGAAACCAACATCAGCCCAATCAGTACCCAGGGCCGCATCGGTGCCGGTGGGCACATGGTAGGAAGCGGTCGCACCTGTTGGTACGAGCATCACCTCATAGCGGGCCAGACCATATGAAACATTAGTCAACTGTTCGGGATATTTCGGTTCGTATTCGTATACGATAGTATTACCGTCCGGTGCCACTAATGCCAGGTACTCGCCGGGACTGTCGAGATTGAAGTTGGTGTGATAGTAACCGCCAGGGTCAAGGTATGGGTAATTAAGCGGATATAAATCGGACGTCTTGCCCGAGGCAAAGACTATCCGGAACTGGCCGGCATTAATCTGGAGACCATCCGGGAATTGCCACTTAGTCAGGTCCTCATCATCATCGGTTAAAAACCAGCCATCCAAACTGACACTTTCACCCGTCTGGTTGTAAATCTCAATCCAATCTGATGATACACCGTCTCCGTCCAGCAACTCTCCCGGATCCAGTGGCAACTCACTTGCATTACTTGCCATAAACTCATTGATAGTCAGCAGCGCATGTATTTGCTGTACATAAGCGGCACTGGTGGTCGTGGTCTGATTATTATTAATCTGTACCATTTGGTTGGCAGGCCTGTCCCAGCCGGCTACTACACTAAACTCAACCGAATAAAAACCAACCAACAACCCGGTCTCTATATAATTGCTGTCTTGCCACGCACCATCATCCACACGCCATTTTGCACCGGCATCTATGGCCTCCTGAGGAAAGATTGTAACCTGTAACGAACCTGTCTGCTGGATATAAGTGCCGGTAGTAGTAGTTGTCTGACCGTGATTAATCTGTACATTTTCATTATCAGGTGTATTCCAGCCAACTATGGCCAGGTACTCTATCGTATGAGAACCCAGTGACAGACCGCTCTCAGTATGACCGCTAAAACGCCATGTCCACCCATCCACGCGCCATTGTGCACCGGAAAGAGCAGCCTCCAGCGGTAAGATAGTAACCTGCAGGGAACCTGTATGCTGGATATAAGTGCCGGTAGTAGTAGTTGTCTGACCATCATTAATCCGGACAGTTTGGCTATTTGGCTCATTCCAGTCGGGGGTCGGTTTATACTCTACGGTGTGTAAACCTACCAGTAAGCCACCTTCTGTATAGCCACTATTAAGCCAATATCCACCATCCACACGCCACTGCGCCCCGGCGTCTATAGCAGCCTGCGGAGAGATAGTAACCTGCAGGGAGCCTATCTGCAGAACATAAGTTCCGCTGGTGGTGGTCGTCAGACCATCATTAATCTGTACGGATTCGCTTGCCGGCTCATTCCAACCACTGATAGTGTCGTATTCTACCGTATGAGAACCTATAGAAAGACCGGTTTCCGTATATCCGCTATCACGCCATGTCCCTCCGTCCACACGCCACCGCGCTCCGGCGTCTATAGCCGCCTGCGGAGAGATAGTAACCTGCAATGAACCTGTCTGCTGGATATAAGTTCCGGTTGTCGTTGTTGTCTGACCACCGTTAATCTGTACTGTTTCGTCGACGGGTGTGTTCCAGTCGCTGATGTCCTTATACCTTATCGTATGCGAACCTGCCGAAAGGTCGGTTTCTGTAAAGCCACTATCCCGCCACGTTCGATTGTCGACCCGCCATTGTGCCCCTGCATCTATTGCTTCCTGCGGAGAGATAGTAACCTGCAATGAACCTGTCTGCTGGATATAAGTTCCGGTTATGGTTGTCGTCTGACCATCGTTAATCTGTACCATTTCATCGGTTGGTGTATCCCATCCGTCGACAGTACTATACTCAACAGTGTGGGAACCGACTATAAGGCCGTCCTCCGTGTAGCTGCTGTCTCGCCATACCCCGCCATCTACACGCCACTGTGCACCCGCATCTATAGCTCCCTGAGGCGAAATAGTAACCTGTAAATAACCTGTCTGTTGGGTATATGTTCCGGTTGTGGTCGTCGTCAGGCCATCATTAATCTGGATTATTTCATCAGCCGGCTTATTCCAGCCACTGACGGTACTGTATTCGACTGTGTGAGAACCGACCGGCAGACCGCTCTCTGTATAGTCACTGTCTCTCCATGCTCCGCCATCCACACGCCACTGAGCCCCCGCATCTATGGCTGCCTGTGGCGAGATAGTAACCTGCAGAGAACCTGTCTGCAGAACGTAAGTTCCGCTGGTGACCATGGTCTGACCTTTATTAATCTGAACTATTTCATCGGCCGGTTTATTCCAGCCACCGATCACACTGTACTCAACCGTATGTGAACCTGTGGAAATAGCGGTCTCCGTATAGCCGTTGTCCCGCCAGGTACCACCATCCACACGCCATTTTGCCCCGGCGGCGGCAGCTTCCGGCGGAAGGATAGTAACCTGCAGTGAACCCGTATGCCGGATATAAGTTCCTGTTGTGGTGGTCGTATGACCGTCATTAATCTGAACCGTCTGGCTGTTCGGTTCATTCCAATCCGGGATCGGCTTATATTCAACCGTATGAGCACCTACAGGAACACAAGTCTCTGTGTAAACGCTGTCCCGCCATTCGCCGCCATCCACTCGCCACTGCGCCCCGGCGGCGGCGGCTTCCGGCGGCAAAATAGTAACCTGCATTGAACTTGTTTTTATAAGCCAATTGGCAGCCAACAGGGCAAAGTCAGTTGAATTTATTCCGTTAACGCTATCAAAGTCAGCGCAATCATCGGGGTGGCCCGAGCATCCCGATGGGTCCAGCCACTGCACGACGAAAATCTCTAAGTCCAGGGAATTGACATCACAGTCACCGGTCAAATCACCGATGGGGAATTCGGCGCTCACCGACCCGGCCAGAGACACAGTAAATAAGAACGTGAGCAGTGAAATCCGGGCAGATATGGACACTTTCAATCTCCTTCCTCATGAGTATTTTAGGCCACTTGGTGTAGCGTAACTATCGTGATTTACAAGCTCCAAATCGTAAATTAGACAAATTTAGCATATATTAACATATTTTGAGTGTTTAATCAATGACTATTATCCTTAAAACTTGGGGATTTTCCGACAATCTCCGTCATTGTCTCCCCTGCATTACTGCGAAAAAGGAATGTGGTGGAGTCAGAAACAGGTCTTCGTCACTTCGGTTATGCACCTAATGAGCCTGTGGAATTAGGTGTCTAAGTCCTTGCCTCTGTGGTAACCCATTCATAGAGAGTTGGTATAACGATTAAGGTCAATAAAGTGGATGATACAAGTCCCCCTATTACGACAATAGCCAGGGGCCTTTGCACTTCCGAGCCTGTACCGGAAGTTATGACCAATGGAAGTAATCCGAGGGCCGTTGTTATTGTCGTCATCAGGACGGGCCTTAACTTTGATGAACAACCGGCAATCACCGCTTCCCGTATTGTCAGGTCCTGTGTCCTGAGATACTCAAATCGGGATATCAAAACCAGGCCATCGGTCAGGGCTATCCCGAATAGAGCAATAAATCCGATAGAAGACGGGATGCTGAGGTTTTCTCCGAAGATGGCAAGGGTAAAAACGCCACCCACTAATGCCAACGGTATGTTGAGCATAATCAGAAACACATTTTTGAACGAATTGAACAGGCTGTATAGCATCACGAGAACCAGAAACAAGGTGATTGGGATAACCACGGCCAACCTCTTGTTAGCCGCCTGATGTAATTCGAATTGCCCGCCCCATGCAAGCCTGTAGCCGGCAGATAAGCTTACGCTTTCTGCAACTTTTTTCTGAGCTTCCTGAACAAAGCCGCCCGCATCTCTGCCGCGTACATTGCATTGTACGGAGATATAACGCTGAGTATCCTCACGGCTTATCTGTCTCAGACCAGTAACAGTTTTAATATTCGCCAAATCTTGGAGCGGAACGTTATATCCACTCGGAGTCTGAATCAACAGGTTTCTTATGGACTTAATGTCCTTGCGATAGGCTTCGGCAAATCTGGTAGTAATATCGAAGATTTTTTCATCTTCAAAGACTTTGCCGACTTCCTCACCGGCTATCGCATTATGGATGGTATGCTGTATCTGATAATTATTCAGGCCGTGACGTGCTATCTGGCCCCTGTTCATATCAATCTGGAGCTGTGTCTGGCCGGCCACCTGTTCGGTACGCAGGTCGGCTACTCCTTCAATATGGGAAAGAACGTCCTGTATTTCTGCGGCCTTGGTCTCAAGCGTGGCCATGTCATGGCCGAAAAGCTTTGCCACTACTGCAGTGCCGGCCCCGCCTACCAGGCCGTCGATTTCATGCTTAATCGGTTGCGAGAAACTTACAGAGACTCCGGGATAATCACAAATCCGACTGTCGATCTGAGAAACGATGTCTTCCTGGCTTTTGGCATTTTTCCATTGTTTCTTAGGTTTCAACGTAACAGTTATGCAGGCATAATTTGTATGATGCACATGGGGACCGACTTCGCCGTAACCGATATCTGCGATAACCTGCTTAACCTCGGGGAAACTTATGATGTCCTCTGCTATTTCTTTTGAAGTGGCACTGATTTCCTTGAGAGATATGTTCGGATTCATATACGCCAGGACCTGAACAGTGCCCTCCTGAAGAGTAGGCACAAATTCCCTTCCTAACTGGACAAAAACCGAGCCCCCAATAACCATCAGGATAATTATTGTGCAGATAACGGCTGACCGACGGTGGAGACAATACAGCAGTATCGATTTATAGCGTTCAAGAACCACCGGATGAATGGCCTCTACTTTTTGGTCTTTGCCGCCTTCCTTATGAAGAAGACGATAAAATACGGGGGCAATAATCAGGGCGTAGATTAGCGAGCCAACCATAGTCGTCGAAACTGCAAAGGCAAGAGGTCTGAACATTTTTCCCTCGACCTCGCCGAGAGTAAAGATGGGAATAAAGACAATGATGATGATAGAAATGGCGAAGAAAATGGGCTCATCGACTTCTTTGGCGGCGGAAACAATTATTTCAGTCACAGAGGCCGTATTTATTTTGTCGCCAAGCGCAGACTGAATTTTTTCGACCATGATAATCGTGGCATCGACTATCATGCCGAGCGCAATCGCTATGCCTCCGAAGGAAATCAAATCGCCGGGCATCCCGTTGCGATGCATGAAAATAAATGCAAATAAAGTGGAAAACGGCAGTGAGCACACGACAATAAAAGCGTTACGCAGGTTCCCCAGAAAGGTAAATGATACCAGACATACCAGAATAAGACCCAGCGCCAGTGCGCCCCTGACAGTATTTATACTGTTTTTGACAAGAGCGGACTGGTCATAGAAGGTAACTATTTTCACTCCTTCGGGCAAAGTTTCATTGATTTGGGCCATTCGCTTTTTTAGACGGCCGATCACCTCAAATGAATTGGCCCCGTGAAGTTTATATACACTGCCGACAACAATCTCCCTATCTGCATTCAAGAGAGCCACGCCTCGCCTGAATGCGTTGCCAAATTCCACGGCGGCAACATCTTTGACGTAAACAGGGTTGCTCTGGCGGGTACAGATGACGATATTTTCGATATCGTTGATTGTACTGACCAATCCCAGGCTTCGCACAATCAGCTCTTCTGCACCTCTCTCAATAATGCCGGCCCCCAGGTTCAAGTTGTTTTTTCGTACGGCCTCGATGACATCATCTAATGTTAAGTCGTATTCAAGAAGTCGGGCGGGTTCGATTTTTATCTGATACTGCCGGACATGCCCACCCTGACTTATAACTTTGGCAACGCCCGGTACGGTCTGAATGTCGCGTTTGATAACCCACTCTTGAATCGTGCGCAGATCGGTGGTACTGAAGTCATTTCCATCAATGTAATAAGCCAGTATTTTGCCCATTCCACTGGCAATAGCTCCCATTTCCAAACCGTGAGGCATGTTCATTGTTTCAGGGATACCTTCTTCGGCTTCTTTGAGCCTTTCGGAAACAAGCTGTCGTGCAAGGTAGATATCCACGTCGTCTTCAAAGTAAATGTTGACCGTGGAAAGTCCGAGCGATGATATCGAACGTATTTTCCTGACACCGCCAATTCCCCTCATCGCCACCTCAACAGGACGGGTAACAAACTGCTCGACCTCCTCCGGGGCCGTACCTTCAAGCTCGGCAAAAACCTGTACCAGATTCGGGCTGATATCCGGAAAGGCATCAATAGGCAACTGCGAAAGCGAGTATAATCCCGCAACACCGATACCAATTACTCCCAGAAGCACCAGGAGCTTATGTTTAATCAAAAACTGAATTACTTTTGCAATCATACTGTCAAACTCCGAGAAGTTTTAATGAGCGTGGCCGTGGCCTGCATGGCCGCTGCCGGCGGCTTTTTCGAGCTCTGCTTTAAGACGAAAACTGTTTTTGGTCACTATTTTCTCGCCGGCCCTGATGCCTGAGACAATCTCGACATACTTTTCATTAGACCGGCCGACAGTTACGGGGCGGGCTTCGAAACAATGTTCATGTTTAACGAAGACACAGGTCAGGTCGTCTATATCCTGAAGGATGTCCCTGGCAATCGTGACTTTTGCCGGGACCTTTTCCACCACCACATCGGCTGTTACAAAGGTCCCCGGCCGAAGCTGTCCTGATTTGTTATCAAGCACTACTCTTGCAAGGGTGGTCCGGCTGTTTTGGGTGACAACGGGACTGACAAAGCTTATCACGCCTTCGACTTTTGCAACAGCGGGGCCCACAGTAATCCTGACCTGCTGGCCCGGCTTGACAAGGTGCAGGTCTTTTTGGTGAACGCTGAGATTTACCCAAACCGTGCTGATATCTGCAACAGTAAAGGCGTCGGAATCACTACTTAACCTTTCGCCGAGGGTTATGTGCTTCTCGATTACCGCTGCGTCAAACGGGGCACGCAGTGGATACCACGCAAGTTTCTTATTCTCTTCGCTCGATTTTGCGATGGCCGATGCACCTCCATTGGGAGATGGTTTGGCACAATCGGTACAGTTCGGGTCGGTACAAACCTCCACATTTTCAGAGGCGGGGGACTGAGCCTGCCCAAGAAGCCTGATATCGTTGATGTCCTCTGCTGTCAGGCCCAATACGTAAAGACTTCGTTCGGCGCCCTTGAGTCCAATCAACCGAACCTGCTGGTCACGTTGGGCGTCTATCAGATTCTTCTGAAGTTCGAAGGTAATACTGTCTCTTAATGCGGCATATTTGGATTCGGCCTTTTTGAATGCGTTCTCTGCGGTGAGGTAATCCTGTTCGCTTGAGATCTCCTGTTCGAAAAGTGATTTTTCCCTTTGATAAGTGGATTTTGCCAGGGCCAGCTCCGCGTAGGATGAGACCAGTGCGGTGTGATTTTTATCGAGTGCCGCACCGCTGATTTGGTTAAGAGAATCTACCGGCGGGTCCGATTGAAGAGTTTGTAGCAGCTTCATCGTGCTGTCGTGGATTAGTTTTGTCCTCGTAAGGTCCATAGCACAGCAACCCACCTCAGCCAGTTTAGTGAGGTAGTCGACCTTCGCCTTTCCAAGCTCGGCACTCTCAAGCCATGCTAAAATTTCACCTGCCTTGACTCTNNCCAAGCTCGGCACTCTCAAGCCATGCCATAACCTCACCGGCCTTGACGGTGTCACCAACATTTTTGAGAACTCTGCGAACGACACCGGCGGCATTGGGGACGATATGAGCCATTCGGTCGGTATTGATAGCGATTTGACCGGGCAGGCTGATATGAACACTGAAGTCTCCGATTTCCGCCGGAGATGTTTCAATACCGTATTTCCTTATTTGTTCGTCGCTGATATGGACGGCCGATTCCTCACCATGATCAGCTCGCGCGACCGCATGGGCACCTTTAGTCGTAACGTACTCTCCTTCCGATAGACCTGACAATACCTCCACAAAGCCGTTTGCCCGGCCGCCTATTGTCAAACTACGTTTCTGGAAGGTTTCACCGGCCACCTGGACAAACACCATAGGTATGCCGTCTTCATCGACCAGGCTGGATTCGGGGACAGCCAGGACTTCGCTGTCTGATACTTTCCGCTTTCGAACCGGCTCGGTTGAAGTAAGTATTTCCCATTGCTGCTCCTTAAGAAAACTAATCCCGGCTATCTCATCAGGAAATGGAGCCCGGTCAGCTTCTTCATGGGAGCCATAGACCTCAAAAAGCGGCAGATTGATAATGTGGTCTTTGCCTCCGGGGCCAATAATCAGCGACACGTCCCACTTACCGGACTTGGGAAAAGTAAGTTCGGGAATGTAAATACCATCCCTTGCCGGGGCCTGTTCGACATGCTCAATCGGCGTCTCGGAACCGTGACGCAGGACGAAAGTAACAGGACCTTTTCTACGAGGCTCCAGAGTAGCCAGATCGGAGACATGGGTGATAAATTTAGTTGGCGTATCGGCCACGATGAACGGATGCTCCAGGAAAATCTCGAAGCGTTCACCCCACACAGTAACCTGAGATGATTTTTCTTCCTCGTGTTCATGATCGTGGTCTGAGCCGAGCCTGGAAATAACCAGAACAAGTGCGGCTACTGAAATTACAACCGTTAATACTGTCCGTTTTCTATTTTTCATTTTTATCCTCGTTTTCTGAAAGAGATTCACTGTCGAGTGGCCGTCCAATTAAACGTTCGACATCGGCTTTAGAGGTATGATAAGAGGTAAGAGCATCTATATACTTCGCCTTTGCCTGGAACAAGGTTCGCTGCGCGTCCAGTACGTTCAGGTAGTCCAGCTTGCCCTGCTGGTAACCTGTCTTTGAGGCTTCAAAGACCTTTTCAGCTCCCTTTAACACGTCCTTTTCCAGCCCGACAGCCTCTGTATATGCGCTGGAAAGTGCCCGGTAACCCTTTGCCAATTCCATTTGTATTCTGATATGGGCCGCCTTTTGTTTTTCTCTTGCCCTGGCGAGATTATAAGCTGCCTCCAGTTTCCCCGCCTGATTTCTGTCCGAGATCGGCAAAGGTATGGTGACGCCGAATACTATTGCATTATCATTTGTTTCGTTGAATCTCTGAACGCCGCCCTTTAGTTTAACATCTGAAATTGCCTTGGCTTTTTCCAGTTCCAAAGCTGCCTTGTGTTTTTCTATTTCCAGAGACCACCGCGTGATATCAGGATTTTGTGCAGTCAAATCAATCAGCTCATCGATTGGCGGCACTGGTGACAATTTATCAGGGTCAAGCCGGCCCGCTGCACTTTTAAACACGGCTTCTTTGCCGGCCCATGTTGAGGCCAGTTGCTTGCGAGCGAATTCGAGGTTCCGGACGGCCTTTTGGTGCTGGATTTTAATGTTCGAAAGGGCCACGGTGGCTTTGGTTTTTTCCAGCGGTGAATCTTTGCCGGCTTCTACTCTTTTTGTGACCGTATCTAATACCTCTTCAGAAAGTTGCCGCTGCTCTTCCGCCAAACCAAGCCTGTCCTGTGCGGCCAGCACCTCAATAAAAGAGATGCTGACTTCCGTAAACACATCCAGACGTTTGGCCTCATAATCCGAGCCTGCCAGATCTTGTTCCAGTGAAGCCAGCTTTGTTCGCTTACCGCGCTTATCTGACAAATCTATCGGCTGGCTCAGTTGTATCGATGTTTCTGCCGCATCGAAACCGCTCCGCTGTCCTGCCCCGCCAACCTCTTCAACTTGAACCATAAGAGAGGGATTCGGCCAGAGGCTTGCCTGTAGTTGTCTTGCCTGCGAGGCACGAACATCCCAGGAAAAAGCCCTTAGTTCGGGATTATACATCAACGCTAAAGCCAGGGCTTCTTGCAAAGTTATATCACCGGCAGGCTCGGTAATATCAGGGATATCTGATGTTGCCTCCGGTTTGGCAGGAGGCTGAAAAGTGCTGAAGTGGTTCCCCAACGGCCGAGGTTCTGGCAATACGGATTCACTGTCGGGTCCATTACAGCCGCAAATACCCAGGGCAAACAACACAACTAAAAACGATAACAATTTCATACACATCAAAGTAATCCTAAAATATTTAATTTACCGGTTCAGGTTACTTCCAAAGGATTTCAATTAGTGGAGCATCGAAAGATAACAGAACGTAACCATCCCGACATTTACGGCCAATGTTTTGTAAATGTTACAGAAAAGAAATGTCTTCTCCGAGGATTACACCAGCAGGATCACTGTGCGCAAAGGGGTGAAGTAAGAAGTGTCAACAGACGTATTGGAAATCAAATCAAATGCAGAACAATTGATCTTGTCGGTATCATTAAACACGTTTGCTGCTGGAGCCGGAGATGTTGTTTTCGTCAGTTTAAATGTGTGCGAAATTTTAGTCAAGCCGGCAGAAATCGGGATATCCACGCACGGCGCACAATGTTCGCTTTTTTCATGACCAGGCTCGTGGGAATGTTGATTTTGGCCTGAAGCATGCAAATGAACCAAGTGGTCGCAATGGTTGTGAAAAGCAGGTTCGAGTTCAACATGGCCGTCTGCGCCGAAACACAGTACGGTACCCTGTGTTAAATTGCCAATTATCAGAAGGCATATAAGCACAACCATATACTCTTTACACAACTTTTTTCCTGTCAGCTTCATTTCCGATATTTTACTATTTCCAGGTCCAAAAATCAAGATATACGGGACGATTTATACGAAAATATCCCCATATTTTTACGTTTCTCACTTATATAAGTTCGTTTTGACTGCTATAAATATGGACTTTGTTTTCTCGCAATTATCAGCCCTTAAGCCTGTGATTATGAACCTCTTTGCTGGCATAGGATATGCCGTCAGGCTATATATGAAACGATATGAAGAGCAGTCAACTGAAAGATTACACTGCCAGTTGTAGAGAATTTTTCCTTTACCTGACAGGGAAGCATCGTTACTGAAAATCTCGATTTTTTCTAAGAACCGATCAGAGTCTGGAGCCGCATGTGAAGGAACATCAACAGAGTCTCATCACTGCCTTCTTTTGCAGATGTTACATACTTATCCATAGTGAACACGACGGACTCATCTATCGACCACTGCATCTGATTGTTCAGGATTACGACGTATTCCACAAAAGCATCGAGCCATTGGGCGGCTGTAGCGTACTGCGGTTTTTCCTCGGCATAGCGTTGATTCGCTAACGCCTGACTAATCGCGGCCAATAGTTCGTCAGAAATCGGCATTGTGGGTGATACAAACTCACCTACTACCTCTGCAAGAGCGGCAAGGCCGGCATGCCCGGGATCGCCTAAAACTGTAGCGCAGATGACGAATTGCGCGTAGGAATAACACGGTTGAATATTCACAGGATCAGCGAGAGTATGTTTTATATTGACCTTTATATTGTCTTTTGAAACTCCAAGTTCGGCAGCCACTAACTCCATCAAGGCAGGGCACTCACCCATTTTGAATTCCTGTTCCTTTGGGAGAGGGGCCGCCTCCACGAAAGTTACGGCGGTTTTAGGCGGTTCTGATTCACTGCTGTTTGCCATACCTGCATCAAAACCACGGCACTGGTTACCCGTGAAGTTGTAGCCTTTTCCATTATCCTGATTTCCCGCACCACAGTTATCGTTGCCATGCACATTTTTGTGATCCAACGCCTTGCCTTTTGGTTCGGGTACAGCGACACAAGATAATATAATCAAAATAAGACAGCACGTCAGCAGGCACGTGGTAATCTGCCAGACATAATGTCTGTTCATAAACTTATTTTTAATAATCATCTTTGGTCCTTTCAAACCAGTAAAGAGTTGTAGGTATCATGCTTTCGTGATTAAGGTTGCCGCTCCCTGGCTATGTAACCACCCCTGATTTGACTAATTTATTTTAGCTTATTTGAAGCTGAAAGTCAAGAATTAAATCCCCAAATCACCTTTTTGATACAGTTAACGATACTATATTCGGAAGCCCGTGTGCCGCTGCAACAGTGTGCTCCGGGTTTAAGCAGTTTTTATGGGACATAGTGACATGCATCTTTGAACGTTTCAAGACATTAACACCTGCCCGAAGGAGCGGGAAACAAAAGCTGTCTTGAGTGAGTACTGGGATTGCGCTGTATCAATCTTTTTATTACCGGTACTTCAAAAATCCGACGCAGGAATAGAGCGAACTGAAACACCGGATTTGCCTCCGGAATTTGGCTCTTTTTAAACGTCAAATCAAAACCGAAGAAACACTCGGTGCGAGTCGGAAATCTCTGTTTCCATTGGCTTTGACAAATACGGTTTTCCCCAATTTTTTTATGATTTTCGCCCTTTTTTGGATTTATGCAATAAAAAGTAACGGTTTTGCGTCCTTATTGGATAGAAGTAAGCAGTNNGCGTATTTGCGTCCTTATTGGATAGAAGTAAGCAGTTAAACTATAACTTTTTAACCTGTTTTGGAGGACTTTATTATGAAAAAGCACCTCAGTTTAACCCTTGTTGCATTGTTAGTTCTGTTTGCCGCCTGCCCGATATTCGGTCAGCGAGAAGGAGGAGGCGAGCGCAGCGGTGAAAGGCGGAGGGGAGGGCAAAATCTTTCTGAAGAAGACAGAGCCAGAATGAGAGAGATGAGGGAAAGATGGCAGAACATGACCGAGGAGGAAAGAGAAAAGGCTAGGGCCGAGATGCGCCAAAGGTTCGGCGGAAGAGGCCGACGCTTGGGCCGAGAAGACCAGCTCAAAGCAATTGAAGACGTGGAAAAGCAGCTTGCCAAGCTGAAAAAAGGCATTCAAGCGCAACCAACAGAGCGAAGGTCATTTCGAGACATGTCCGAAGAGGAAAGAAACAAGTTTAGAGAACAGTTCATGAAGGCCCGTGAAGAACGAAATGCAGCATTCAAAGCGATTATAACGCAGATTGCCAGACTTCAGGGCCAAAGGGAGCCGGCGGAAGGTGAGGAACTGCTTATAATTAACACAGCCCAGTTGAAATCGATTCAGGAACTTGCGGTCAAAGAAAAAGCCAAAGAAACAGCACAGCGTCTCGAAAGGCTTACCAGGCCCAGGATGGGCTTTTTTGGTGGTGGAAGAAGGTCGACGGGTGAAAGACCACCTGCGTCAGATGCTTCAGAGCGTCCACGACGGCGTTCAACACAATAAGGGGGTAATTGGAAAACCAGCCGGAATTTATGCCATAAGACTTTGACGGCTGTATAGTTCATAGAAGCGGATTTACTATATTGTTCATGCGACCTGCTCCGGCAGACACCGGGGCGGGTCGTGTCAGTAACAGAAACATTCAATTTCTGGAAGCAGGCGGCAAATATGACCGAAATTGGGCGGGAAGGAAAATCGGCACTGAATTTACACGTTTTCATCCTTGCAAACTCAAGCTAAGGGGGTGTATAATACACCGATGATTTCCGGAGTCGGAAATCGGTTTATTTGAATTGTAAATTCTTAAATTGCTTTGGAGGTAAATATTATGAAAAAGTACCTGATATTAACCATTGTTGCTGTGATGGTCCTGTTACTGGTCTCCCCGGTCATGGGCCGGCCCGAAAGCGGAGAACGCAGTCGAACTGTAGAAAGGACTGGGAGCGCAGGTGTCCTTACTCCTGAAGAAAGGCAAAAACTAAGAGAAAAATGGCCGACCATGTCTGAGGAAGAAAGGGAGGAATTTAGAAAGAAAATGCGTGAAAGAATGGGCGCCATGAGGCCTCCGACAAGTCCGACAAGACCTATGCCACCGGCCGGACCTTCACAAAGAGTGTTCGAACAGCAAATAGAAAGGCTGAAACAAAAACACGAGGAAACCATCAACGAACTGAAAGAGATTCGCAAACTTGCGGTAAAAGAGAAAGCCAGGCTGACGACCGAGCGGCTCGACAAGCTAATAAACAAGCACCAGACCGAATATGATGAGAATCTCAAAACATTGGAGCAAAGGCGCGATAGATTTGAAAAGATGCGAAGGGAGCGCCCCGAAAGAAGACCGGGAGCCGTAGAACGAGAGGCCGCCAGGCCGGCCCCGCCGTTTATACTCAAAAGCTTTGACGGCAAAACTATACGCCTCTCCGAATACAGGGGTAAAACTGTAGTGCTCGAATGGCTCAACTTCGAGTGCCCGTTTGTCAAATACCATTACGACAAACCCAAAACGATGATAAAGCTGGCAAACAAATACAAGGATAAAAACGTCGTCTGGCTGGCAGTTAACAGTACAAGCCATACGACCCCGGAAGCGAACAAAAAGTTTGCAGAGCAGCAAAAGCTCCCATATCCGATACTCGATGACAGGTCGGGCAGGGTCGGCAATGCCTATGGGGCAAAGACAACGCCGCATATGTACATCATAAATCCGAGGGGACGTATCGTCTACGAAGGCGCCATTGACAATTCACCCCTTGGTAAAACACCTGAAGGAAAAGATTTAGTCAACCATGTTGACAAGGCTCTGGGTGAAATTACCGCGGGAAAAATGGTAACTACCAAAGAAACAAAGCCTTACGGCTGTACGGTAAAGTACCCTAAATAGGATATTTTTCCGCAGACGAGATAAAACATAAGCAGTGAACAAGGGCCGGCGGCACGCAGTCGTCGACCCTTGTTTTACAAACCGATGTATTGTAAAAGTCAGGATTCGGTGACCGAAAAGTCAACCCGGCTTCGCCCAAAATCTTTGCAGTATGATACCACCTACGATGAGAACCAGACCTATTACTGTTGAGAACAGAATTGGCTCTCTAACAACAAGAGATATTAATACGAGGGCAAAAAAAGGAACTAAATAAATCAGGTTCGTAACTTGTGCAGTTGTCTTCGACAGTCTTAATGCCTTCAGCCACACCAAAAAAGTAATCCCCAACTCACACAATCCTATGTAAGCTGCTCCGAGAAGAACCTTATGGTCCGGGATTCTCAGCTTTGAAAAAAGCAGTATGGATATAAGTATAAAAACGGTCCCTAATCCGAAATTAACAAACAGCCTGACCGCCTCATCATGCTTGTCTTTTACGTTATAAATCCAGAATAGAGCCCATACTACCGAACTGCCTGACGCCAACAAAACTCCCACGGTGTTGGTAAACCTGAATCCCAGAACATCTCCCTCTGTTGCAATGACAAAAACGCCCATAAAGCTGATAATTATGGCAAGAATGCTCTTTAGCTTGATTTTCTGATGCAGTAAGGGTATCGACAGCAAAACCAGCATAATCGGCCAAATAAAGTTTAACGTTACAGCTTCCTGGGCCTTCAGTCTCGAATATGCCTCAAGCAGGATGGTATAATAAAGGAAAGGATTGAGAAAACCAAGAAGCGCAGAACGCAAATAATCCTGTCTTGTGAAGGCTTTGAGTAACGTCAGCTTATTAAGGAACAGCAAATAAAGAAAAAGGAAAACACATGCTACAACCGAAGCATAAAACAGAAGAATTAGAACTTCCTCCTCGTGCCGCAGGGAAATCTTGAAGGCCGAGGCTATCGTAGACCATAACAAAACCGCAACGCATGCATAAAAATAAGCCTTTGTCTGTTTTTCCATATTCAATCGAATTATATGTCTACGTCGTCGGCAAGATAGTTCCCGACATGTGCTTAAAGCCCTAACTTTTCGGATATGCCCTGCATCGCTTTAATCACAGTATCTATGTGCTCGGTCAGTTCGACGCCGAGTTCTTCTGCCCCTCGCTCGATTATTTCCCTGTCCACGCCGGCGGCAAAGGCCTTCTCCTTCCATTTCTTTTGGACCGATTCGACATTGACGTCCGCCAGCTTTTTCGACGGCCGAACAAGCGCAACCGCTACAATCAGGCCGGTAAGTTCATCTACGGCGAAAATACACTTCTTAAGAATAGTATCGCGTGTTGTCCCCGTGTGTTCGGCATGGGCCAGAATCGCCTCCGTCAATTCGTCGCTGTATCCCTGCTCTTTGAGGTACTCCACACCTTTGAAGGGATGGTCTTCCAGTGTGGGATACTTTTCATAATCGAAATCGTGGAGAAGCCCGACAATACCCCACTTCTCAGGATCCTCTCCGAATTTAACAGCGTACTCCCTCATCGCCGCCTCAACAGCGTAGGCGTGCTTTCTAAGGTTCTTATTTTTCGTCCAACCCTCTAAGAGTTGTTCTGCTTGGCTTTTATCCGGCCATCCTTCCATAGTGTGACCCCTTTCTTTTGTTGTCATTTAAAATAATGCAATGCGATAATCCTAACGCACGAACGTACGGTTTACAACAAAAAAGCCGGACACCGGCGGCCGTATGGTTTAAGCTGTAGAAGCTAATGACGGCTGTACAATTGGATTTCTGTCGAAAGGAACAGATATTAAAGGGCATCTGTCGGGTATTAATAGACAAATGCAAAAAGGCAGATGGTTTTGCCTTTTTCAGAGGGAGAGGTATTGGGTATCGGCGAGCAATGTCGGCAGGTTGAGTCCGGGATTATTCCTTCCAGAGCCAGTCCTGAGCAAGGCGAGCGAAATCAAGAAAGTTCACCAGGCTGTCGCGATTGATATCCTCAGCAAGGAATATATCCTCATCCAACCAAAAATCCAGGAGCATCTGAAAGTCTTTCTGGTTCACACTGCCGTCATTGTTAAGATCGGCGGCGTTGCCTGCAGTGACTAAAGACATGCTTGCTTCGGGCGTACCACCGAAAGCCCCCATATTTATTCGTTTGCCGTGCGGCCACAATTCCCCCATCCAATCTGAACCGGAATCACCTTTATCGATACAGGGACTGGTCACTGCATCAATTATCCAACCAACGCTGTATGGGTCCCACCGGCCGGCCTGGGATTTTAAATGATAGTCATCATTGTTTGGATCGACAAAACACGGATCAGCGTCAATATTCCCCTCAAGCCAATAAAGTGTGCCCTCGTCAACATATACTCCATCAGAGCCGCCTTCTACATCACTATATGAAATCAGAATATCCCCTTTACAGAGAGATAGTTGCGAACCTCGCAAGCCTGTATTATTCCACAATATGCAATTACTCACCTTTGGATTGCCACGGTAGCAGTAGATTCCTCCTCCCCTTCCGTAATTTCCTCTCGCTTTGTTACCAACTATAGTGCAGTTTGAAATAACAGGATTACCTCTATAAGAATAAATACCGCCTCCATCACCGTAGACACCCTCACTGGTTGTATTGTCATTTATTACACAATTTGTAATCTCTGGATTCTCTTCGCAGTAGATTCCTCCACCCTCTTTGGTGGAATAATTACCAACTATGATATTTTCGCTTACGAGTCCGCTGCAATTCCCAATTCCTCCTCCACGGAAGCCACTCGTATTTTTTGAAATCATATTTCCCCGGATTGTTCCGTGGCACTGGTTGAGTCCGCCCCCTGCTTCTTCGGCTATGTTATTCGTCACAATATTGTATTGTATAGTACCGTCGCAGCCAAACATCCCACCACCACCGTTGTCTACCTCCATTGAGGGAATGTAGTTATCCGATATTCTGTTATATTCAATGAGAGCCTTACACCCGTTCCCGCTTATCCCACTGAATCCACCGTTCCTGATAGAAAGCCCACTGAGTACACATTGGGAGCTTTCACTGCCCTTAAAAGTTATCACCGTTCCGACGCCACACGGATCAATTATTGTAGTCTCCACAATTTCACTATCCAAAGGATCAATGCCTTGAAGAATTACATCCTTACCTTGAAAATGAACATTTTCATTATAGACACCAGGTGAAACAACAATGTTTTCTAATGGCAGAGAAAGGAAGATTCCTTCCTGTATCGAGCGATAATCACTGGGTATTGAAATCCCTTCCAGCTTGGTAACTACATTAGGGTCGGTGCCTCTGAGAATTTCTATACCGTCAAATAGCCCGTCATCATCCGAATCTGGATCGTCCGGCTTACAATTGTATAAGACCTCGTTCGCATCGGGTATTAAGTCGGCATCGCTATCCGGGGTACTGCCAAATTCATAACTGCCCATGTCAAGCCCACTGCCGGCTAATCTGCAATTGCTATCTATGTCTGCGAAGGAATCGCCAAACATCTTGTAGTAAGGAATCCCTTTATCAATACATGGAGAAGAATCTCGCAGGCGATAGTTTTTCCTTATGGGATCAACGAAACAGGGATCTGCATCGATGTTTCCTTCTCCCCAGTTTATTATGCTGTCATTATATACGCAAACATCAAATTGATTATTCTTAATATCGCTATACGATATTGTACAATATGAAGGGTGCACATTATCATTCCAATCCGTCAAAAACAATTCGTTACCTGCAGAAGCCCGATTGCCATACACAATTGAGCCAATAATGCATGGGTAAGAAGCTGAACTGTAAATCCCGCCGCCATTATTAGCGGCAAAGTTGCCACTGATAGTACACTGGGTGATTGTAGCTCTGCCGAAGTACTTGCACCAAATTCCGCCGCCGTTTAGATTAGCTTTATTTCCTGTGATTCTGCAATTATTAATAATCGCTGCGCTACTTCCGTAAACACTGATTCCACCGCCGACTCCATCGCCCCAGCCCCCTACACCAAAAGCAGTATTATCTCTAATCGTACAGTTAATACACATTGACGAAACTGCTGACACACCTCCGCCTGATTCTGACCTGTTATTCTCTATGACACAATTTATAATGGTACAGCTACCACCTACTATACCACCTCCTGAACATTTCTCGCTTTCATTAAAACTAATAATACAGTCCCTGATTAGCGATTTGCTTTTGGTGGCATAGATTCCACCACCGCCACATTCCGCATTGTTGTAAATAATTTTGCAGTTACTAATTGTTGGACTGCTGTTCTCGATATAGATACCTCCTCCTTCGTGGCCGTATCCATTCATAACGGTAATGTTGTCAACCAGGGAATTAAAATCTTCACCACTGTGGAAATAGAAACCGCGGCGTGGATTGAACCTGCTCCCCTGGCAGTCAATAATACAGTTATGCGGGCCATTCTCATTGGCAACGGTAATAGCTTTACCTTTGAAATCGATGTCACGGTTGCCTTCGCCGGTGTATACATCATCAGCAACCCAGATTGTATCACCATCTACTGCTGCATCAATCGCCGCCTGGATGCTTGGGTAATCCCTTGGAACGTGAATGCCCGGTGGTATGGAAATAGTCGTGAATGAGTAGCACTGCCCTGCATTATCATCTGTACTCTCGTTCCCTGCGGCGTCATTGACATCGACCACGAAATAGTAATCCGTTTCGCTTGAAGGAACGGACAAATAAACTGTGTGGGTTGTTGCCAATGTAAGGTCTTCTCCGGCAATTGTGTAAGGGCCGCCGCACACTTGCCCACATCGGATATATCCGGTAGCAGGCTCATCGGTCTCAAATGTTACCACGGCCCCGCTACTGGTTATGTTATCCACCTGGATATTGAAAATCAGCGGTCCCTCACAGTCGGCGTCTGTGGTATCAATCGCTATTGCCTGATTGCCTGTACCATCGTCAGCGTCTATATATATGGTGTTGATAATCTCACCATGAGAGATTTGCACGATCCCGTCTTCGATATTTGGATTGCCGGAGTCGGTAGAAATTATCCCGGCAAAAACCCAGCCCTTATTGGAATCTTCGCTTAACGTAACTGTTTCCGAGTCACCGCCGCTTGTTATTACAGTTACTTGCTGCGGGCCCTCTCCTGCAAGGTCAAAATCCAGAACTTCAATGCTCACGATGTCATCACACGAGTAGAAGTCGCTGTCAAAAGTAACCACACCCTCAAATCCATCTCGTACGGCTTTATAGGCGTTAACTCGTCCGCTTCCAAGTAAGCCGTCGTAGCCTGGATTGTGGGCGGATATATTGTCGGCGGTTGCTAATAATCTCGCTGTTAATTCATTAAAAGAAATATACGGGTACTGAGCTAAAAGAAGCACAATCACGCCGGCAACATGAGGACAAGCCATCGATGTACCTGACCCGATTGTTGTGTAATCATCATAGGTTGTGCCCATAGACGTCCCGGCGGCTCTTAGAGACAATACATCAACTCCCGGAGCTGCTATGTCGATCCAATCACCATAATTAGATAAGGGCGCTTTGTGGTCGTCCGAATCGGTGGCGGCAACGGCAATCACATGGTCATAACAGGCTGGATAATGAGGAAAATCAGAATGATCATTTCCCGCTGAAGCAACCATTATTACGCCTTGGCTGTGAGCGTAGTCAATTATTTCTTGAAGTGCTGGCAAATATGTACCGCCACCCCAGCTATTGGATATAATGTCTGCTCCGTTATCTACTGCATAATAAAAGGCCGTTACGGCATCGGATGTGTATCCCTTCCCACTTGCTCCCAGGAACTTAAGTGCCATTATCTGTGTGTTCCGGCATACACCTGCGATATCAAAACCATTGTTTCCTTCTGCGGTGATTATTCCTGAGCAGTGTGTGCCGTGGCCGTGATCGTCTATTGGATCACCATCCGGTACATCCTCGTATGTACAGAAATTATAGCCGTAAATGTCGTCAATATAGCCGTTCTCGTCATCATCAACACCATCAACTCCGTTAAATTCAGTTTCATTGATCCACATATTGTCGTCTAAATCTCTATGGGTGTAATCAACGCCCGTATCTACAACGGCAATAATAAGTTCCGGGCTTCCGCTGTTTATATCCCACGCCTCTGGAGCATCGATGTCACAGTCTGGTGTTCCTGGTGGATGATTATACTTGCCGCTTTCCGGATACATCTGCCCCGTGTTATTCAATGACCACTGCAGCGGATAAAGAGGATCATTAGGCGTCTGATTTATGGAAACTATGTAATTCAACTCGGCGTACTCCACGCATGGATCGTTACTGTATGCGGCCAAAACATCCTCAATAGAATCGTTATGTTCAAGGTTAAACCGCAGTTTGTATATCCTGTCGAGGGCCGGAACGGCTGCTTGTTTTGGGGCGCGTTTTAGTCGCCTGAGAATGCGTTTCTCCCTTCCTGACAAATCGCTTTCTCTTTTGTTCAAGGAGGTTTTCAGCCGTTCTCTATCCGCCTTGAAGCCTCTGAACAGGGGATTGATGGCAGCCAAATGATATCTCTTGTTCAGTTTGTTCAGGGAACTCGTTAATCCTAAATATGACGAATCAGAAGTGTCTGGAATTTCTTTTTCAAGGGCTCTCGCCGCAGGACCTTTGAATTTTATGATTATCTCGTCGGAAACATGGTTTTGACAAATCCCGGGGCAGTTTGTTTTCTCATCAGAGCCGGCCGTTAGTCCCCCAAAGGCTGTGCACGCCATCCCCAGGACTATTAAAACTGCAAGCCACCTTTTCTGATTCGCCTTCACGTTCTCAGTTCCTGTCCCGGATTTCCCATATACACTCCACGTAGAATCCTCTTAACGCTTCAAATAACATAATATCGAAATTTTATCTCAATTTCAACGATTTTTCGGTAAATTATCTATTTTGACCAATTCTAAAACAATCTTGTTTGGATGCTTGACAGGATATAAGGCCGACGCCGAATAATCGGTGTCATTCTTCCGAGACCGCAAGACCAAATAAAATGTAGAAATCGCACCCGGCTAAAAAGTCTCTCCACTGTTGATGATTTATTTTTAAACAAATGCCTATCGATCAATGCAAATATGAGTCCGCTGCGCCTCCGTTCGTTGATGTTGGTCTTTAAGACCGCTAACGAAGTATATGAACGTTGCCTAAACGCACGCGTCTTAAACCTGCCGTCTTTGCCGCTTCAAGACATGCTTCGGCCTGCTTCAAAGAGGTGGCCGGCAAATCCGTCATAAGAAAGTCACCGTGGTAGCCAAGAAGGGCATAAGGTATGTTGGGGTCCTGTTCTGCAATAAACGACGCTATCGCCTTGACCTCACCGGCATCGATGTAACCCGGCACAAGCAGCGTGCTGGCAATAAGCGGGGGCGGATCAGGCCTTTGGGGTATGAGTTTGGCCGCCGCCGCAAAGTTTTCCAAAGTCCTGGCGTTATCGACGCCGCAAAGTGCATAATGGATGTTTTTATTCATCGCTTTCAAATCGAACTTTACACACCCGCCGCTTTCCAGTGACAAACTCATCACCTGCTCCAGATTCTCCGGGCTCATAGAACCGTTCGTCTCCCAGCAGATTCGTAAGATTCGTTTCCTGTTTTGTTTGCGTGCCAGTTTCGCGGCTGCCAGGGCATGAGGCAGTTGAGGCGTCGGATCGCCGCCGAAGAAGCAGATGCAGGAAGTGCCCGTATTTACGCTTTCCGCAAGTTCGGCTGCCGTACGTGTTTGGTCTGTCAGAGAACGTTCCCGATAGTGCCAGTTCTGACAGAACAGGCAGTCAAATGTGCACGCCTGATAGAATACCGCAAGATTAACATATCCCTCTTCGGCTCCCCGCCGGTATGACCACTTCGGGAAACCGGCGCCACTTCCACCCGCGCAAACCCAGTCGGCTACGCAGTTGGTCGGCAGGGGATCGAAGTACCAAGACACCGCCGCATCTTCGGCGGTTCCTCCTGCTAAACGTCCCTGCTCATTCTTTCGAACCCCGCAGTAGCCTCGCTCGCCGGCCGGGATTCTGCATTCGTTCTGACACAGCCCGCATTGGACGCCACCCACAGCCGACGGTGGCGAAGAAGGCAGGCCAAACCTCTCTCGATTCTTGGCATGAATTTCTTCTATCTCCGCAGGGTATTCTTCGCCGGCTTTGCGAATACATTCGGCGCAAAGCGACAGAACCTTCGCTGTCTCAGGAGAATGCTTGTTACACTCTTTGCATCTGGTCATGTCTAAAAAACTGAGCAGTTATTTCCTGCTTCGAATCGCCTTCGCAGCGCTTTTAATATTAGGCGTCCCTATGACGATATTGGATATTCCACGTCCTGTACCGGTGCTGCCATATACAAAATTAACATTGATTCTTTTCGAAGCCAGCTTGCCCGCGACCTCGGCAAGCACTCCGACCTTGTTCGGCAGGTCAACAAGCAGCACATCTGTTTGTGCACAAGTCATCGAGCCGCATTTAGCAATAGTCTTTAACGCAGCCGCCGGTTTGTCGACGACCATCCTGACCACTCCCTGCTCGCTCGTTTCAGCAACCGAGATGGCAATGATATTGATTTTTTTCTCCGCCAGGCACTTACATAAACCTGCTAGTCTGCCCGGCTTGTTCTCTAAACATACTGATATCTGTTTTGCCTTTTTCATTTTTGCCTCCATTCAATATAATATAATTGTATATATTCTTCTCAATTAACATTTTACCTCGGACAATCCACAATACCATTGGTTTAGGATAACAATCCGGCCCTGCCAGGTCAAACAGCAAAATAACCCACTTTTGCTGAAAAAATCTTAAATTTCAGGCCCTTGTTTTGTAAGAT
>JABAHP010007143.1_pt1 | contig 37444 bp, 37 predicted proteins | sample 7062081 | NCBI WGS metagenome assembly JABAHP01 (sample SAMN14534357, study PRJNA622989) | marine sediment metagenome | biome: marine biome [ENVO:00000428]; feature: marine pelagic biome [ENVO:01000023]; material: deep marine sediment [ENVO:00002113] | place: India: Gulf of Kutch | collected...
CAGCGTCATAAGTTACAGGAAAAACCGACGGTAACACTGCAAAACCTTCTGGACGAATACCCACAGATACCGGACCCCGCCCTTCCCCCGTTTCAGGGAGGGACGGCGGGACTGCTGAGCTATGATTTCGTACATTACCTTGAAAAGCTTCCCGCCACCACCCATGATGACCTGAACATACCGGATGCCCATTTCTTCATGTTCGACAGGCTCATAGCCTTTGACCATCAGGAACAGAAGTCCTGGGCCATATGTTGTCCCGGGGCAACCCGCAAAAAAACACAGGAGTGGGAAGCCGCATATGATGAAGCGAGGGACGTGATTGAGACCATCAGCAACCGGTTCCATGCCGCAATAGCCAGGACGGCAGAACCCGAGTCCCCCGCACCAGGCAGCAAAATAGAAATAATCCATGATATGGATGAAGCAGGCTATTGCGCGATGGTTGAACGGATCAAGGAATATATAGCCGCCGGAGACATATTTCAATCAAATATATCCCTGAGGGTGCATGCATCCATTGAAGAACATACCCCGTGGAGCCTTTATACCGTCCTGAGGGAGATCAATCCATCGCCTTTCGCGGCTTTCGTGGACTTCGGAGATTACCATATTGTCAGCTCATCCCCGGAACGGCTGGTCAAAGCCGAAGGCGGAGTGGTCCAGACCCGGCCCATTGCCGGTACCCGGCCCCGCGGAGGGAGCCTGGAAGAAGATGACGCCATGCGGAAAGAACTCCTGCTGAACGAGAAGGAACGCGCCGAGCATATCATGCTTATTGACCTTGAGCGTAACGATCTGGGAAGGGTGTGTGATTACGGCAGTGTCCATGTAGATGAGCTTATGATAACTGAGGACTACTCACATGTAATTCATATCGTCTCAAATATCAAAGGCACGCTGGCAAACGGGAAAAATGCTCTCGACGCCGTTTGTGCCGTTTTCCCGGGTGGCACCATCACCGGGGTGCCAAAAGTCCATTGCATGGAGATCATAGATGAACTGGAGCCCCTGAGGCGCGGGCCTTACACAGGTTCACTGGGCTATATCGGCTTTTCAGGAAACATGGATTTTAATATAATTATACGTACCTTTACCATAAAAGACGGGGTTGCCTATGTCCAGGCAGGAGCGGGTATTGTCGCAGACTCGGATCCGCCCCGCGAATACAGGGAATCTCTGAAAAAAGCCGAGGCATTGCTCAGGACTCTGGAGAAAGCCGGGGGAGCCCCCTCACCCGACAGTTGATATATAAATAACGTTATAATACAGATATGCTGATTCCGGAAACTCAAGGACCAGTCACTTCCCGCCCCGCAGCCCTGCAACGGCTGCTTCTTTTCATGCTGGTCTTTTTGTTTCTCATGGTCACGTTCTCAGTCCCCACCGAAGCATCCGCAGAGACCATCGGAGTTATTCTCACAAGGGAGAATGAACTCTATGCACGGACACATAAGTCCCTCCTTGAACATTTCTCCCGAATAACAGGGGGCAAAAAGCACCGTTTTATAATTCAGAAACCGCATCCCGACCCGATTGCGATGAAAAACGCCGCTCGAAAACTGGCAGCCTTTGATGTTGATGTAATCCTGGCATACGGGGCCGGCGCTACCCAGGCGGCAATGGAGGAAACATCACAGATTCCGATCATTTTCGCCGCTGTATATGAGGAGACCTTCTCCGCATCACAGCTGAAAAACACGTCAGGCGTCTGCTCGAAGCTTCCAATATCGAGTCTTGTACGTTACCTGAACACCGCGCTGAACACCAAGCAGCTTGCGGTAATCTACAGCGTCCACGAAAAAGACACAATTGCTCAACTGAAAGAGATCAAACGGGTCAGCAATAAATACGGATTCAAGGTTACCGGAATAGACCTCCACAAACCCGCTGATATCACCGCATTGCTCTCCGGCACTGACGCCGGAGCATACATCGTTACCTCTTCTTCCCTTTTATGCAGCGTGTTCCCTACCGTTCTGCGTATAGCCCAGGGAAAGGGGATCCCGATTGCCTCCCTTCTTTATCACGATCCGGTTACCGCTACATTCCAGTTAACCCCTATCGCGGATGAACAGGGGAGAAGGGCAGCAGAGAAGCTCAAGATGGTTCTTGAAAGAAAGAAAGCAGTAAATATCCCCGTCGATTGTTCAACAGATTTCGATCTTGTATTCAACCTCAGAGATGCGAGAAAACTCGGCATCCGGATCCCCATGGATCTGGTAACCGAAGCCACAAGGGTGATCTACTGATGAAAAGATTAAGCATACTGATAATATGCGTCCTTATTGCCGCGCTCATCTTGCCAACGGCCGTGCATGCCGATGAGGAGTTTCTCATAGGCCTGATTCCGGAGGAAAACATTTTCCGTCAGGTAAAACGTCATAAGCCCATGGAAGCATATCTTACGAAAAAACTGGGAATGAACGTGCGTTTTACCATTCTGAGCCGTTACCCGCATATTATCAAACGCTTTGTCTCACGAAATCTGGATGGTGCTTTCTTCGGAATTTTCACTGCTGTTCTTGCAATGGAAGACCTGAAGGTTGAACCCATTGCGCGTCCGGTAAAACTCGACGGAGGGACCACTGCAAGGGGGGTCATTTTTGTTCGCAAGGACAGCGGTATCAACTCCGTACAGGACATGAAGGGGCGGAAAGCGGCCTTTGTGGACAATGTAACGGCCACAGGCTATCTTTATGCACTTGCATATTTCAAACAGAACGGGGTAAACAACATCGAATCATTCCTCAGTGAATACTACTTCACCGGAAGCCATGACACCACGGTATACACCGTTCTTGCCGGACGTGCCGATATCGGCTCGGTTAAACAAAGGATACTGGAAAAGCTCAGTGAGCGCGACCCTATCATTAAAGACGAATTAACAATAATCGCACGTTCGGAGGAGCTGCCGGACAACACTCTTTGCGTGCGCAGCACATTGCCGGCTGAGTTCAAAAAGAAACTCAAGGAAACACTGCTTTCCATGCATCTTGATCCGGAAGGGCAGAAGGTGTTGAAGGAGATCGAAGCGCTCCGCTTCGCCCCCGCGTACAAGGAAGATTTCGAATCTGTCAGGACACTGGCGGACAAGGCAGGAGTTAACTTGCAAAACTATAAATACTGATGAGAAATAAGATCATACATTCATTGCTTCTGTTATTTATTCTGTTCCTGGCAGGATCAGGGATAACTATGCTTTACCTGTACAAAACAACGACAAACCTGCAGTCAGTGATCAATCTTCATCGTGTTGAAATTATCAGACAGGATCTCGTCATACGTGCCCAATCAGTCCAGTCTCAGCTCTACTCGTTCGGTACCGCCTTTGGGTCGGAACTTGATGTTATTGTGGAGAACGTCATTGACCTTGACGCTTCTTCCCGAAAGTGTCTCCAGTGCCATCACAATGAGCAGATAACCCAGCGTCTGGAGGAAGTCGTGGCCCTGGTAGAGCAGTACCAGGACGCATTGAGCTACCTTATCACCACGTCGGCCAACACTGAACGAATCGAAAGATTGAAGACCGTAGCCATCGGGATAGGAAACACCCTTCTGAACAGGGTACAGGAAATGGCATTTATCGCCGGGCAGAAGCTGAACGATAAAACGTTCAAGTCTCTCAATGATATCAAAAACTCAAAGGTTATCCTGATAATCACCCTGATCCTCTCCTTTTTTATAGCCATAGCGATTGCCGTCTCAATGACTAGACAGGTCACTGAGCCCATATACGAACTACTGACTGCCACCCGACGAATCCAGGGAGGAGAACTCGGGTACACGACAAACTTCAAGGCGAAGGGGGAGTTCAACGAACTCATATCATCATTTAATGATATGAGCCTGTCCCTTGACGATAGCAACCGCAAGGTTATGCATCACCTGAACAGCCTTTCAAACTTGTACAGCGTTACCCTGACCTTCCACACCACAACCAACGCCACGGACATTTACCGGGAGGTCGCCTATGGGGTCGCTGAGATAGTCGATGCACAGCAGTGTGGCCTCATGCTGCTTGAGAATGAAAACTTCGTCCATATGTATCCCGCAGTCGGACTGGACAAAGAAGAGGTAGCCAAAATAACCATACCCAAGAAAAGACTGCTGGAACTGTATATACCATCCAACAGGCGTGCCTATATTACGAACGACGGCGCGCTGCCCTTCCCGCGAATTGACGGGCCCTTGAACGTAAGGAACCTCCTGCTTGTCTGGATACGTCAGAAAGGAGAGCTGGTGGGAGCTATCCGGGTGGCCAATAAAACCTCCGGTCCCTTTACCGAAGAAGACGTGCGCCCACTTGCCATTCTGGCAAACAATGTTTCCGTTGCCCTTGAGAACGCAGCGCTTTACGACGACCTCAGGCGGCAGATGAAAGAGCTTCAGGATGCCCAGCAACAGCTGATTCAGGCGGCAAAGCTGGTTGCCATTGGAGAGCTGGCATCAAATGTCGCCCACGAGCTGAACAATCCTCTGACCACGGTGCTTGGATATACAGAGCTCATGAAAGAAGAAGAGGACATGCAAAGCATCATAAAAGACCTGGACGTTATAGAGAAAGAGTCACTCCGGGCCAGGGATATCGTCCGCCAGCTGCTTGAGTTCGCCCGGCGCCGGGAACTCAAGACTGCCCAGCTTGAGATAAACAACATAATAAAAGATGTTATTGACCTCATCTTTATTCAGAAACGACATGCAAATATCAAACGGAAGATAGAACTTGAAGACCTTCCCCCGATCAATGGTGACGAAAACCAGCTCAAACAGGTTTTTGTTAATATTATCAATAACGCCATTTTCGCCATGGGAGGCGGCGGTACGCTGACCATTAAAACCTCCCATGAAGAAGGCAATGTCAATATTGTCATATCGGACACGGGAGAAGGAATTCCCGAGGAGAACATCTCACGCATATTTGAACCATTCTTCAGCACCAAGAAGGAAAAAGGCACAGGCATTGGTCTCTCTGTCAGCTACAAGATCATCCAGAGCCACCATGGTGACATCGAGGTCAGCAGCGAAATAGGCAAGGGAACAACGTTCACGATAACGCTTCCGACCAGCGATACGTCTTCCATCGAGCACCCCCCTCCCAGAACTTCTCTTTCCCTCTAATTAAAACGGCAATTCCAGGTTTTTGACCCCGCCGAACGTTCGGCGGTGAATGGGACAGGGGCCACACCGCTTTACCGCTTCCATGTGCTTTTTCGTACCATATCCTTTATGACGGTCAAAACCGTAATCCGGGTACTGCTCATGGTACCGGCACATGATGCCATCACGGACAACTTTGGCAATCACTGATGCCGCAGCAACCGAAGCGCTCTTTGCGTCCGCCTTGATCTCAGGTTTCTGCCTTGTGCTCAAAGCGGGAAGTGAAACGGCATCGATCACGGCAAGGTCGGGAGCAATGGATAGTTCGTTGACGGCCTGCACCATCGCAATGCGTGTGGCCTCAAGAATGTTTACCCTGTCGATGGTCTCAACATCAGATATGCCAACGCCTATGGAAATTGCCTCGGAGAGGATTGCCTCAAATACTGAAAAACGTTCGGCCTCAGGTATCTCCTTGGAGTCCCTGAGGCCAGTTATTCTTGTTCCCTCGGAAAGTATGACCGCTGCGGCTACCACCGGCCCTGCAATGGGGCCTCGACCTGCCTCATCGATACCGGCGAGGATACTGGTGCCGTCTGCTCTCAGCGTCGCATCAAAGAGGTACAGCGGCGACACGGAAAGTGACCGTCCGCTCCGTTACCGGCGATCCTTTTCCTTGATCTTGGCGGCCTTCCCTTTACGTTGACGCTGATAGAACAGTTTTGCTCTGCGCACCTTGCCCTGGCGGAGGACTTCCACCCGGTCAATGCTGGGAGAATACAGCGGAAAAATTCTTTCCACTCCCACGCCGAACGATATCTTCCTGACCATGAAGGTTTCGCGGGTTCCACCGCCCTTGCGGGCAATAACAACCCCTTCAAAGGGCTGGAGACGTTCCTTATCTCCCTCTATGACCTTTGTGAAGATGCGTACAGTGTCTCCCACATTAAAGGGAGGCATCTCTTTCTTGTATCCCTCTTCAACTACCTTTACGAAGTCCATGACTCTCCTCCTGTATTTCCAAAATCAGCTTTTCATCATCATCGCTCAGTTCCGCTGCCTCAAGCAGGTCTGGTCTGAGCTGCAGTGTTCTTCTCAGTGCCTCTTTTCTGCGCCACTTTCGTACTTCCGCATGGTTACCTGAAACCAGCACATCGGGCACGCGCATCCCGTTCCATTCTGAAGGCCGGGTGTAGTGGGGATAATCAAGGATTCCCCAGGTAAAAGACTCATCTGCAAGCGACTGCTCGTCTCCTACCACTCCGTCCACCAGCCGAACGGCAGCATCTATTATAACTAATGCCGGAAGCTCTCCGCCAGTCAAAATGTAATCCCCAACAGATATTTCATCGTCTACCAGCGAAAGCCGTATTCGCTCATCGATACCCTCATATCTTCCGCAGAGAAAAACAAGCCTGCGGTTTTCCCGGGACAACTCCTCAGCCATGGCCTGATCGAACGTTTTCCCCTGTGGACTGACCATGATAACCCTCGCGGAATTACGGTCGGGGGCAATATCAGTTATGGCCTCTGCAACAGGTTCCGGCTTCATGACCATTCCGGGACCACCGCCATAGGGGGTATCGTCTACAGATCGGTGTTTGTCCTTTGTATAGTCCCGTAAATTCCGAACGTCAAGCGTAAAAAGGCCCCGTTCAAGGGCCTTCCCTATAATACTTTCCCCAAGATACGTATGAAAGATTTCCGGAAATANNCCAAAAGGGGCTGGTTATCAGCCCCTTTTCATTGTTATACAGAGTCAGAACTTTTCGTCTATTCCAGGATCTCAAGGACGCAGCGTTTACCAAGCTTCGTCCCGGCGGCGCTGAGGATCGTTCTCATCGCCCGAGCGGTCTTTCCCTGCTTTCCGATAACCTTGCCGAGATCGCTTTCAGCAACCCGGAGTTCGAACACAGTAGTCTTTTCGCCATCTACTTCCGAAACCGCAACATCTTCGGGCTTGTCAACCAGAGCCTTAGCCATCGTCTCGATCAAAGCTTTCATCCTCTGCACCTCCGTCGGGTATTATGCAGCCTCAAGACCTGCTTTCTTTAAAAGCTTTTTGGCGGTATCGGTGGGCTGTGCGCCCTTTTCGATCCAGTATCCTGCCTTTTCAACATCAATGTTGATCTCGGACGGTTTTTTCATGGGATCATAAGTGCCAATGATCTCAATGAAAGGTCCGTCGCGTCTTGCCTTGGAATCGGCAACAACCACCCGATAAAAAGGCTTTTTGTGAGCGCCCATTCGCATGAGCCTTATCTTTACCAATTCTTCACCTCCACATGTGCTAAGTCAAAATTATAATACAATTTTTCAAATATTGTAAAGGGGTTAAAGTTTCCCGACAAGATTGGTGACCATATCGCCCACCTCGGTAGTGGTATGCCCCATCTTTCCGGCTGCCAGACTCTTCAGGTGCTTGGCCGTTACTTCCATGACAGATTTTTCAATCATTTTTCCGGCCTCATCTTCGCCAAGGTGCTCAAGCATCATGCCTCCGGCGCAGATGGCCGCAAGAGGGTTGATCTTGTTCTGCCCTTTGTATTTGGGTGCCGAGCCTCCGATGGGCTCGAACATGCTCACTCCCTCGGGATTGATGTTTCCGCCGGCGGCAATGCCCATGCCGCCCTGGATCATCGCCCCGAGGTCGGTGATGATGTCGCCGAACATGTTGTCGGTGACGATCACGTCGAACCACTCGGGGTTCTTGACCATCCACATGGTGATAGCGTCTACATGGGCGTAATCAGTCTTGATATCCGGATAATCAGGGGCTATTTCGTTAAAAGTCCGCTGCCAGAGGTCAAAAGCATACGTAAGAACGTTCGTCTTGCCGCACAGGGTCAGGGCCTTTTCTTTGTTGCGCTTCTGGCAGTACTCAAAAGCATACCGAAGGCAGCGTTCAACTCCCTTGCGGGTGTTGATCGATTCCTGGACGGCCACTTCATCGGCTGTACCTTTCTTTAAAAATCCACCGGCACCTGCATACAATCCCTCGGTATTTTCGCGTACCACCACGAAATCGATATGCTCCGGGCCTTTGTCCTTCAGGGGGCACTCAATACCCGGGTAGAGCTTTACCGGCCTGAGATTTATATACTGGTCGAGTTCAAACCTCATCCTGAGCAGGATGCCCTTTTCAAGGACTCCGGGCTTAACGTCTGGGTGGCCAATGGCACCAAGGTATATCGCATCGAATTTACTGAGTTCCTCAATAGCGCTGTCCGGCAGAATCTCCCCTGTTTTCAGGTACCGGTCACCACCGAAATCAAAGTGGGTATAATCAAGCTTGAAGCCGTACCGTTCCCCGGCAGCATCCAGTGCTTTTACTCCCTCAACAACAACTTCGGGTCCCGTCCCATCGCCAGGGATAACGGCGATATTATAAGATTTCATGCAATCCCCTTGTTTTCATGCTATTTTTTTCTTTGTCCACTCAACAAGCCCTCCTGCCTCTATGAGTTCCTGCATAAAAGGCGGAATAGGCTCTGAAGAATATTCTCTGTCCTTGGTAATATTCCTGATCTTGCCCGCGTCGGCATCGATCTCTATCTCGTCACCCTCGGCTATATCATCCACCAGAGAAGATGATTCAAAAATGGGAAGACCGATATTAAAGGCATTGCGATAGAAAATCCGGGCGAAGCTCTTGGCAACCACTGCCTGGATTCCGGCAGCCTTTATGGCAATGGGGGCATGCTCTCGTGAGGAACCGCATCCGAAATTCTTGCCGGCCACGATTATATCACCGGCTTTTACCTTTGTCGGGAAGTCAGCGTCAGCATCTTCCATGACGTGAGCGGCAAGCTCCTTCGGGTCCGAAGTGTTCAGATACCTGGCCGGTATGATGGCGTCTGTGTCCACATCCTCACCAAACATCCATACTTTCCCTTTTAATTTCATGCCTGTCCTCCACAGAAAGCATTACTCCCGGATATATATCATATCCGGGAAGCATATATTATAATGCTTTGAAAGGTAACTACGCAACATGCAGGCACAAATTCAAAGAACCATCATGTCCCGTCATTTACCCGACGGATCTGAGTTTCAGTATCCCCTCCAAAGCCCGTTGCCAAAAGAACAGGCAATGTCACTGGCAAATGGAGGCCGGAATTATTCGCCCGGGGTTTCCTCTTCGAAATTCTTGATGAACTGCTCTACCTGGACGCCTAAATAAACACATTTCAGTCCATCCATACAGGAATCGGCATCCTTTTTCTCAAGGTGGGTCTCCATACCATGACCACCTTTTTTCAATTTGATTATCCAGGCGTCCTTTTCTTCATCAAACCTCATATTGAGTTCCATACCGTGTTGCTGGATATCCGGATACATTTCGAGAATTTTTTCCTCGAGAGCAACCTGACTGTACCCCATCAGGAATCCCTCCTCTTATAGTCTATTTGAAGCTTTTAAAGCATGTTCCTGCCTTAACTGTATCAGGTCATCCCTGACCGCGCAACCTCCAAAAGTTAAAATATTTTTCATGATCCAGCCATCTGGAGGACAGACCATCAAAATTTTAATTTCCTTTTAATTCGCATAGATTCATAGCATTTATGTTGTACTTGATGAACAAAACAATGTAATGTTCTTTTGTTATAAGGTTTTATATTGCCCCAAAAAGAAAAAGAGAGGTGGGCCAGAATGGCCCACCTCTCTTGAGAAAACAATGGTCAGGATTTATTTTTCAAAGAGGGCCTCGATAAACTCCTGGGGCGTAAAGTCCTGCAAATCGTCAATGCCCTCCCCTACACCGATCAGGCGGACAGGAATGCCAAATTCCCTCTTTATCGCAAAAATGATCCCACCCTTGGCCGTTCCATCGAGTTTTGTTAATGCTATGCCGGTAACATCCACCACTTCATTGAAAATCCGGGCCTGGTTCATGGCGTTCTGACCAGTTGTCGCATCAAGTACAAGCATTACTTCCTGGGGAGCGTCAGGATTCGACTTCTGTATGACCCGTCTGACCTTCCTGAGTTCCTCCATAAGAGCGCCCTTCGTATGAAGCCTTCCCGCAGTATCGATAATTACCACGTCCGCACCGCGGGCCTTGCCGGCCTCAACCGAATCAAAGGCGACCGCTGCCGGGTCGGAGCCGCTCTGATGCTTGACGATCGAGGCACCCGACCGCTCTGACCATATCTCCAGCTGTTCAATGGCAGCGGCACGAAACGTATCGGAGGCCCCCAGTACCACATTCATTCCGTCATTAACGAAACGGCTGGCCAGTTTTCCAATAGTAGTGGTCTTACCTACTCCGTTGACCCCGACCGTAAGTATAACGAACGGAGGCTCACCAAAGGGAACCAGAGGCTGCGCCTTGCCAAGCAGCGCCGCCATTTCGGCTTTGATGAAATCATGCACTGAGGCGGCCCCCTTGAGCCTGTCCCGGTTCTCTCTCAGATGCTCCACCACCTCAAGGGCAGCGTTGACACCAAAATCCGCGCTGATAAGTGTTTCTTCAAGCTCTTCAAGGGCGTCCTCGTCAAGCGTCCCGGATGATATGATGTTATCAATTTTCCCGGTAAATCCCTGACGGGTCTTGGTTAAGCCCTGCTTGAGCCTTTCAAAAAGTCCCATGTTGCCTCCAGAAAATTATAATCAATGAAAACCAGGCGAATATCAGTCCGTAATCCTCTATAATACATCATGAACTTCTATCAATTCCTGATGCCCCGCCTGGAAGGTTCGGAACTTGAATCCAGTTTCGAGCATTATATAAATCTTGTCAGAAAAGGGATCGGGGGCTTCATTGTTTTTGGAGGAGAGCTGGAATCCCTGCGCTCAGGGATCAAACGGCTTCAATCAGAAACGGAACTGCCTCTGATAATCGCTTCGGACCTGGAACAGGGCCTGGGGCAGCAGGTTAAAGGGGGAACTGTTTTCCCGCCTGCCATGGCATTGTCCGAAGCATGGGATAAAGCCCCTGAAGCAGTCAGAAGCGCGTTTGGCGTCATGGCTGAGGAGGCCGCCTATGCAGGCATTAATACCATCCTGGCCCCTGTGCTCGATATCAACTCAAATCCTGACAATCCTATAATCTGCACCAGGGCTTTCTGTGAAGATCAGGCAAAAGTAGCATCACTGGGAGTGGAGATGGTCCAGGCACTGCAAAGCAGAGGGATAATGGCCTGCGGAAAGCATTTCCCCGGGCATGGGGCAACAGATATAGATTCCCACATTTCCCTGCCCGAAATATCAAAACCCCTCGAAGCGCTTGAAGCCTTTGAGCTTGTCCCCTTCGAAAGGGCAATTCAGGCTAACGTGGAAATGATAATGCCCGGACATCTGAGCGTTCCTGCCCTTGATCCTTCAGGTGCACCCATGACCCTGTCCGAAAAAGGGCTGAGATACCTCAGAGAGAATATGGGATTTGCCGGCATCATCATTTCCGACGCCATGAACATGGGAGGCATTGGAGGACACCAGCCAGGACTTTCCGTACAGGCCCTCTCGGCAGGAGTAGACCTTCTCCTCCATCCGGAAAATCCTGAACAGATAGTTGCCGCATTGGAAAAGTCCTCCCCAAAGATCTCCGAGAAAAGGCTCAGGGCTTTCAGGACTCGTCTGCTTTCAGCCCCCTCTGACATAAAGCCTTCATTTGACAACACGCTGAGTAACGCTCTGACCGAAATAGCGCTCAAGCTGGAAGGCAATCCCCGTCAGATAACATCGCCATTTGTGATTACCATAAGCGATACTGACCAGCCACAGGGAGAAGCCTTCATCTCTGCCCTCGGTGCCTCCGGATATCAGCATTTCACAGCCTCAACCATGAACGCCCCCCTGAAATCGCCACCAGATGCTGATGTGATAGTGGCTGTTTTTTCCGATACCCGGGCATGGAAAGGCGATACTGCCCGGTGGCTAAAGGAGAAAGTACGCGAATNNCCTGGATGTTTGTTGCTTTCGGTAATCCATATACGCTCAGAGAGGTGCGCCTGGACGATATTCGTGAAGGAGCAGCCAAAGCCTACGCCTACTGGTCAAGCGAAGCCGCCCAAAAGGCCATGGCAGCAAAACTAAAAGATATCGTCCACTGAATACGTCCGGTCTTCGGAAATTAAAAGAAACCTGATATACTGACTCCAATGGACAAGAAAAAACATGCAGAAGATATTTTTCGAGCTGCGCTGGCGGCAGCTGATCCCTATAAGGCGGTAAACCAGTATGCGGCTCATGTGCGCTCAATCATCGAAAACGGTAAATTCAAACGTGTTCTGGTTGTGGGAATGGGTAAAGCCTCCGGCGAAATGGCCCGCTCCGCCTATGACGCTTTGGGCAGCCTCATCCAGACAGGCATTGTGGTCACCAAACATGGCGCTGCGGCTCTCAGTGAGGGAAGAACCGGTCCTGTACGTATACTGGAAGCAGGCCACCCGGTTCCGGACGAGCATGGCGTATTGGCAGCCAAAGAAATTCTCAAGCTCCTTGAAGGGGCTGACAAGGAAACGCTTGTAGTATGTCTGATATCAGGTGGCGGGTCCGCCCTTCTGGCAGCCCCCTATGAAGGGATATCTCTTGCTGAAAAACAGGAGGTAACACAAGCACTGCTGAGGGCCGGAGCAGATATAACGGAATTGAATGCCGTCAGAAAACATATTTCAGCCGTAAAGGGCGGAAGGCTTGCTCATCTGGCCTACCCCGCTACGGTTATCTCTCTAATCATTTCCGACGTTATTGGCGACCCTCTTGATGTCATCGCCTCCGGCCCGACCTCCCCGGACGAAAGTACCTATGAACAGGCAATGCATATTCTTGATAAATACAGGATCACTGTATCCCAAAGCATTTCATCGCACCTGAAGCAGGGTATTCAGGGTATCGCTCCTGAAACACCAAAGCCCGGAGAGGCTGCCTTCAATAAGGTCGAAAACCTTATCATAGCCGGCAACCGCACTGCCCTGGCATCGGCAAAAGATAAAGCAGCCGAAATAGGGTACAGTCCCCTGATATTGACCGACAAACTCAGGGGGGATGTGGAAAACGCCGCGCAATGGCTGTTCGAACAAACAACAGGGCGCAAATCTAAAGATATTAATTGCCTTATCTGCGGAGGTGAAACAACCGTGGTGGTCAAGGGCAACGGGCTTGGTGGACGTAATATGGAACTGGCGCTCAGGTTCGGGCTTCTCATTGAAAACAGACAGAACATATGCATGCTCTCGGCCGGTACGGATGGGACCGACGGACCGACGGACGCGGCGGGAGCCGTTGTGGACAGTGCGTCGATGGCTGAAGCAAGGGGGAGGGGATTACATCCGGAGGACTACCTGAAAAATAACGATTCCTATAATTTCTTTAAAAAAGCCGGGGGACTCCTTGTTACGGGTCCTACAGGAACGAACGTCATGGACATTCAGGTCGTTCTTATCGGAGAGGATGATCCATCCTGATCACAATGAGCCCGAAGCCAGTCATTATTACCGATCTGGACGAAACGCTGCTTGAACGATACACTTACTCGTTCGAAAAGGCCCGACCTGCCCTGGAACTTGTCAGAAAGCTGAAAATTCCCCTTGTTATCTGTACAAGCAAGACCCGGGCAGAGGTAGAAGTATATCGCAGGAAACTGGATACGGAACACCCCTTCATAGCCGAGAATGGCGGTGGGATATATTCCCCCCGAAATTATTTCAAAAATATTTCCATGTATTCCCCAGAATCAGCCCATGGCTATGAGGTAATCATACTGGGAACTCCGTACCATAAGCTCAGACATACTCTCGTGGAATTACGTGAAGAGGGTTTCGGTGTTCGGGGATTCGGGGATATGACCGCCGGGGAGATATCATCCCTCACCGGCCTCAGTAACGAGGAAGCGTCCCTGGCCAAACAACGGGACTTTGACGAGGCCTTTATATTTAAAGGCAATCCCGTTCAGCTGAGAAAGGCTGTCCATGAACACGGACTCAACCTGACCGAAGGGCGGCTCTACCACCTTCTGGGGGGGAACGATAAAGGAAAGGCCATGGACATTATCAGGGAACTCTATCTGCTCGAAGATCCGGATACGGTCTTTATCGCTCTCGGCGACAGCCCGACAGACGCGCCAATGCTCCAGCGCGCGGATTATCCCGTACTTATCAGGAAGGATGACGGAACTTATGATGACCGAGTTACCGCCCCCGGAATACGGAAAACAAAAAGCCCCGGTCCGAAAGGATGGAACGAGGCGGTTATGGAAATATTGTCCAGGCTGGGGCTTACGTAAACACGCAGATCAGATAAGCACTTCCTTTACCCTTTCGACCTCATAGGGCATCAGGTCTGAAGGAATATTATCAGCGCCGATAGTCGAGTAGATCATATGGCGGGCGCAGAACTCTGGGGCGCGCAAGCAAAAATCAATTTTGAAAACGGACTTCAAAGGCAAGGGCTTGCTGATCTTTTCCTGATAGAACTCGCATGAAGCAGAAAACCTGCACAGACAACTTTCATTTTCTGTTTGCATAGTCTTCATTTCTCCCCCCAAAAGGCTTTACGATTAACTATAAACATCTTCTTGTCTTCTCAGATTTATTATCCTCCATAAATAGAAAAGAATGTAGCTGTACACAAGAACAGGTAATAATTATAGTTATTGCGCGGTAATTTACTTCCGGAAGGTGCACTTATTAAGCGTCATGAAGCAAAAGGAGATCAATCCTCAATGATTCCCATTCCTAGAGCCACAGAAACAGCCTGGGCCCGGGTAACCACATCAAGTTTCTGAAGGATGCCACTCACATGATACTTGACCGTACGCTCGCTGATACCCAGTATTGCGGCTATCTCCCAGTTACTCTTTCCCTGACGGATCCATCCAAGGACTTCTTTTTCCCTGGCAGTAAGCGGATGTACCATTTTGTCGCCTTCCGAACCTTCCGGGTACAGGCGTGCAGCACAATCCGGACAGGCATGATAACTGAAGGACGCCTCGGAGTGGTCAGAGAGATAGCCTTCCAGTTTTGTCCATTTCCCATCTTCGTCCTTTATCTTTTTGCATGACGTGCAAATGGGAAGAAGGCCGCTCATCATCTTCACATTAGAGAGCGCATCCTGAAGTTCCTCCACAAGTCGGCTCTTTTCCCGCTCCGCCTGTTTCACACTGGTAATATCAGCCACTATTCCACGCATCCCACAAACAGTGTCACCACGCATTATCCTGCTGGAATAAATCATAACCGGGAACGGTTCTCCGTCTTTTCTCATCATGGTATACTCCGTCCCACCAGGCAACTCGCCCTTCAGTACTCTGAGCATATTCTGCAATGCCAACTCACGGTCTTCCGGTATAAGGGTATTTACACAGTACAATCCTGCCTGAATATCTTCTTCGGTGTAGCCCGTCATCTCCAGGGCTCTCTTGTTGACGAATGTAAATATGCCTTTCTCGTCGGTCTCAAACACTATCTGAGGAAGGAGTTCCGCAAATTCCCGGAATTTTTTCTCACTTTCCGCCAGTGCGATCTCGTTCTGCTTCTGCAGCGTGATATCCCTGCCAACCGCCTGGTACTCGTTTATGGCCCCATCCTCATCAAATATTGCCCTGTTGGTCCACTGCATCCAGCGCTCCTCCTGAGTATCGGGCAAAACAACACGATGCTCGCAGGTAATGGTGGGGTTCTCAAAACTCAGTGAAGCGATTTTCGCTTTCAGTATATCGCGGTCGTCGGGATGAACAAGCGGCATGAATTCCGTACCTTCAAGCTCGTGTCTTTCACGGTTAAAATATCTGCAATTGGCCTCATTCACAAAAGTCACCTTGCCGTCCGGCCTGAACCTGCATAACAACTCGGCCTGGTCCTCAACAATGGCCCGGTAACGTTTTTCGCTCTTGATCAGTTCCGCCTCCATCTTCTTACGCCAGGAAATATCACGGGCAAAAACACAGTTATATTCCCTGCCGTCATATTCAAGATAGTTTGCGTTCATCTCAACAGGGATCTGTCGCCCGTTTCTGGCACGATAGAGCGTTTCCACGGTAAAGGTCTTTCCTTCATGCAAGGTTTTCCATTGATACGGCCAGTCCTGCTCCCTGGCAAACACATCAATATCAAAAAGTTTCATTGAGAGCAGTTCTTCTCTGGAAAAGCCGAGCATACCGCTGGCTGCTTCGTTCACATAAACATAGCTTCCATCGGGATCCATCAGGCATATGGCGTCAGATGCATGGTCCATGGAAAATCTCGTGATACTGAGTTCGCTTTCAGCCTTTTTGCGCTGCGAGATATCGACCACAGTAGCAAAGCAGTATCTGAACCGGTCAAGGGCGTCGAAAATGCCAAACACCGAGAGGTCTCCCCACATGACGGAGCCATCCTTCCGCAGGTAACGCTTCTCAAGGCGATAAACTTTCCGTTCACCTTCGAGCATGTCGGACAAATAGACGAGATTCTTTTCCAGATCATCCGGATGAGTTATACCACGAACTCCCAACCCGGCAAGCTCCGTCTCGTCATAGCCCACCATCCGCTGAAATTCTTCATTGGCCCGGATGATTACCCCATCGCGGTCCAGGATGGCAACACCAACAACATCGGACTCGAAAAGCGCCCGGTAGCGCTCTTCACTTTCACGAAGGGCCACCTCAAATTTCCGCCTGTCTGAAATATCCCTGACCACCGCCAGCACACAGACGTCGTTTTCGGTTCCCGGGTACAGAGACTCGACACGCTGCAAGCGTACCTCAACGGGAAACTCATCGCCTTTTTTGTTCCTCGCAACCCAGTCGAAGGTCAGGGACTCCCCATTCATGGCCCTTCGAAGCCGTTCGAACGCCATTTCAGGAGTATGCCCCTCGCCCATTAATTCACCAGGATCAAGTGTCAGCATTTCTTCACGGCTGTATCCGTATATCTTTGTAACGTTATCGTTCACATCAAGCAGTCTCCCGTCGCTGCCATGTATGAATATCATGTCAGGAGAGGCATCATATAATGCCTGCAGACGGTCCTTTGCCCTGGCAAGCTCCTTCTCCGCTTCTTTCCTTTCCGTGATGTCCAGGAAGGAACTCATCAGGCAGACAGGTCTTCCGGCACTGTCACGAACAGAATGGGCGGNNATAAGAGAACCGTCCTTCCTTTTCGATACAACTTCACCTGACCAGGCTCCCTGTTCTCTGACCTCATCAATTACCCGTCCCGCAAGAGCAGGGTTATTGGCGATCTCAACGATTGCCTTTCCGAGTACCTCTTTCCCCTGATATCCCCAGAGGTTCTGGAAGGCATCGTTCACATATGTGATCACACCCTTAAGATCTGTAAACACAACGGCGTTAATTGAAGAGGCTATGGCCATGTCCTTGACCTGCAGCTCATCCCGGACACGTTTCTGCTCGGTAATGTCTATAAATGACGCCATGAGGCACAAAGGAGTATTTTCGTCATCCAGGACAGAGTTGGCCGATAGATAAACATAAAGCAGTGAACCGTCTTTCTTCTTCGTTACAATTTCACCAGACCACTCTCCCCTGGAGAGAACCGTATTGAGGATATCAGCAGCCTGTGCAGGGTCAAAGGCAAAATCTAATATCTTCTTTCCTATAACATCTTCGTAGGAGAAGCCCCACAGTGACAGGACCGCATCATTGACATACGTAATATCTCCATTCATATCAGTAAAGACCACTGCGTTGACAGAAGTGGATATGGCCTTGTCACGGATCCGCAGCTTGGTCTCTACCGTTTCAAGGTCGGTTATATCGCTCATCAGGGCATAGCAACCTTTCACACTTCCCATACCATGCCGGTCGGGAATAAAAGTAACATCAATATACCTTCTTCCCAGTTCCGGATAGTCCATCCATACCTGGCATCTGGCCTGTGTTCCGGAGAGCACCGTTTCGATACTGTCCCGAACTGCCGTGTAACTTGAATCGCCAAAAACATCCCGAACCTTACGGCCAATCAAAACCGAGCGGTGCCCCCACATTTCAAAGTGCTTGTTCACGAACCGTAACCGCTGTTCAGTATCAATGTACGAGATGAGCACCGGCAACGAATCGGTAAGAAGCCTGAGGCGTTCCTCACTGCCCCTCAGAGCATCCTCGGCTCTTTGCAGCTCAGTGATGTCGCTGACAACACTGCAAATACCGGTAACTTCATTATCCTGGTTCCGCATATAGTCCCAGTCCACTCGAACATTAATCCTCCGCCCGTCCTTTGTTACGTTGCTCTGAAACGCAGGGGAAGGCACCGGTTGACTGGATATTATGGTCTTGTAATACGCCCTGAGGGATTCACGCTCCTGAACATCATCGATAAAGTCCCATATGTGTTTCCCGGGTAGTTCCCCTTCGAGGTAACCAAGCATGCGGTGATGGGCAGGATTGCTGAAGGTTATCTTCCCTTCGGCATCAGTTATTTGTATTCCGTAAGGCACTGCGTGAATAAATGCCCTGTAACGCTCTTCGCTCTCACGGAGAGCCGATTCCATCTGTTTTCTCTCGGTAATGTTCCGGGACACACCAAGAACCGAGAACACGGCACCTTCCCGTTTCATCGGGATCAGCCTGGTCTCAAGGTATATATCTCCAGATGCAAAGCTGGCCGAGTCTTCCACAAGCAGGCTTTCACCGCTCTCAAAGACCTTGCGAACAGCGTTAAGCTGAAAATCTACAGCATCGGGAGGAAAGACCGTTCTCAGGGAGGTTCCCACAATATCCACAGGATTTTTCCCAAGAAACCGTGCGCCGAATTCGTTAACATACTTAAGGTTCAGTTCACTGTCTAGAATAAAGATAAACTCCATTGCCTCGTCAGCCAGCTGCCGCATGGCTTCATGTTCTGTAAGCAGCTGTTCAACGGTTTCTCTCCTCTGGACCTCGTTGTCAAGCTTCTCACGGACTCCCTCCAGCTCGTCAACAGTAAGGGATATCTTCACCTCGAGATCCTCTATGGTCTGCCTGAGGTCTTCCTCCTGGCTCTTTCGTTCAGTGATATCTGTTTGAATGCCGACCATTCGTATCGGATTGCCATCCGAATCCCTTGCAACACACTTTCCCCTTGACCAGAACCAGCGCCAACGTCCCTCCACATCCTTGAGGCAGAATTCAAGTTCGAACCGTTCCTTTTTCCCCTCGACATAGTCCCTCAGCACTGATTCAAATTTCCGGGCATGTTCAGGGTGAATATGTTCTTTTAACCATGAACGACTCTCTTTCGGTGTTCCCGCATCTTGCGGACCATATCCCAGATATTCTTCAAGTCGAGGGGAAATAATTATCTCATCTGTTATGAGATTCCAGTCCCATATCAGTTCACTGGCCCCCTGGAGGGCAAACCGCAAACGTTCTTCGCTTTTCTTCAGAACATCCAGGGAAAATTTTCTGAACTCCTGAATTTCTCTTGAGAACGATTCGCCTATGTTGTCGTCATAAGCCATTATTTTTTCTTCGACGCGTCCTTCCGTTCATTCAACAACCGGCTTATTCTGTTGATCTGTTGCCTGTACTCATCCATCTCGTCCTCATGTTCTCGTATCATCGCCTCATTATGATGGTCCATGGTATTTGCCATATTAAAGTTGAATGTGTCTTCAAGGTCTTCAAGCACATTCCCGAGGCGTTTCAGCTCCAGCTCTAATTGCTTCAGTGTCATGTTTTCGTAGTCATGACCCATAAAAATCTCCTCAGTCTCAGGAAATACTCCCCTACCCATAATAAAGATACCTTTTACTATTTTAACTGATAAGAAGGAAAAAAAAGATGATTGTTCAAAAAACCTGCTACGAGGATAAATCATGATTCATGCTGATTTTCTCAAGCGACTCACGGAGTTCTCTTTGACCAAAAGGTTTTTTTAAGGTATAGACCCCGTTTGCATGAAAATCCTCAACCAGATCGGTTGTGAAAAACGCGGAGCACGCCACTATTCCAATGTTCTTCCCGAGTTTCCGTACTTCGGATATCAATTCCACTCCGCTGGTGCCGGGCATGATGATATCGGTTATGAGTATGTCGAAATTGTTTGATTTCAGATGGTCCAGGGCCTCATCAGAGCTTCCGGCAGTTACTACCTGGTAGCCCCAGTTGGCAACCGCCTTCTCTATGAACCAGCGTATTAATATCTCGTCGTCTACTACCAGAACCCTTTTGGCCATAATCTCCTCTTGTATTAATAATTATCATATTACTGAGAATGAAATAGAAATGGGATTTCGTCTGATTTTCCTGTAGGACGCCACATTTATCTGTAGTTTTTTGTCCTACATCCGCTCCGGTTTATTAATGTAATTAATTAATTTAATGTATTTTTTAGAAAAAAGAGAGGGGAATTAATCAACCAATCGTTGTTTTATGGCGTAGCGAATAATTTCTGAGTTGTTTTTGAGGTTCGTTTTCTCAAGAATTCGTGTTCGATACGTACTTACTGTTTTAACGCTCAGGGAAAGTTCACCGGCAATTTCTCCTACGGTTCTCCCCAGTGCTATCAGACGGAAAACCTGGAATTCCCTGTCTGAGAGCTTTTCGTGAGGAGGACGGCTTCGTGTCATATCTACAATATCAGCAAGTTTCTCTGCCAGAGAAGCGCTGATGTACTTGCCACCCTTATGAATCTTTCTGATCGCCTCAACCAGTTCTGTGGGAGCGCTTTCTTTGGTAAGATACCCTGACGCGCCAGACTGCAGAGCCCTTGCGGCGAACTGCTCCTCCGGGTACATGGTTAGTATAAGAACCGGAAGCGCGGGGATCTCACTTTTCAGTTGAGCAAGAATGTCAAGACCCGACATACCGGGCATGGAGATATCCAGCAGTATAATATCGATCTTTTTCCGGGCCACCTTATCAAGAACCTCTTTGCCATTACGAGCCTCATCCGCAACGGCTATGTCCCCGGTCTCGGACAAGATCTGCCTGAGCCCAAGCCTGACAACTGCATGGTCATCCGCTATAAGAACTTTTATCATGGTTCTGAGGGGATCTCCACACGCACGATAGTTCCCTGTCCAGGCACGCTGTCAATAATAAAGCTGCCCTTTAACATAAAGGTCCTTTCTCTCATCCCCATTATCCCAAAGGACGACTGGTCGTACACCTTTTCATCCGAGATTCCGCTGCCGTTATCACGTATTTCGAGAACGAAATTCCCGTCTGCCCCATGCAGAGAGACTTCCGCCTTTGTGGCCTCCGAGTGGCGTACAATATTTGTCATTGCCTCCTGCCATATTCTGTATATTGTCATCGCAAGCTCCGGATCAAGACTCTTGTCATTCATGTTTAATCTTGTCTCTATCTTTATATCAGAATTCCGGGAAAACAGTCCAATGTCATTCTCAATAGCCGCTTTGAGCCCAAGCGTATCCAGAACAGCAGGTCTCAGTTGGCTCACGATCCTCTGAACAACCCTTATTGTTCTGTTCACCAGGCGGGACATCTCGCCAATCTTGCCAAGCAGGTCATCCCGTCCATCGGGAAGCCGGTCCGCAAGCCAGGATATGTACATATTTAACACGGTGAGTTCCTGGCCAAGCTCATCGTGCACCTCACGGGCTATCTTCCTTCGCTCCTCTTCCCTGACGCTTTCCAGATGCCGTGACAGGTTTATGAGCTGTTTATGGCTATTTATAAGCTCTTCTTCGGCCTGTTTTCTGAACGAGATATCCAGGAAGGTATTGATATATTGCACCTCTGACACCTCAGTCTTTTTCACAGAAGTCATTGACGCCCAGAAAACACTCCCGTCCCTGCGTTTCATGCGGAACTCAAATTCCTTGAGCATATCCCTTTCAATTAATGAAAGGAAACGATCCCTATCTCCAGGATTATAGTAGTGGTCCATGACGGAAGCTTTAAGAAAATCCTCTTTTTTCTCGTATCCGAGCATCTCAAGAAGAGAAGTATTTGCGTCAACTGTTCTGCCCTCCGGAGTACTGATGGCTATACCCACCGGAACAGTCTCAATAATACTCCTTAACTTTTCTTCGGATATCCTCAGTTCCGTTTCTTTTTGAAGCTTGCTCATCATGTGCCTTATGCTGTCGCTGAGAAACTCAAACTCCATGATCCCGCGATATATGGGATAGACTCCCTTTCTCAAGGCCGTGGTTATGTTCTCAAGTGGACTGACCATGACACGGTTCAGATAAAAGAACAGTCCACCGGAAGCAATGACGAAAAAAAAGGCAGTGATCCCATATACTCTTTTTACCGTGCTCATCAGATAGGAGAAGGATTTCTTATCCTTGTAAAGTATCACTTCCCATTGCCAGGGCTCAAAGAACACCCGTGCCACATATCCATGCTGTTTCAGTTGCTCGCTGTTATAGTCTTCGGCCAGGGTCACATCCTCGGCATGAGCCCCCTTATACACAACTTCCTCACCCATACGAATCACAAAATGGGCCTGGTTATTGCCGGCATAATCCTCCAGCGCCTCCATGGTCCTTGCCTTGATAATTTTCGTGTATCTTTGGTCGTCGGTTTTCTCTGACAAGACGATTATCTGATGTTTTGTATCGCAAATATAATAGACATCACGACGCATCTCAATAAGCTCGTTCCTGATAAAATTGTCGGCAAAATCAGACATGGAACGGAAGACAAAGATATACAGTCCAACTCCAACCAGAAGCATCAGGATCCCGGTAGGAATCAGAACCCTGCTACTTATGCTTCCCAGAAATGGTCTCATGAGGAAATACTACAGGCTTTGTTTCGAAGTTCCTGGGCCAGACGACCTCTGTCTTACCGTCCTGCACCTGAACAATAAGATTAAAGTTACGGATCTGTACCCCTCTGTTGTCCACACCGTATCTTCCGACGATGCTTGAAGCATTCATTTCGCTCAGCATATCGCGAACACTCTTGCGGTCAAGAGACCCGGCCTGATTTACCGCCGCCTCGAGAAGTTGTCCCGAAGCATATGCCGTGGCTGCAAAATAGGACGGCTCAACATGATGCCGTTTCACAAAAAGATCAAAGAACTCCCGGGAACCGGGCATTGCTGCGTTACTGTGCAGTTGCCACTGTGAAGTAGAAAATACATATTCGGATCTTTCTCCGAGCTCCTGATAAAACTCTGGCATCCCGGGTCCAATAGGAGTATAGAAAAGCCCGTTATATTCTCCATCCAGGTAAAGTGCCTCACTCATGGAAACGAATTCATTCAGGAACCCGCAGACGAGCACCGCATTTGCATTCCGGGAGATTATTTTTTCAGCCAGCACAGGGATTGTCGATTTGTCTTTGGTTGAAAACTTCTCGTAAATAACTATTTTCAGACCAAGCATACCGGCCCATTTCCTTGCGCCTTCCGCAATATCCAAGGAAAATGGGTCTCCTGCATGGACGATGGCAACGTTGTCTACCCCGTTCATGAGAAGCAGCTCAAGAAACCCCACGGTCAGTTTTCCGGCAGGCATAAAAAGGCCGAATATATACTCATACCCCTGGCTCCACAGCCGGTCCGCGGAAGCCCCGGATATGAGCATCGGGTATTTATGCCTCTCTGTAACGGGAAGGATCTGTCCGGTAATCTCGCTGGAGAACGGAGCGAACAGAAAATCAACCTTGTCTTCCTCGATCAGTTTTGTATACAGATATACCGAACGTTTTGCGTCACTTTTATCATCAAGTATGATGACCTTTACCGGCCTGCCAAGGATCCCTCCCCGCCTGTTGACATCCTCTTCCCATAGCCGAAAGCCTTTCAATTGCATATCGGAAAACAATGCATACTTCCCTGTCAGTCCAAGGGTGCCTCCAATACGGATTGGCTCTTCAGCACAGGAGGGTTCGGGAAACAGGAAAGACATGCAAAACAGTACAAGGATGACCGGTATGAATTGACAGAACCTGCCAGCTTTGCGATAGCGATATCCCCGGCTCAATTGCCCCCCTACAGTTTAAAAAAGCGTTTCCGGGACCTTTATCCCCATATGTTCATAGGCGGTCCTGGTAGCACATCTTCCCCTCGGGGTTCGCTCAAGCATGCCCAGCTGTAGCAGGTAGGGTTCAATAACGTCTTCTATGCTGTCGCGCTCTTCGTTCAGGGAAGCCGAAAGGGTTTCCACCCCGACTGGCCCTCCCGAGAACTTCTCAATAAGGGTACTGAGAAACAAACGGTCCATATCGTCAAGCCCCTTTTCATCCACCTCAAGGGCGTCAAGCGAGTCATGAGCTGTCCCGGCATCGATGGTACCGTCACCGTGAACGTCCGCAAAATCCCTGACCCTTCGTAACAGCCGGTTCGCGATCCGGGGCGTCCCCCTTGATCTCCCGGCGATCTCCAGCGCAGCATCGTCACTGATCTTCGTTCCCAGGATAAATGCGGAACGAAGCACCACGCTCTTGAGCTCCNNCTCCTCGGAAGAATAGAACTCCAGTCTGCTGACAACGCCGAAGCGTGCCCGCAGTGGAGAGGTAATAAGTCCCGTTCTGGTTGTTGCGCCAACCAGGGTGAACCTGGGAATATTCAGCTTCAGTGTTCGTGCATTGGGGCCCTGGCCGATAACTATATCGAGCTGATAATCCTCCATCGCCGGATACAGGACCTCCTCCACCACACGGGAGAGCCTGTGGATCTCGTCTATGAAAAGAATATCTCCCTCGCCAAGGTTCGTCAGAATGGCGGCAAGGTCTCCCTGTCGCTCAAGGACAGGGCCTGAGGTGGATTTGATGCTGACACCGAGTTCAGCGGAAATAATATGGGCCAGAGTTGTCTTTCCCAGGCCGGGTGGCCCATAGAAAAGAACATGGTCGAGTGGTTCCTTGCGCTTGCGTGCCGCTTCTATGAAGACTTTAAGATTTTTCTTGAGCTTTTCCTGGCCAACGAAATCATCAAACCTTTTTGGCCGAAGCGCGTTTTCGTATCCGGTCTCCTGCTCCTGGACGTCCGGAGTTACTGTCCTGTCGTCAATTCTCTCCACTGCCCTCACCCGTTAAGGCCTTCAAGGATTCCCTCAGTAATGCCTCTATCTCATTGTAGCCTTTCTTGCGGGCCAATTCCAGCGCGGCAAGCGCATCGGCCTTACGGTATCCCAGGTTAACGAGCGCCGAGAGGGTATCATCGAACACACGGTCAACAGGGGCCTCTCCAAGCTTGGGAAGTTTGTCCTTCAGTTCAAGCACGATACGGTGAGCGGTCTTTTTCCCCAGTCCCGGCACACGGGTAAGCATGGTAATGTCCTCTGCCTCAACCGCACGGAGGAAATCATCATGGGTAATGCCTGAAATCACATTGAGCGCCAGCTTTGGTCCGATCCCGGTGATGCCAAGCAAAGTTACGAAAATTCGTTTCTGCTCCTCCGAGGAAAAACCAAACAGATGAATAGCGTCTTCGCGTACATGAGTATAAACGAACAGGAACACCTCCTGGCCTTCAGGAGGAAGTTCGGAAAGTGTATTAAGAGGAACACTTAACTGATACCCTACCCCGGCAGCCTCAACGATAACATCAACGGGAGATTTAATCAGGATCTTCCCTCTGATCGTCCCTATCATCAGGCAGACCTCAGACCGTCGAACCACGCACGGTTCTTATGGCACAATGCCAGCGCCAAGGCATCGGCGCTGTCACTGGACAGCTCATGCTCCAGCCGCAGAACGCTCTTTACCATTGCCTGCACCTGCGACTTAACGGCGCGGCCATACCCCGTCACTGCCTTTTTGACTTCCAGGGGTGAATATTCGAAAACATCAACGCCACGCTCGGCAGCTGAGAGCAGGACAATCCCCCGGGCATGTCCAAGGCTCAGGGCCGATTTTACATTTTTGGCAAAGAACACCTTCTCCACCACAACCTCGAACGGAGTAAATTCCTCTATGACCTCAATCAAACCCTCATGAAGTTCCCTCAGGCGAACATGAAGCGGCTGGCCCGCCGAGAGAACCAGTTTACCGGAGGTCACATATCTGCCATCAGGGGTAATGACCCCATAGCCGCAGATCCGGCTGCCCGGATCGACCCCCATTATCAGGCTGCTATTTTTTCCTGGGCGCTTCAAAGAGTATCTCTTCGACCATCTGACAGAGAACGTGGCCAAGGGTAATGTGGGTTTCCTGTATCCGGGCCGTTGTATCAGAAGGAACTACAAACGTGAAATCCGATTTACCCGCAAGCTTTTTCCCTTTTGTTCCCGTAAAAGCCACTATCTTGAGTTTTTTACGCCGTGCAGCTTCCACGGCCTTGAGAACGTTCGGCGAATTCCCGCTGGTGCTGATGGCAATAACCACGTCACCCTCTGATCCGAGAGCCTTGAGCTGGCGGACAAAAACCTCAGAATAATCATAATCGTTCGCTATACATGACATAATGGCCATATCAGTATTGAGCGCTATGGCAGGAAGCCCTGGCCGCTCCTTCTGAAAGCGGCCCACCATTTCGGCGGCAATATGGGAAGCATCGGTTGAACTTCCCCCGTTACCAAAAAGAAGCAGTTTCCCTCCAGCGTTGAATGTCCCGGCTATCAGGTGGGCTACCTCGGCAATGGCATCGGCATTTTTCTTGACGAATTCCCGCTTCACTGCGGCACTTTCTTCAAAAGCCTGAGTAATTTTCTTTATCATCCCGTAATAACAGTCCTCAAATGCATTTCAGTGTTTAGTTATTATGTTATAGGAATGGTTTTGAAGTAAAGCCAAAGGCATTAGGTCAACTGTGAAAGTCCCTCTGTGGCCCTGTTGTGACCCGCCTGATACTGCAGGGCCTTTTCAAAACTGCCCTTGGCACGCAGGGGCATTTCCATGGATAAGTAAATGTACCCGGCCTCGGCAAGATAATCGGCATTGAAGGGGTCCAGCCGCAGGGCTCGCTGCACCGCACGTTCCGCTTCCCGGTATTTTTCATCATAAAATAAAGCCAGGCCGGTGTAAAAATGGTACTCGGCAACAGTATCATCCAGATACGCAGCCTCGGAAAATGTCCTCGCCGCATTTGCGTATTGCCCGTTCTTGTATTCGGCCTTACCGTGCTGAAATCTCTCTTTTGCAAGTTCTGTGTTGTCCGTGGGCCCAGTTCTTTTCACCACAGGAGCGCTGTCATATTTCATTCTGAGTTCAGGAGTAGAAAGGGTTGAATACGCAGTGGTTATATAAGTGAAAAGCGTGTTCAGCTTGGTCTTCATGTCACCCTCAAGCTGAAAATGCTTATCAGGGTGAAATTCCCTTGCACGTATGTAATAAGCCTTTTTTATATCCATACGGCTGGCGTTTTTTGAAACGCCCAGTATTCCATAGTAGCCAAGCTCTTCATACTTCGCATACAGGTCTTCTATCTTCGAAATGATCTCGCTGTTATCAGCAGGTTCAGGTTCAGTAAATACCTCCTCGGCGGATATTTCCTCTTCCGGACTGGTAAAAGGTTCCCCTACCTCGATTATCCGGGTGCTTAAAAGCGCGATCAGTACCTTGATTGTGTCAAACGCATCTCCACCGGCCTCGGAAATTATTTCACGAAATGTCCTCTTCCCGTCAACAAAAGAAAGGATGCGGCGGTCCTCCTGTTCCAGCCCAAGGTCCTGGAACAGGTCCAGAGGATTGGAAGAAAAGGTCAGCGTAGAGTCGTCCTGAGGTATGTTCTGCTTCAGGATTCTGAGGTCTCCCACGTTCTTGATGCCTTTGAATATCAGATTTGCAGCGGAAAGCTTGAGAGTGATGACCTCCTCCGTGGGCAACGGACCTTCTTTGAACATAAAGTCGCAGTCCCGGAAAGAGAACATGCTTAATATTATTTTCCTTGCCGCGCGGGTCACCCCTTCGAACAGTTCTTTGGGCTTGAGATATCCCATTTCGACCATTGCCTGACCGTGTCTCTTCCCGCTTTCCTTCATGAATTCAGAAGAAAGGTCATATTGTTGCTGTGTGATCAGCCCTTCTCTAACGAACATATCACCCAGACGGTCCTCTCTCTGGTTTGAGGTCGCAAATATCATATCCCCTTCATTGAAGTAGATATTCTTGTGAACAGGGCCCGAAATTAAATGAAACACTCCCGTTTTGTGAGTACGGGAAAGGCCAATAAGGATATCTGGCAAGGGAAAATCCCGGACAGAGCCAAAGAGGAGTCCTATGCGATGAATACCTAACTTGAGCCCGTCAACGGTCTCCCTGACCCAGACCACCTTCCCGTTGCTTTTGATATGAGGTGATTTGACGGACAGACCTACCATATCCCCCACATTGATATCGGGCGAAGCATTATCCTTGACAAGAACGCTTAACCCGCTCAGGGAATAATCCACCACTGTGGCAAGGTATTCCTGACCACCTAAACTGAAACTAAATTCGCTCTCGGCATCATAGCGCCTGAAACTGCGCTTCTCCCTCGGCATATTATAAATATAACATTTTATGTAAAAAATACCAGTTTTTTCATTTGCATTTACGGCGAAACATCTCTCCTCCCCAGCACACAAGCGGAATTTTTCTTGACAAAACAGATAAAGTGGGTATAGTGTAATTTAGCCTTATTCTTACTCTAATCTTAAAAGGGGGAATTATCATGACCAAGGCAGATCTTATCGAGAAAATGTCTGCATCGACCGGACTGAGCAAAACCGACTCTGGCAGGGCGCTTGACGCTGCTCTTGATTCCATATCGAAATCGCTCAAAAAAGGTCAGAAAGTTACTCTTGTCGGTTTCGGAACGTTCTCTGTGAGTAAACGCAAGGCACGCATGGGGCGTAATCCCAGAACAGGGGAAGAGATCAAGATCGCCGCTTCGAAAACACCGAAGTTCACTCCGGGAAAAAGCCTGAAGGACGCGGTAAAATAAGCTTTCACAGGCAGAGCACACTGAATTATCTGTTTTTTCACTCTGCCATTGAGGTTTCAGGATGCTTGCAGAATTCAGTATAGTCCCCGTAGGGGCAGGTTCCAGTGTAAGTAAACAGGTAGCGGAAGTAATAATTATCGTAGAACAGAGCGGCCTGTCATACCGGTTGAATCCCATGGGGACCATAATCGAGGGCAGCTGGGACGAGGTCATGACCACAATCAGAAAATGTCACGAGGCAGTCATGTCAACCGGGGAACGCTGTGTCACAACGATCAAGATCGATGACCGCAAGGGGCGGACCGGAATGATGGAACAGAAGTTAGAATCGGTAGCAAAACGTCTGGGACACTCTCCCCTCAGACCTGATATCATAAAAGCCTGACCACAACCTCATCGCCCTGCTCATATCCGAGCTTCTCCAGCGGAACGGTTATTGTCCCATGAGCGCGTACCAGCGTGGTCATGAGACCTGACTTGCCAAGAAGGGGACGCGCCAGAAGCTCTCCATCAAACTCTTCGAGGACAACATTGATGTTCTCCTGTCTTCCAGGGGAAGAGTGTATCCTCTGTGTCAGACGGGCACGAACGGTGTTTTTCCGCTCCTCAAATACATTTCCTGATTCTCCGGCCAACTGCCTTAGGATTGGGCGAACGAAAAGCTCATAACATACCGAGACCGCCCGTGGATGCCCCGGAAGTCCGAAGATAAGTTTCCCCTCGGCGACACCCGCAAGCAGGGGTTTTCCGGGCTTCAATGTAACGCTGTGGAAAAGCAGCCGCCCCGTGTCACTTATCACCCGTTCAGCCATATCCCGGGCCCCGACCGAACTCCCACCGGTTATAAGCACCAGATCACTTCTTTTCAATGCACTATCCACCGCGTCATGGATGGAACTATATTCATCCATGACAATCCCATGCTTAAAAGGCTCTCCATGGTCATCCCGGATAAGACCCGCAAGGTTATAGGAATTCATGTCCCTTACCTGTCCGGCCTTTATCGGCTGAGAGGGAGGCACTATCTCGTCTCCGGTTGAAATTATTGAGACCCGGGGAGTGCTAAAGACTTCCATGTCGGTCACACCGATTCCGGCCAGAACCGCGACATCCTGCGGCCTGAGCCTGTGGCCCCTGTGCAGCAGGGGAACTCCTTCCCTCACATCCTCGCCTCGCTGGATAACATTGTCCCCTGGTGCCAGAGCTTTTTGCGCCTCTATCATCTGATCGCCCATTTCCTGGGCATATTCAAGCATGAGCACGGCGTCAGCCCCTTCGGGGAGCATACCTCCCGTGGCAATACGCGCAGCCTCCCCTCTTTTAAGAACGAACCGGGGAGCCTCTCCCATACGGATGTCGTATTTGATGTCAATATACGCTGGGCTGCCTTCACCTGCTCCGAACGTATCCTCAGCAATGACGGCATAGCCGTCCATGGTCGAGCGGCTAAACGCCGGAAGGTCCTCTGGAGAGTGTATATCACGGGCCAGAACGCGGCCATAGCATTGATCAAGGGCACTGAGGGATACCGGCGGTGAAGTGTCCGCAATTGCACCGGTCAGGCGGGCCATGGCTTCCTGCACGGTTACGGCCTCGCCTCTCCCGAGCATATCTTTCACAGGAGGGGAGCTACCTCAGAAGAGAGTGAAAAAACCTGTTTGGTTTGATATCTGCGACGGGATCGTGTTTCAGAACTTCAGAGCGGTCACCGTTCTTGAGTACATCAAGGATGCGGTCAAGCGATTCTTCCTGAAGACTTACCAATGCTGTCTTTTCCGAATCGCTCATGAAATGAGTGTCAAACATTCCCCTAAACGTGGACTTCCTTAGTCCGGACAAAGCAACGACTCCTTTGAATATCTTCCTGTTCGTCTTCAGGGAGAACACTACGCTCTTCAGGGATTTTTCCAGGAAATGATCGTTGCGGACCTGGACGTTCTTTCCGATGGTCTGTGCCATGAACCAGTAATCCTTGTCTATGAGGCTGTCGGCCCTGAACTCCATCATGGCGTGTTCAAAGTTCTTGCTTCCGGCGGTATAGATACCATGGGCAACCGTATCAGCGGCCAAGTGGCTCATGTAGCCCAGAGTAAAGGCGCGCTCATGGTCGGTTGATGAACTTTCATAGAGATTAAGGGCGGTGTCCCAACTGTGACAGTGGTCTTCCTCAGAAAGGTATTTCTTCGCAAGAACCGTGTCCGCCATAAGGTTCCCATAGAGAAAATCCTCCCGGAACTTCCTCATCAGAGCAAGTACTGATGCCGGAAGTAATGAGCCAAGAAAAAATATCTCGCTTCCAAGGTACAAATGGGTGAAAGGGCCCCATGCAAAGGCAGAGGCGGGGATGAGGACAACGGTCAAGGCAATGATGAATCGGATAAAAAACATTATATTTCAAGCACTTCCAATCTTATTACGGTCTTTTTCCAGATAAATTATTATAACAAATAGGTCCCTCATAATACAATGTTTTATTTCTCTTCCACCCGCATAAATGACCCGCCCCGGCGTGAGTCACCGCACCCCTGGAGCTCTCCCGTGACCGTATGAACACCGCCGAAATACAGGTCCTTGCCTTCCCAGAGATTAACCGGGTATCTTTTCGCTAGAGAAACACTCACTTCCTCTGAGAATCCCGGTTCCATCTGTATGACCCCGTCATCGTCCAGGTGAATTCTGGGCGCCTCCACAGCCTCCCCGACCGGCATACATCGGTCAAGCAGGTTATGGATTACCTGGAGTATGGCCGTCCTGATACGTTTGCTCCCTCCGCTGCCAAGTACTGCGGTTATTTTGTCACCCTTCATGATTATCGTTGGTGACATCATGGAACCTACCCTCAGCCCGGACGGAATAGAGTGAAATCCATCGGGATGCAGATCGTCTTCACCCATCATATTGTTGAGCATTACNNTATTGCCGGCAAAAATACCCGAGTTCGAGCCGTTCGAAACGCTCAGTGACGCCGCGTTCCCCCGTGAATCAATCACGCTGATATGCGTGGTCCCGGCAGTCCCTTTTCTGTGTTCGTTCATCAGGCGCATCATGTCAGCAAGCAGCAGTGCTCCTTCCGGCCCCGGTCCCGGGACAGGCTCGGCCCTGTTCATTTCGGACAAAGCCGCAAAAAGAAGGGTTCCTCCAAGCGATGGCTGAGGATTTGTCAGAATCCTATGTCCCCGATACTCAATGGGCAAGGGCTCACGATGAACGACCTCATATTCTCGCAGATCCCGTGATGTTATCAGCCCTCCATCTCCCGAAAGCTGCGTTTCCATGAGGACAGAACCGTCACCATATAACGATGATTCCCATTGACCGGGAGAACCCTTTTTCAGGAAATCCAGAAGCAGTGGATTATAGAACTTACCTCCATGCTCTTTCCCTTTGAAAACTTCCATTCCATATCCGGAACGTGTCAGGATGGGGGCAAGCATTCGGATGAGATACTGCTGAAGGCTGTTGAGTTCGACACCCTGTTCAAGATATTTCAGAGTTGGGGAGAGCAGGTCCTCGATCTCCAGGGTGCACAGCTCTTCAAAACAATGCAAGAGACCCTTAAGCACCCCGGGGACTGCTACCGACGCGGCTCCTACATGAAAAACCTGTGAAGAAGAGACAAACTCTACATTCACAGCCTCCAGATCAGGTGTTGAAGGTACTTCTATCCCCTTCCCCGGAGAATCAACAAAAAAATCGTACAGGATATCACTTCTTTCCGAAGCATGATGGGCCAGCAGGAACCCGCCGCCTCCGAGACTCGACAGACAGGGCTCGGTCACAGTCGATGCAAATGCCGCAGCAATGACAGCATCAAAAGCATTGCCGCCACGCTCAAGCATTTCCTTTGCCGCCAGGCTGGTCAGGTGGTGACCCGAAGCGATAGCTCCTCTGGACATATAGCTATTACCATCCGAATTAAAATTTAAAGATTTATGTGAAGAATTCTTCCCGCATATATGAGATCATCTGATAAAAATCGCCGGTTTTGGCAAATTGCCGACGTTGACGATGAGCCCCTGTTCCACGGTCCATTATCTTTTCGATTATGCCCAGGTATTCATGTGCACCAATATTTTTCGCCGCTGGCTCTACGAAGGTCAACAATTCCCGGATAGCTTTCTTGATGGGGGTTCTCGTCGCAGCAACCGGATTGACAAATACGCCGTCCAGACCGTACCGCGCGGCCTGCCACTTGTTCGATCTCAGTATCTGCATCTGCACCCTTGCCTCAGGGTGAACATGGACTCTTCCCAGAGTAACAACCAGAGACTGGATTAATGCGGTAATCCCCAGGATATCCTCGTATCTGCAAGGGATATCCGCAACACGCACCTCAACGGTGCCAAACTCTGGATGTGGACGGACATCCCACCAGAGGTCCTTCACCGACTCAATGATCCCTCCGGCCTGAAGCAGTCTCGCCATCCTGGTAAACTCATCCCAGTTCTCAAGTGAGTCGGGAAGTCCAGCAAGGGGTAGTGCTTCAAAAAGTTTCGTCCGGTAAGACAGCAATCCCGTGTCCTCTTCGCAGTAAAACGGGGATGACGTGGTAAGGGCGAGAAGCAGGGGCAGATACATCCTGATATTGTTGTTTATCTTTATTGCCCGCTCTGCGGAGTCCACGCCGATATGAACGTGTATGCCCTGGGTTATAAAGCGCCAGCCGACCATTTTCAGGTCGTCCATAATACGTGCATAGCGTGGTTTCTGCGTAAGGTTCTCTCCAGTGCCTTTTTCTGTCGGGTGAAGACTTGCGCAATAATAGACCGTACCGAGATCATTCAGAATGTCATCCAGAACGCGAAGACTTTCTCGCAGATCACTATCAACTTCGGCAATACTGGAACAGGGCCTGGTATTTATCTCTATCATGGACTGGATGAATTCTTCCTTGATACGCTCCCGGAAAGAGGGGCTCACCCTTTCAAGAACATCCGGGGCGGCATTCCTGAACATCAGGGTTTGAGCATCAAGAAGCTGAAGTTCAAGCTCAACTCCGATAGAGGGCTCAGGGCTGGAGTTAAACACTATTTCAGGCACGTTTGTCTCTGATCCTGGAAATCGCTTTTCTCACAACACGGTCGAAGAAGACAGCACCAACCCGTATGACTTCTTCATCAAAATTAAAACAGGAACTGTGCGCTGTAGGGGCTTCTGTATCCTTGCCTAAGCCACCAATACGCACAAAACATCCCGGAACCTGCTGAAGGTAATAGGAAAAATCCTCTCCCCCCATGCTGGGTTTGATAAGATTTATGAACTTTTCTTTTCCAAAAAGATCCTCCACGGTTTCACGTGCCAGAACATAACCATCGTGATGGTTCACTACCGGTGGATAGCCTTCCATGATATTGACATCTATCTGCGCATCATGAAGAGCGCCGAGCCCCTGGGCGGTCTTCTTTATTCGCCGAAGCACATCGTCACGGGTCTTCTTGTCGGTGTTCCGGACCGTTCCCTGGAGAACGGCTTCATCGGCAATAGCATTATAAACGCTCCCGGCATGAAGGCTTCCAATCGTTATTACCGTGGGGTTCAGCGGGTTGATACTTCGTGAAACGATGTTCTGCAACGCAATGACAAAAAGGCTGGCCACGACAACAGCATCCACTGTCTCGTGCGGACGCGCGGCATGCCCTCCTTTTCCTACAATCCTTATCTCCATAGCATCGGTGTAAGAGGAATCCACGTCGGTCCTGACAGCGATCTCGCCTACTGGGACATTTCCCTCGATATGCCCGCCAAAGACCATATCGACTCCATCAAGAGCGCCTTCCTCAATCATGTTCAGGGCCCCTCCGCTGCTTTCTTCTGCAGGCTGAAACAGAAAGACCACATTGCCATCGGGAATATCTTTCTTTAAAAGCTCGGCGGCACCCAGTAAAATAGCCACATGACCGTCATGGCCACAGGCATGCATATACCCCTTCACTCTTGAGGAGAACGGCAGCCCGGTCTTTTCCTCTATTGGCAACGCATCCATATCGGCGCGGAGAGCTATCGTCGGACCTTTGGGGTCTGTCCCTTCCAGCCTTCCCACAACTCCGGTCTTCGCAACCCCTTTACGGTAAGGGATCCCCAGGCGGCCAAGATACTTCATTATTACGTCAGCGGTCTTGTGTTCCTTGAATCCTGGTTCAGGCCATTTGTGGATGCGACGGCGCACATTGACGAGACGTTTGAAGGTACGGTCATCCATCAATTTTTGCTTTTTCATATCAGAATTTTACCACAGCCCTCTCTACTTTGAGTCCATTTCAGTCCTGAGAGGCAAGAGCGTCACTGAGCAGCTTTTCCAGCGACTCACGCCATGCGGCAGACAGAGTGCTCACTCTCAATATTCTCCTCAGGGAAACGACATTCTGCCTGTCATGATGACGGATATGGTTTGCCTCGGCAACAGTAATACCTTCGCTGTCATGCTCCCGGATCACAAAAGAGTCTCCAGCACGAACCCTACCTTCCTTGAGTACGCGAAGATAAAAACCGGTTCGGCCTGAGTCTACAACAAGCTTAACCATGTTCTGCCTTCCGAGTCTCGCAGCCAGGGTTTTACACGGCTGCCTTGGCTGCGTTACCTGGCAAAGTGCAGTGCCTACCTCAATAACGTCTCCAATGCTGATATCATTCTCGGACAATCCGGAAACAGTAAAGTTCTCTCCAAACGCAGCATCGGGCAGATTTTCCCCCAGTTCGTTTTCCCATGCTTCATAATGAGCAGCACAGTAAACGCAAACGGCCTTATCCGGTCCCCCGTGGTGTTTTCGGTCGGCCTGCCCATCTTCAGGGAAGCCCTCGGTCATAAGCTCGAGTGGCCCGTCAAAAGGTTCTTTGATTATTGCAGTAACGTATTGTTTGTCTCCAAACAACTCTTTTTTCGGTTTTCCGGCATAAAGTCCCACTATTTTCATGGCTCACCATTCCTGAAAATGCTTTACAGCTTCCAGCGCCGTGCTTCCACAGTCTTTTCATGTATAATGTTTTTATTATAAGTAAATTACTACATCCGGATGATTTATAACATGAGCGGTATCATATCCCAAGTGAGAAACGTCCGAGTCGAAGAAATAAGAAAACGCATTGAAACGACCGGGTCAGATTTTGCGCTTATCGACGTTCGAGAGCCAAAAGAATATGCCCAAAGCCATCTGCCCGGCGCTATCCTCATGCCTTTAAGTCAGCTTCCTTTCATGTTCGATAAAATTCCTACCGATAAAACGGTCACCGTTTATTGCCGTTCCGGAAAAAGAAGCGCATCTGCGGCTGCCCTGCTTTCGTCATACGGTATTCAGGATATTGAGAACATGGAGGGTGGTATTATGGCCTGGGACGGCCTGCTGGCCACCGGAAGCCCACAGGCAGGCCTCTTCCTCCTTGAAGAGCGCACCTCACCTGAAGACATGCTCAGACTCGCCTGGGCACTTGAAGACGGCACCAGAGTATTTTATGAAAGAGCAAAGGAACGGCTCCCCGGACCAGAGGCGGGAGTTGTCCTGGGAGCGCTGATCAAGGCTGAGGTCAATCATCGACAGAAGATACTCGAGGCGTTCCAGTCGCTGAAACCAGGTGCAACCGAAGGAGATATCCGCGACGAAAAAGCCGCTGGATATATGGAAGGTGGAGCGAAAATAGAGGATGCATTATCCTGGATTGCTCAGGGGGACAGAACCCCGCTGGACATCATTGAGCTTTGCCTGCTTATTGAGGCAAATGCCCTGGATCTTTACATGAGACTCATTTCAGCCACCGAAAAGCAGGAAGCAAAAGATATCCTGACTCCCGTTATTGAAGAAGAGAAGAACCATCTTCGCAGCCTTGGGAAGCTGTTCCAGGACATACTCTAGGAACCTTCCTGCCATGCAAAGCATAATCAGAAACTCGATAAGCTGTTCAGGCATCACATTACTCTTCTTCTCTTCTCTGTTCCTTTTATTTGTTACTCCGTTATCTGCCAACGCAGCCCAGAAAGGCTCTTATTCACTCGGGTTCAAGGGGGGTACTTATAGCCCCGGCCCTGAACTGGCCTCAGACGGTTTTGACTCCGGTTATGCCAATGAATTCTTCTTCAACTTTGTTCCGATAGATAACCTGTCGGTAGAAGCGGGAACCGGATATTTTGAGACCAGGGCAGAGGATTCTGGAAATTTCAGCTCCGACGAGGAAACACTGAGAGCGGACTACATTATCCTTTCCCTGAAAGGAATAATCAGCATCTCACGCGCGGATATCGGTTTGGGCGGAGGAGTTGGAACTTATTATGTTCAGGGTGAATTCAAGAGAAGCAGCTCAACACAACGTGATTCCGACTCGGACAGAAGTACTGTTCTGGCATATCATGCATCAGTGGATATTACGATTCACTTCACAAGAAGGTTCTTTATGACGATTGAGGACCGCTATATCCGGGGACAGAACATAGAACGCACATATTCTGTTCTGGGGAAAGAGTTCAAACGTTCAACAAGACTGGACGGGAACATTATCGTGTTCAGCCTTGGTTTTGGTTTCTAGGAATTCTTACTGCCTGACAGAAATGGCTTTCAGGGTCGTTCATATTGGGAAATAACACAAAAAAAGGCCGCCTGAAAAGGCAGCCTCTGTTTTTTTGGTAGCGGGGGCAGGATTCGAACCTGCGA
>JABAHP010000925.1_pt4 | contig 37346 bp, 44 predicted proteins | sample 7062081 | NCBI WGS metagenome assembly JABAHP01 (sample SAMN14534357, study PRJNA622989) | marine sediment metagenome | biome: marine biome [ENVO:00000428]; feature: marine pelagic biome [ENVO:01000023]; material: deep marine sediment [ENVO:00002113] | place: India: Gulf of Kutch | collected...
AAGATAAAAGTAACTGGTAGGGGAGCTCATGGTAGCCACATTAGGGCTTCAGTTCATTTCTATAATGATAAAAATGATATTGATACCTTGATGTCTAAAATCTGAAAAAACCTTTCCTACGCCCCCCTCTTATTCAGCACGTAATCTTTAAACGGTATTGAGAAACCATCAAAGTGGAATCCTTGTCTATATTAGTTTTCTCTGATAACCCTGCGGTAGAAGAAACTCAGTTAGTGGTTAAAGAGTTGAAAAAAAGAGGTATTTGCACAGAACTTTTATCCCCTTGGAATATTCATTTCCCTAAATTTCTAACAAGAAATTTTGATTTGGTTTATGTCCCCAGTAATATGCTTCATAGGGGAAGTTCCTTTGAATTTATCCATAGGCTATTAATTTTAAGACGTTTTGAGGAAAGCTCTAGGATTGTTAATTCAGTACAAAGTATGGTTAATTACAGTAAAGAGCATCTAACACTGCAGCTGAAAAAACATGGGGTAAATCACCCTGAAACTTTAATCACTGAAAACTTGGAGAGCGCCAAAGAGTTTGCTGTAGATGGTCTTCAATCGGGAAAAGAGATAATCATTAAACCAATATGTAAAGCCCGTGGGGTTGGGGTGAGTAGACTCAACAAAGTATGGGAAAATAACCAGTTAGATCAGTATCTTCTATGGTATGCAAGGAAACAGGGGCAAGGTGTATTTTATCTTCAAGAGCACATACCAAACCATGGATTTGATATAAGGTGTTTAGTTGTTGGAGGCCAAGTAATAGGGAGGGAAAAAAGGTCAAACCCAACAGATTTTCGATATAATGTAGCAGTTGGTGGGAACGCTGAGCCATATGATTGTTCAAGATATGATGAGCTAGCTGTTTCTGTTGCGGAAATTGTTGGTCTAGATATAACTGGTTTAGATATTTTGCCAGGTATTGACAAAGTAGACTACGTTTTAGAAGCAAACGCTTATCCTGGTTATAAAGCCTTAATGGAAACAACTGGCATTAACATTCATGAGAAAATTGTTGATTATTTACTATCATTGTTGTGAGAAACGACTATGTGTAAGTGATCCTGAATTTATGTTAGGATCTTATAAATACCCGTACCTTTCAATCGCTTTCCCTACTGCATTGTAAGCTTCTAATGAGACCCCAGGTGAAAGGGTGCATCCACCGGCTAAAATGAACCCTCCTTCCCTTCCGGCGGTTTGAATAGAATCTTTTGCTTCGCGAATTATTTCTACTATTTTGCCCCTCGCAAGGGTATTTTTATGATCCAAACCTGCTGCAATACAAAACCTGTCTCCATAGATTTTTTTACCCTCTGCCGCTGAAACAAAATGGTGATCCCACCAGTTTATGCAATTTACAGGATAATTTTTAAACCAGCCGTCTAACATTAAACCTCCATTTTTTTGAGGGTTTTCTTCTAACGTGTTACATATATGAAGCATTTTTATCGGTGCATCAAAAGAGGTCAATATTTGTTTATCGTAATCGAGAGTGTACTCTTCTAACTTTTCTCTATCCATTTTGGACCAATAACTGCCACGACCTCCAATACCATAGAATATTCCGTCTCCTCCTTCGGCTACCACCTCTTTCGCGAACTCAATGCAGGTATCTTTGATTGTTTCTAATCCGTGTTTCAATGCGTCTGGGTGATCTATCATATGTTGATAAACTGTTTCTGGTTTAGAGATCCCATGTAATGCTTGGTTAAATGGACTCGATAAAGAATATATGAATGGCATCCAAGGGATATCACGCGACAATATCTCTACACATCTCACATATTCTCTGAGCTCCTTTCTGGGATCAAGCACCCATAATTTATCCCAGTCTTCTGGCTGCTTAACAATAACATCAGTTGTTTCATCTAATCCAGTATTATCTGTAAATCTAAATTTACTCCCCCAATGATAAGCCATAAATCTGAAAAAAGGGGTTACCTTTAAAAGATCCATTTTATAATCTAAGGCTCTTAATAAAGCCAAATGAGCTTTGGCTTGATGTTCTCCACTTCTGTTAGCTAATTCCCAACTATAATATTTTAACCAAGGTATAGCTGGAAAATGTGCCCATACAGCCCAAGGAATCCTGTCTGGCACCTTTAACTNNATCCTGTCTGGTACCTTTAACTGCATAACATTATTCACTCTCTCATGCCTTTCACTCGACATTTTCAATAATTAATTACTTCAAAATAATAAAAAATAGACTACGAAGATTTTCCTCAATATGTGCGCAAATCGAGTGCCTATAAATAATTGATTTAACAATTCAGTTACTGGAGTCATGTTTAATGGCATCAAATCAAGTCGACAGTGTAAAAATACAAAATTGGATTAAAGAAGATCTTGGAAATGGAGACATTACTAGTAATGCATTGATTCCTGAAAACAGTCTTGCTGAAGCACGCATTTACTTGAGGGAAAATCATGCAGTTGTGTCTGGATTAACTGAAGTAGCTGCAATTTTCAATGTTGTAGGATGTAAGGTTGAACAACATGTTAAAGATGGAGGAATAGTGGAGAAAGGAGAGATTGTACTAACGGCGGTTGGGAAAGCTCAAAACATTCTAGCAGTTGAACGGACTGTGCTAAATATTTTTCAGAGAATGTCTAGTATTGCTACTCTAACAAAACATATTGTAGATGAAGTATCCGGGGTTAACCCCTCTTTAAGAATCGCAGCTACAAGAAAAACAGTGCCAGGTCTACGTGTGGAGGATAAAAAAGCAGTGGTTCATGGTGGGGGAGATCCTCATAGGTATCGGCTTGATGATTGTGTGCTTATTAAAGATAATCATTTAAGGCTTGTTTCTTCCATTTCCGAGGCAGTTGCGCGTGTCCGAGATTCATTAAGTTTTACAAAAAAAATTGAGGTTGAGGTTCAGAACCATGACCAGGCGTTAGAGGCAGTTAAAGCTGGAGTTGAGATTATTATGTACGACAATATGAACCCAAAGGAGATAAAATCAAGTCTGTCTTCGTTAACTTCAGCTGGCCTAAGAAAGGGGAGGCTTTTCGAGGCTAGTGGAGGGGTTAACCGAGAAAACATTAAGGAATATGCATCTACAGGGGTTGATATCATCTCCCTTGGATTTCTTACGCATTCAGTTCAAGGTCTTGATGTGAAGTTAGACTTGGAACTTATCATATGACACATACGTGCTCGGAGTAAATCTTAATTATTATCTAGCAAATTGTGGGGGAAGGTAAACGCAGAAGGACAAAGGTCGTTAATAACGCATTTTGAACAGAGTGGCTTTCTTGCTGTACATATTTGCCTACCATGCGTTATGAGAAGGAAATTTACATTTTTCCATTTTTCGAATGGAATAAGTTCCATTAAATCTTGTTCAATTTTATTTCGGTCTTTTTGGTCTGAAAATTTCAACCTTCGACTAAGTCTCATTACATGAGTGTCTACTGCTATCCCAACGGTTTTATTAAATGCGTTCTGAAGGACAATATTTGCAGTTTTCCTAGCAACTCCCTTCAACAGTAGTAAATCCTCCATATTATCAGGCACTTCCCCATTATATTCCTCTAAAATTGTCTTAGTTGCTGATTGTATCCAATCTGCTTTTCTCTTAAAAAATCCTGATGGTTTAATATCTTCTTCAAAAACTACTCTATCCGCTTCAGCATAATCTCTTGCAGTCCTGTATTTTTTGAAAAGAACTTTTGTTACTTTATTGATTTGCTCATCTGTACTCTGAGCTGATAGTATAGTGGCAACCAACAAGTCAAGAGGGGTTCTCCAAGTCAGGGATGTTCCCTTGTTCTCATGGTATTCTATTTCTAGCCTAGATAATATATTATCTGCCTGCTTAGATGGCTCCACAGATAGACTATTCGAGACTTAAATTTAAGTTAATCAATGCTGAACATTCATGTATATATTATCCGGAAATGAGATTCATCAAAATGTTCGGGGAAAGTGTTTATTCATGAATAGTTCACGAGAAGCTAAACGGAATCTCCCCCCTAGGCAAAGGCCAATCAGATCTATCCTACGGTGGGGTTTCGAACATCCTGGAATTGTTAAAAATCTCCCAAAGATATCGCGGCGTGATTGGAGTTTAAAGATCGATGGTCTGGTTGACGTTAAAATGGATTTATCTTGGGATGATTTCATAGGCTTCCCTCAGACAATTTCAATTAGTGACTTCCATTGCGTAGAAACTTGGAGTGTTTTAGATCAGAAATGGGAGGGGGTCTTATTCAGGGAAATTTTTCTTTATGTTAAACCTAAAAAAACTGCAAAATTTGTCTGGTTCGAGAGCGCAGATGGATACACAACAAGTCTTCAACTTCAAGACTTGATGGGTGATGACGTCTTACTCGCTCATACATTAAATGATGAACCTCTTCCCCCCTCAATTGGGGGACCTGTACGATTAATTGTCCCACATAAATACGCTTACAAATCCCCAATGTGGGTAGAACACATAGAATTCCTCAGTGATGATCGTTTGGGATTCTGGGAAAAAGGAATCTATAGTAATTCAGCTGATGTCTGGACTGATGATAGATACAAACATGATGAATAAAGGGTTAAAATCAAGAACGGTCATATCTTTCCCAATTATACTTATCCAATAAAGAAATAACCCTTTTTTAACTCGTTCTAAGGTAACCTTTTTAACTAAAAATTCGATATGATTCCTACCTAGATTAAAAAGACTTACTAGGAGGAGTTGACGTGGAAAGAACGAATACAGTTTTCGTTGGAAGGAAACCTACTCTTAACTATGTACTCGCATGTATGACCTTATTTAAAAGTGGTCAGGAAGAGGTTAAGGTAAAAGCCAGAGGTAGAGCCATTAGTAGGGCTGTAGACGTTGTTGAGGTACTACGGAACAGGTACATGCCTGATCTGCAGATAAGCGATATTAGCATTGGAACCGAGTACCTTGAATCAGAGCTTACAAACCAGACATCAAACGTAAGCACCATTGAAATTTCATTGAACTCTTAACAAGACCTGTTCAGACCCACGTAACTCTCCCGAAAAGTTGGGGGAAGCAACGAGTGCAAACACAGCTATGTGACTTCTGTCTAAAGAGCGGAATGCTCTGTTCCAAATGTCAGGACAAACTTGACTCAGGTGCAATAAGTAAAGCATACTTGGATGTAGCAAAGAAACTAATTTCCAGAGAAAATTATTACCCCTTCCTTCAGAACGTAACATTAGAAAACATATCCGAAACTGAAAGCTACCTTGTTCTAATAGTGAATAAAGGCGATTTAAGAAAATTTGAAAATGAACCCAAATCCACACGAGAGCTTGGAAACCTATTCAGTAAAAGAATTTTGGTTCTGGAAAAAGGAGTTAAAGATAGAAAATTTTTAGAAGACTTATTTGCTGGTCAACACATTGTAACCATAAACATAATCTGGCTGCCAGATGGAACAACCGAGACTAGAGTAGTTCTCAGAGGTAGAGGTTCAAGAAAATTAAGTAAAAAAAGGATACAAGACCTTGTCGAGGTGGCGAATGAGGTCAAAAACATGAACCTAAGAGTCGAATACACTTTCTAGTCAACCAAAATTTTTATTATTCTAAATCTTTCCTAAATTTGGCTTAACCATGAGATGAAATCTATATGTTTGAACGTACACTTATTAAAGATTCAATACAAAACTTAGGCAAAACCGTTACAATTGCAGGGTGGGTAAATAGAACAAGGGATCTTTCTCACATCCGTTTCATATTACTACGAGATCGCACGGGAGAGCTCCAAGTAGTCTTAAAACCAGACCAAACTGATATGTTTGAGTTACCCATCGGAAGAGAAGACGTTTTACAAATAACCGGATGTACTGTCGAAAGCAAGTTAGCAAATGCGGGGCTAGAGTTTGTTCCAGAAAACATTAAAATAATTAATAAATCCGTTCAACCACTACCCTTTGATATTCAAGAAAACATTAAGGCTGAACTTGACACTCGGCTAGACTATCGGTTTTTAGACTTCCGAACGCCAACAACTAGTTCAATATTTAAAATTCAAAATAATATTCTAAGCAGTTTCAGAGAATATCTAATTGACCATGACTATCTTGAGTTTCAGCCACCTTGTGTAATCGCCTCAGCCTCAGAAGGAGGCGCCGACCTCTTTAGTTTACCTTATTTTGAAAAAACAGCTTACTTGGCTCAAAGTCCTCAACTTTACAAACAGATGGCTGCAATTAGTTTCGAGAAAGTATTCACGGTTGTACCAATCTGGCGAGCTGAAAAATTTAACACCCCTACTCACCTCAACGAGATCCGACAGATGGATATAGAACAAGCATTTGCCAATGATGAAACCGTTATGAAAGTTCTTGAAAACGTAATCGTATTTATTTTATCTAACATTAATGAAAAAAGCAAAAAAGAACTAGAGATCCTTGACAAAAAAATTGAAGTTCCCAGTCTTCCCTTTAGGAGGGTCACGTATTCTGAAGCAATCGACCTGTTGCATGATAATGGGGAGGATATAGTCTGGGGGGACGACTTCACAAAAACTCAGGAGAAGAAACTCACCGAAATCTTGGGTTTAGATGCTTTCTTCATCAAAGATTGGCCAAGCATTCAAAAGGCATTCTACGCAATGCCTCATGAGGAAAACCCCGAACTGGTCCACGCCTTTGACCTACTTTACAATGGTGTGGAAATTAGCAGTGGAACACAACGGATACATTTACCTGAACTTTTGAAAACCCAGATCAGTAAAAAAGGTCTTGACCCTAATGACTTTGAAAGCTATATAGAAGCGTTCAGTTATGGCGCTCCACCTCATGCTGGTTGGAGCATAGGATTGGAGAGGATAACTATGACGGTCACAGGGCAAGAAAATATCAGGGAATGTGCAATGTTTCCAAGAGATAGAGATAGATTGGTGCCATAATGAACTCAACATATAAGATGAGTATCCTGCTTCGCGAAGATCTAGGAATGAGCTTGGGGAAAATGGTTGTTCAAGCATGTCACGCGGCAGTAAAAGCTAATGATGACTCTAAACGATGGAATCACAAAACTTGGAAAAATTGGAAAGATGGCGGAGGGAAAAAGGTGGCTCTCAAATGTGAGTCTCTAGAGGAATTAGAGCTCTTAGAGAAGAAAGCACAAGATCTCCAATTAATAACGTGTAAAATTCAGGATGCCGGCTACACTGAAGTGCCTCCTGGCTCTATCACATGCTTGGCAATTGGTCCAGATAGAGAAGAGCAAATTGACCAGGTGACCCAGCATCTTCCTTTAATTTAGAAAAATACTTTATCAATTTCCAGTTGTTTTTACCAAAATTATCTTCAAATAGTTAATAAAAAAAAGGGGTAAACTTACCAGAAAATCTCCAAGCTCAGAAACAACAAACCTATCTACAACAGAAATTATTATCACTATTCCTAACAATCCTGTGATGAAACTAATTGGGTAGTGATAGGTACTAACTGTTGGGTTAATAAAAAACCAGGAAAAGGGAGGAACATTGAACGCAGTTAAGTACACTGTAAATAATATTCGTATAATATTAATAAAAAAAACAAGAAACGTACTAACCATAATACCAGCAAACTTTTTGATTAAATTAACCTTTTTTAAAGGCAGGATTAACGCAGCTAATATTCCCCAGATGTGGACACCAGTACACTCACGGATAATAGTTACTTGAATGTCTCTAATCCCTTTTAGACCGAGAAAAACACTTCCATCCGAAAATCCATAATTGGTAGCTAAACCAAAATTTTGAAAAATTTTACTTGAAGTCCAAGCAGTAACGTATTCAATTCCTGCACTTGGTACGTAATCGACAGTTTTAGCTATTAAAATAAAAAATATAACATAAAATGTTAAATCTTTTAAAGAATCTTCTTTTCCACTGAAATTCTTAATTAACTTGATCAACCTCTACCAAAACGAAAACGAATCAAAAAAATGTAGCATATAAACCCAATTAGTACAGCTTCAACAGGATATCCAGGAATATTAAACCCTTGTGATTTAGGTTCAATGACCTCAACTTCAAAACTTTTCATCCAGTTTTCTTCGAGATGATACACTTCGTCCCCAATTTTGTATAGAACGTTCGCATCGAAAGTGTAAGTTCCTTCTTCAATATCTTCACGAAATCTAAGAATGAACTCGTACTCAATTGTATCGTGGCCAATTACGGTTTCATTATAACGTTCTATGAAATTTTGTATTGAATGATCCCATATACCCGTTATTATTTCGATTCCGACAGGGAAATTATATTCGACAGTGACATTAACCGCAATTAACCCCCCAATTTCAACGGTTTCTGGGGACTCAACCTCTAGAACCACAACTCCTAACTCGTCTTCACTTAATATTTGAGCCTGAACAGATAATAAACCAATACAGATATAGAAAATTATTAGGAGTGAGAAATTCAGTCCCGTTTTCATACTAATATCTAATCAATTACCGATTATAAAAAATCTCATGTGTTAATAATCTAAGGCCCAATGAACCCGCACGCAGGACAGCTGTATTCCCTAGCAAATAATCTGCATTTCTCACAACGCCATAATGTTACTGCGCCACATTTAGGGCAGTTAAACTTTACAGCTTTTTCTTCTGGGGTAATTTTTCTTCCACATGATATGCACGTTGCCATTTTCTTCAGCTATCCATCAAGCTTCTCCTAAATATTTAAAGGTTAACGATTTTCACTAAGGGGTCCAAAGCTAGCATTCCAAGAATTTTTAAACCGATTTTGGTTAGTCTTGGATTTTTCAGTGATTTTTTAATAAACTCTGCTTGGAAATCCATATCACCACCTTCTACCAACTCTTGAATAACGGGCACCAAATTTTCAGCTCTAATGGTTTTGAAAATTTTGTCCATTTCTTCATCATTCACCATGTTTAATAATTTTCTAGCCAGTAACATGGTTCTAATTTCGTTTCCTATCTCACTAATCCATCTTCTTTGATATCTTGATAGAACAGTTGAAGTACAATCATCTTCTTCTAATGCTTCCGATACCGTTTTACCTGCAGTTAATGCACACAGTCCACCTAGCACTACGCCTCCGCCAGTGGTTGGTTTCACTTGCCCCGCGGCATCGCCGACTATCAAGAGTTTGTCGTAAAAGGTTTTTTGTATTGGACCTCCTGTCAATATATACCCTCCTTTCGGTGAATTAACACTGAATTTTCTAACATCTTTTTTAAATCGAAGCATAACGAATTTCTGTAAATTTTTTATAACTCCTTTCCTATTTGTAGCAAGACCAATTCTAGCAGAATTATCTCCAATGGGTGCCACCCAACAAAAGAAGTTGGGCGCAAGTTTTTGGTTGAACCATACTTCAACAATATTTGGTTCTATATCAACACCCTCTAACTCAACATTTACTCCTATAAGAGAACCTTTTTGCTCGATTACTGAATCTTTTCTAGTTAGTAAAGAGTTAGGGGTCACCCCTTCTGCATTAATTATGATATTAGATTTTACGTCACTCTTTCTTAGTTTCACTTCAGTTAAGCCTTTTTTCCTGGTTTTAACTTCTTTAACTAGTTTTTTTGTGTAAATCCTTGCTCCATTATTTGTTGCTATATCAGCAAGGTGTTTGTCGAATCCGGTTCTATCAAGAACTATAGCTCTTGGTTTCTTCTCAACGATTTCTATGCATTCTCCACTAGGTGAGTAAAGTCTCACTCCATTGATTTCCTGTTGAATATAGTTTGGATTTGGCTTTATTCCTATCCTTTCTAAACCTATTAAACTTATTATTCCTGCACAGTGGTTTGGTTTTCCAATTTCTTCGTTTTTTTCGAAAATGAGGGGTTCATAACCGTTTTCAGCTACTACGTTTCCTGTAATTAGGCCAGCGGGGCCTCCGCCTACTATAGCAACTTTCGTTGAAAACTCGCTTTTTTCAGTTACGTTCTATTACCTCTATAAATTCTATAGAATTCAAATCTTGAAAGAAGCGTAGAAGATCTAGCGCTAATCCCCTTTTTGCTATTTGAATATTTTCACTGAAAAAGATCTGATCAGGTATCTCTATCCTATATTTATTTTTCAAGGCTCTTATACTAAAAACATCAGGGTCAATTCCTTGAAATCTTCTACCTATTAGAGCTTTGATTTTTTCTTTATTATTTTCTAGAATATTCTCTACTTTTATAGAATAAACAATTTTTCTACCCGCTAAGGGATGGTTATAATCGGCTTGAACTCTTCCAGCACCTATACTTCTAATCATCGCAGATCTGCCGTCAATCTCAATTTCTTGACCGATAACTGGGTTAATCCCTTTAGACCTCAGTATGCGGTAAGGAATTGTTTGGATATTATTTGGATCCCGTTCTCCGAAAGCTTCGTCGGGAGGTATTTCAATTTCTTTTTCTTCTCCTTCCTCTAACCCCGGCAAACGGTTATCCAAACCCCTTAAGACCCATCCTTCACCAACTATAACAAGCCTAGAGTCGTAAATTCTTCCCTCTTGAAATATCCCTTCTTCACGTGCAATATCTTCTTCCGTTGTATCAAAGATTTCCCCGGTTTCTTCAACTTTTCCTGTTAATTGAATGTTTATAAAATCGCCTTTATTAACAGCTCCTTCATAATAGGGTTCTTCATCCTCAACTTCTTCTGTATCAACTTCTTCAGATACTTCATTAGTAGAGGCATCCATTTCATCCTCTGTCTCAATATCTATCTTTTGATCTTCTTCCAGACTCTCATTTTCATCTAAATTAGTGATCTCTTCGTTTGTGTCAGTTTTTTCACTCATTAAGATACCTCAGTCTATTGAACATCCGTAAAGGATTCAACTCTGCAAATGTTAATTGCTATATAAAGTCTTTTTGCATCCAAAGAAAACCCGGATAAGCAAGAGTTATTCATGGGCCCGGAGGGATTTGAACCCACCACCACCTGGTTATGAGCCAGGTGCTCTAACCAAACTGAGCTACGGGCCCGCAATTGCATTAACTGAGTCCTCTAATATAAAATTGGCGAGGTTAACAATTCTAAAAACAAATATAAATCCCCTATTTACCTATTTAGCACCGTGCTCCGGTGGTGTAGTCCGGACAAGCATTCTGGCCTTTCGAGCCAGAGATCCCGGGTTCGAATCCCGGCCGGAGCATTTTCAACTCATATTTTTCTAATCTAGCGCGCGCACGTGGCTGTTGTCCTAGGTATAGAGTTTGGTAAACTTGGCGAATTTCATGGGAGGCTTCCGCTAGTCAATTCAATACATGGAAACGTTTGTAAAGCTATTGAGAGATTAAAACTGTCTTTAAGAACTTTCTTTTATGCTGTGTATATTATAACTAAAATAAAGTAATTCTCATTTAATGAGAATAATATATTGATTTATTAACTGAATAATTACACAATAAGTTCTGAAAGGAAAAACGAATATGGTTCAATGAACAATAAGAGGATTGGAAAGATGGAAAAAAACAGATTAAAGTTCTAATTTTCATTTTTATTTGTTTACATTATTACATAAAATTGTTATCGTTTATATCGCTAATTTTGAGAATCTGTATTTTTAGGCTGTTACATGTGAAATTTTTATTTTATTAAAATAAATAGTTATGATTATTGAATAATTTACAAGGATATATTTTAATAGTAAATTATTATTATAATTATAAGAGGGAACTAAATGAGTGAAATAAAGTTTGAGTTGGAACCTGTTGCAGTAAAACCTTCACGCAAATACAGGAAAGGAAGTAAATACGATCCAATAATTGATCAATTTCTAAGTAGTTCTCACGAACTAGTAAAGGTTGAAGTACCTGATAAAGACGCAAACTATCTAAGAACACAGTTAAAGAAAAGGATAGATACACGTGACTTAAATAACCAGCTAGAAGTTTCTGTTGTAAACAATGTAGCATATTTAGAGAGGAAATAAATTTCTTTTTCCCTGCACGCGTACATTTTTTATAACTTTTTATGAAAACCCCTTTAAATCTCTCGGGTATCACACCTAAGCTGACGTAATAATTCCTCAGCTTCTTGAATATTTAATTTAATTGTGTAAAGATATCTATTTTTACGGAGTTTTAACTTTACAGAATTATCAAGTCTTTTTATCCTGCATTCTTTTGCCTGTTCTGATAAAGTTATGAACTCTGTTTTATCAAAAATTTCTTTTGGCATGCGTGTACTACTCCAGTAACTTTTCTTTATTAGCATCTTGAGTTAAATTTCTTGAATTTAAACATTGGGTTATCAGCTTTTAAACTGTGAATTGGTCTCCTTCACTTGGCACCTCTGCCTTTAAATCGAGGTCATCCTGAACATATTGAGCCAGGAACTCACAATTTTCAGGCTCACCATGAATGACGTATATTTCTGGTTTACCTTTTAATCCTTTTAGAAACTCCTGTAGTGCTTCTTTACCACAGTGACTGGAAAAATCAAAATGTTTGACTTTCGCCTCAATATTCTGATCGATATTTCTAATTACGAATCTTCCTGTTTCAAGTAACTTCGCTCCGCCAGTACCAGGCACTTGGAAGCTTACTAAATATACTGAGTTTAGGTTATTCAATGCCAATTTTTCCATATAGAATAATGCGGTTCCACCCTGTAGCATACCTGACGGAGCTACAATAACATTAGCGTTTTTGAATGATTGTCTTCTGTCTCTCCATCCTTTAACCATATGTACATTGTTTACTGCTTTTGCATACCTTTTCGGAGTTTTAATCGCATCTGGGTGTTCCAACATGATCTGATTAACAACCCTTGCCATACCATCTAGAGTAACATTTCCCTCGAACTTATTTGCAAATAACACGCTCAAGATCTCATGACTGCGTCCCACTGCAAACGCGGGGACTAGTACTTTTCCGCCGTTATTAATGGTGAATTTGATATCCTTAACAAATTCTGATTCAAGCTCTTTTCTATCTGGATGAGAATGGGTTGCGTATGTGGATTCGATTATAACTGCATCATATCGTTTCCTTGGCATTTTAGCGGCAGGACATAATCTGGTGTTAGTGGTGTTAAAATCACTTGTATATAAAATTGATTTATTCCCAATTTTAATGTCAACCATTGAACTACCTGGGATATGACCGGCATTTTCAAGTTGAAACCTTATATCCTTAATCCTTACCTCTTGCCCGTAATCCAAATCCTTCCTTTGCTTAAGCATGTTATAAAGTTCAAGGTGTTCATAAGGCAGATAATAGCTGTTTAACTTAATCATGTCCTGTATCAGTATTTGACAAAGTTCTGTTGTCACACGTGTAGCGAAAAACGGTTTACTTTCCGATAAATAGAAAATTGGAGCTCCTCCTGAATGATCCAAATGAGCATGGGCGATTACTATGCCATCTATTTCTCTTGCTCTAACATGAGAAGGAAATTCGGGGGGCTCACCAATTTTAACTCCATAATCTAATAAAATTTGAGCCTCTCCCGAGTCAAGAAGAACTGCGTTTCTCCCAACCTCTCTGGTCCCACCCATAAAACTTAGTTTAACCATTATTGAAATCCATACCTATTAATCTGAATCTTAAAAGCTCACGTTTTTTTTCGAGTCTGCTTGAGATCCGATGAGCTTCGTTCAGTCCTTTCCCTTGGGCTTTTAACCTCTTAGGGGGACAGAAGGACTACATATTTACGTGTTCATTAAGGTTACTGGTTTTGGTTTATTGCGCGCGCGCTTAGTAACCTACAAGAGTGCAGTAGCAAATAGTTGTTCCAATTTAGAATTTAATTTCGTTAATTCTTCTAGTGACCATGGATTTTTTCCTGTGACTATTATTTGTTTAGCATTGATCTTGTTTGCTGTTTTAAGAAAAATTGCTTTTACTTTTTTATCGAATGATTCTTCTCCACAATATAAAATCATTGATTTATGTTTAGATTTTTCTAGATATTTTTTCATTTCTTTTATAGTTATATTCATCGTTTCTTGGTCTATTGGTGTTGTCATTTCAAACTGTGATAAAGGAAATGTTTCAGAGAGTATAGCGGGGATACACCCGTAAGGAGTTGCGTAAAAACATATATGCAACTTTTCTGATATTTTTGGCCTGAGTTCTTTAATAAATTTCTTGAATCTATCATTTTCTTTATAAGGTGTTGTGTCTGGGGCCTTCATTAACAACAAGGTGTTGATTCCGGGGGGTTTTCCATAGTTGTTATTTAGTTTATTCCAATATCTCACTAGATTTGGGTTTGCAAGACTAAGATGATCGCTATAAAAAATTCCTTTGCCTTTAAAACCTGAAGCATATTTTTCAATTTGGTTCTTATACTTTGTCATTGTTTTTAGCGCTGAGACTAATGCTGGATGGCTCTTTGATCTAATTTCAACAAGGTTCCATAACCGTCCTTCTGAAATCGCTTGTTTTATTTTCTTGATCTCTGTCATGCAAGCGTAGAGATTATGTTTTAAAAGGAGCAACTCTCTTTCACTTTTTATTTTTTCTCTTAATACGTGAGCATCTAATTTCCTACAGACTGGGCAATTACAAGGTAGAAAATTCAGTTTTTCTAAGCGAATTGTTCCTCTAGGAGTTAAATACCTGTCATTTCTTGCATAAAGAGCATAAGAAGCTGAGTCAAAGAGATCGCATCCAAGCGCAACTGCTAGTGAAAAAATCATTGGATGACCAGCTCCAAAAAGATGTAAAGGTCTATTTGGTGGCAGGTTAAGTTTAGCTGTCATTATCATCTCAACCAGCACTGAGTACATATACCGTTCCATTACTTCTGTTGGACTACCTAGTGCATGTATTTGAAACGGCATCTTACCGATTTTTCTTGCAGACTCTGAGACCAGATCGAGATGCCTACCACCTTGTACTGGCCCTACCCATAAGGCTTCATGGTCTTTAATTAATGGAATTGCTTCTTCTGCTCTTCTCAATGTCTCCCTTACTGTTGTTTCAACCTCGGTTCGTGGTAAATCCCAGCCAGTGGGAATATCAAGTATTACGCCAATATCTGTTGAAATCTTTTTCTGAAAGTTAATTATTTCATTTTGAGTAAGGTCAATTTCTCCATAAACAAGAATTTGATAAGCCCCACTGTCCGTCATAACAACCCCTGGATAATTTAGGAACTCATGTATGTTTGATGCTGGGAAATCTTTGAAATTTTTATTAATTATATATGCGTTTGTTATGATAATTTTGCATCCGAAGTCATTAAACATTTGAGATGGTGATATTATCTGTTTTAAAGGGTTTATGACGGGCATAAATGCCGGGGTTTCTATTTGACCCTTTTTGGTCTTAAGACGACCTATTCTACCTAAGAGATCCTTATCTCTTAACTCAAAAGCCATGCACACAAACTCCTTTTAAAAAGGTGTTAACGCGCGCGCATTGGATTAGCTTTCCATTTCGTTTATATAACGCTGGTAAATTTCCCTAACCCTATCTGCTGCTGGACCAGTTCCTTCCATTACTCCAGTCTCATTGACTCTTATTTTGCCCATTACTACGAGTACTCCTGCTTCAGAATACATTTGTATCATGTTTGGAAACACTCTCTCCAAGCGTTCTTTCAAACCAGCTAGGTTAAAGGGGCGTTCTGATGCCATTATCTTCATAATTCTTCCTCCCATCAAGAATACGCGGTGTGCGACTTCCCCTTTAATATTCACGTCGCCAAGACAAAGACTAATGTTGTTTGAATCGAATCCCAATAAGGTACCTTCATAGCGTTCTCCTGAGGTATCTTCCACGATCACAGGTTTTTGAATCAATCCACTTAGTTCATCAAAAAATCTCCTATTTGCTTGTGCAGCCAATACTTATACCTCTTAAATCTGCTATACGTGAACGTGATATAAAAACAAAAAAGCTTTTTCACTGCTTACCATTGAGGTCGATGTTATCTTCGAGTGCTGTTGGTATAACTTTGCTTTTTATCCCCTTCAACAATTCNNACTCCTTCAACAATTCAAGAGTGTTTATGTGAATTCCCCAGTCTACTTCATAGACTTTGCAAGTTTTCTTCTCGGCTAAAATCAATGTAATGAATTCAGCTATTTTATCTGAGGACCTATCTGTGACATCTATCTCACATATTACTTGCTTTGGATGGCGTGAAAGCGCGTCATGTAAACAGGTTCCTAAAATTTCTGCTTCAACGTTTTCCAAGATTTTGGTTTTGGAATAGCCTCTTTTCTCTAGAACTTCCTTAATTTCCCAGGGAGCTCGTCTTAGGACAATGATTTTTTCTACTAGATCGGTTTGAATCAGTTCCGGAGAGTAATGACCATCTATTATGACTAGTTTTCTGCTTTTTTTGATTAGATCAGTCAACTTTTCACTTAAAGTCTTCATGTTGACGATCAGTGTTTCCCGTCTTTCATCAATTTCCTTGGTATTTTCTTCACTTATAGCGAGTTTTGAAACATCAACATGTGTTGCATCTAACTTTTTCTGAAGTAACCTTGAGATGGTTGTTTTACCTGTTCCTGGAACCCCTGTGATAATTAGGGCAGGTTTCATCAAATTCCTTTCTATTTAATTTTCTTCATCCACTTCTTTGAACCTTATAAGATCTCCTAGAGTTCTTGTGCCAAGGGGTCTGGATAATATTGGTCCTGAGCTATTTTCTACTTTTTCCATAATCTCTATGCCTAAAACACGTTTCAATTTCCTAGCTAAAGATGGGTTTGGATTGAATTCTTCTTTCTCTAGTTTCTTTATCACCGATTCTTTTTCCTGAATTTTTCGAGCGAGATCTTCGACAGACATCTTTGCATTTTGCCTTGCTGTTTTGATTATCTTGCCATAATCAACAACTAGCTCAAGTTCCTCGGCTTGTTCAACTTCACTTTTTCTTCTAGTAACGGAACGCCGATTTCTTCTTCGGGGTCTATTAGAGCTAATTGGTGACCAGTCTTCTGAACCATAGTGTGTGCATCTTCCGCATACTACCATTTTTGCACCCTCTATAACTCTTCTTCGTGGTTCTCCTCTGATCTCCTGTCCACAGACTTCGCAGCGCATCTTTACTCACTTAATGTTTTACGCATTGTCTTATAAATGCTCAATGCTTAAAACAAATACATGGAAGCTATCCTTCGACAAATAAGAGGAATAGCTGATTTTCAGTATGGTAGTGGTGCCGGAGTAGTACTTTTTCCTGAAGATGTTAATATTGTTTACTCTAAAAACACTGGAAGAATCAGGCATATAATTCGTAATAATCAATTAATTGCCAGTTTTAGGCCAACCGATGGGTTATTTACTTTATCTATCAAAGGGGCTGAAAGATTAATTATTCAAATCCAGGGATTCGATTACTTTGTTGAGGTCATGGAAGAAATATCCGAATTCCCCTCAAAAGGTAGTGACGTGTTTGCCAAGCACGTTGTCAATGCTGGTTGTAGTGTCAAATCTGGAGATGAGGTTATTGTGGTAGATTCAGGATTGAACGTCCTAGCTGTTGGAAAGGCTTTAATGAATAAAATTGAGATGTTAAGTTTTAAGACTGGCGTAGCTGTAAGGGTTAGAAAAAGTAGAGAAAAAAATATGTAATTATTTGGGAGAATCGAATAGGCCTATCTTTTCCCTTGTAGATCCTTGTCTGTAATGAGGGGTTCTCACTACTGTATCATTGCTTTTTTCAATTTCTCTTGCGTCATCAGCTAATTTTGCTGCCTGTGATATCAGTTCATGTGCAGCTGCCAATACAGGTAGATAATTCTCTCTTTCTTTTATTCTAAATGTTCCTTCAGTTGATAGACTTGCCACTTTACGAGCTGCCTCAAAAGCTGCCATTGCCTTTGCTTGAGCATAAGGGTTTTTCAAGGCACAGTTAGCCAGGGCTACATTTTTGTTGATTATTATCTCTGGAAGTTGAGGGGATTCACCATTTTTTATTTCTTCAACTACCCTGTCAAGCTCCTGCTGTACTACTCTGAGTGCACCAGATACTGCTAGTACTTTAATCACATCACTGTTAAAAACTGCCATTTCGACAGGATCTAAGAATTGTTGTTTAGCACCTATCATAGGATCGCCATATATTACAATATATCCTATTCCTTCCTCCGGAAGTTGTCGAGCTGCTTTTCTGCTTGGTTCATCACTGATTACTATTATGGGTTTTTCAGCATTTTTCAGGATGTCACGTGCCTTTTTTGGGCCGCTAAGACCGGCATTTGGTGACACTACAACGTAAAGATCACTTGGAAGAGTTAAAGCTATGTTAGCGATTTCTTCAGCTTCACCATCATCCATGTTCACTCCGCTGCCTACTACTCTCATGGTTAAGTCTTTCCTTGATGCTCTCTCATCTAAAAGAGATTCAACCAACGTAGTGGTTCCAATATAACCTAATTTCAGGAATGTAACGGTTACCATTTATTGATCAACCTCAAAAACTAAAATCCTATTAATAAATTCTCACATTTTAGAAAAGAAATTTTACCCCTATATGAAAAAAAAATATTTATACTGTAATTATTACGCCATAATTTTTCATAAAAGCCTAATAAGGAGTGTCATCTCAATACATTCCAAGTGAGAAAAGAGATGTCTATTCCATCAGACATAGAAATAGCGCAAAATTCTGAACTTAAACCGATTACAGAAATAGCAGAAGGCTTAGGACTCTCCGAAGACGATATCGAGTTATACGGTAAATATAAGGCAAAAATAAGTTTGTCTGTATTAAACAGGCTCAAGGACAAACCTGACGGCAAGTTGATAATAGTTACAGCGATAACACCAACTCGGACTGGCGAGGGAAAAACCACGATGGCCGTGGGTTTAGCCCAAGCTTTTGGATTACTGAAAGAGAGAAATATAGTGGTAGTAAGGCAACCAAGTCTAGCTCCTGTTTTCGGGATAAAGGGAGGAGCTTGCGGTGGAGGCTATGCCCAGGTTCTTCCAATGGAAGACATTAACATACACTTTACTGGAGATCTTCATGCAATAACCTGTGCCCATGATTTGTTAACAAGCTTGATGGAGAATCATATATTTCGTGGAAATGAACTGAACATTGATATCCATCAGATATTATGGAAAAGAGTTCTAGATATTGAAAGTCGTTTCCTTCGAAATATAGTTGTTGGTCTTGGAGACAGGTTTGGTGGTATTCCCTACCAATCTGGGTTTGAAGTTACAACTGCTTCCGAGATTGCTGCGATCCACGCATTATCAAACAATCTAACAGAGCTAAAAGAAAGAATGGGTGAAATTACCGTTGCTTATAACGAAGATGGAGATCCAGTGAAAGCAAAAGAGTTCAACGCCATAGGTGCAATGGCCATACTCATGAAAGATGCGATCAAACCAAATCTCGTGCAGACCATCGAAAACACTCCAGCAATAATACATGGCGGGCCATTCGCAAACATCGCTCATGGATGTCCGAGCATTATCGCGATTAAAACTGCGTTGAAATTAACCGATTATGTTATCACCGAACCTGGCTTCGGTGCTGACTTAGGCATGGAAAAATTCTGTAACATAGCTTCCCGAGCAGGGGATCTGAAACCACACTTGGCAGTAATAGTTGCTACAGTCAAAGCAATAAAACGTCACGGAGGAGCAAGATACAGTGAAATAAATAAGAAAAATCTAGAATTTGTNNATTTGTTAGGCACGGCCTCCCACTACTTGAGAAAGAAATTGAGAACGCTCACAAACACGGTTTAAGAACAGTAATTTGCATGAACCATTTCGCAAACGACGATCTGGATGAAATACAAGTCATAATGGACTGGGCTAATGAAAAAGGATATCCAATTGCCTTCACAGACACAGTTCTGAAAGGCGGAGAAGGAGGGATCGAACTAGCTAAATTAGTTCTTGAAGAACTTGAGAAACCATCCGACTTTCACTTCTTATACGATGCAGATGCTTCAGTAGAGGATAAAATCCGAACAATAGCTACAGAGATCTATGGCGTATCTGATATTGAATTACAAACTGATGCAAGACGGGCATTACGTCAAATAAATAAATTCGGGTTTGACAAAATGCCGATATGCATGGCAAAAACACCCTTAAGCCTAACAGCGAACCAAAACTATAGAGGTGGGCTACCACCTGAAGGCTATGTACTCCCAATTACCAACTTAAAACCCAGCACTGGTGCAGGATTCATAGTTGCTTACTGTGGAGACATCAATACAATGCCCGCCCATCCAACAAGACCTGCCGCAGTAGATATGGATATAGATGAGGACGGCGTTATTAAGGGATTGAGTTAAAATGGCAATAATATTGAATGGTCGTGAGACCTCAGCTAAAGTAATGGAAGAGGTTGAAGCAGAAGTTAAGAAATTAAGTGAAAAGGGAATAACTCCAGGACTTGGCTTAGTACTTACAGGCACGGACAGATATTCCGCAAGATACGTCCGCCTGAAAAAAAGGAGGGCTGAGAGCATTGGTATTAACACTTTCCACCACCACCTTGAAAACCCTTCACAGGAAGAGGTCCTCGCTCTAATAGAACAATTGAACAATGACCCAAACGTTCACGGAATCATGGTCCAACTACCTTTAGCAGACGGACTTGACGAATTAGAAACAGTAGAAGCAATTCTCCCAGAGAAAGATGTTGATGGATTAACCCCAACAACCCTCGGCCGACTTTTAATGGGTGAGGAGACATATACTCCTGCAGGTGTAGAAGCTGTCATAGAACTATTCAAACGCTTTGACCTTGATCCAGAAGGCAAGCACTGGATGGTACTTGGTTCCAGCAACTTCCTGAGCAAACCACTTCTCGCCTACTTAGCGAATATGAACGTGCAAGTAACATTCCTACGTGAAAACGATGAAAAAATCCCAGAGATGGTAAAAAAAGCCGATGTGATCAGCACTGAACTATTCAAGAAACACTTCATCACAGCTGATATGGTAAAAGAAGGAGTAATTGTAATAGACAACGGCAACAACTACGAAGGAAAAAATGTTTTCGGAGATGTGGATACCGATGCTGTAATGGAAAAAGCACATGCAATTACTCCCGTTCCAGGAGGACCTGGTCCCATGCTAGTTTCCATTTTACTTAGGAACACTGTAGCTGCTGCTGCACGCACAGTTGCTTAACTTTATTTTTTATAAATAATTTAATAGACACAGTAACATGTAATTTACTGATTGGACAATGTCACGTTTCAGTTCTAGGCAAGCTCGTCGCATGATGAAGCAAATGGGCATGAACATGGAAGAACTCAATGATATAAACAGGGTCATTCTTCAAAGTGATAAACGAGAAATTGTGATCGAAAACCCTGCAGTTACAACCATAAACATGCAGGGGCAAAAAATGTTCCAAATTACCGGAGGAAACTTGACCGAGAAAACTCTAGAAACTGAGAAAAAGAGAGCAGAGATCCCAGAAGAAGATGTTCTCCTTGTGGCTCAACAAGCTGGAGTTTCAATCGAGAAAGCTAGAGCCATCCTCGAGGAGACTGAAGGAGACCTAGCTAGGGCCATATTAATGTTACAAACTGGTTAATACAATACACCAAGATACTGAAGTTCTCATAAAGCGCGTGTGCTGGTGATGGAAGATAACTGTGAATCTTACCGTTAGAAGACAAAAGGGGATAATAGTAGAATATGATGGTAGTGGAATCACCTTTGATCCAACTAACATAAGTTATAACTATCCCGTTTTCGTCACGCATGCGCATAGTGATCACGCTTCCGCATTAAGACATCCAGAAATAAAAAAATACGCGACCCCGGAAACAATTGAGTTGCTGAAAGTTTCCGGATGGAATAATCTAGACAATATATCAGAGGTGAATATTGGGGACAGGATAAGATTAGGCGAGTTTGAAATTATTGTTCATAATGCGGGACACATACTGGGGAGCGTCATGTATGAGGTGTGTAGCCCTGAGGGAAACCTACTTTATACCGGTGATATAGGCCTTGAAGACACGTTTACTGTAAATTCTGCAAAACCTTCGAAATGTGATATGTTGGTTGTTGAAAGCACTTTTGGTGCACCCATGTTCAAGTTTCCCAAAATAAGCGACGTTGGAATCGAAATGGTAAGATGGGCTGTTATGGATATTATCCCAAAGGCTAGAATACCAACTTTTAAAACTGATTCCATTGGAAATGCGCAAGAGATAATATCCATATTTAATAAAATGACAAAATTACCAGTTGTAACAAATAGGCGTACAACAAAAATTAGCGAAGTATACCTGAAAAATGGATTTGACCTTGATTTCCATGATATCGCCTCTGAAGAGGGTCAACAGCTTCTAGAGCTTGGTGCTTGTGCATTCATCACTTCAAAAGGTTCAAAACCAAAGCTAAATAATTTGGAAAACGCTTTAGCTTCTGGTTGGGCTGTTCTTTTTGGTAACCGAGGCAGGGCTTTCCCTTTGAGTGATCACGCTGACTACGTTTCACTAATTAAATTTATTCGGGATTGTAATCCAAAAAGGGTTTTTACGTTCCATGGGGGGTCAATGACTAAAGACTTTCACAAACGGATAAAAAATAACTTGGGTATCGATGCAAAACAGCTGTCATCAAGGTTTGAAACTATAAATGGTACGCTATACGAAAGCTCCCACAGGATAAAGGCATGTTCAAGTCACCTAATTAGGACAATTAGAATCCCAGGATTCCTGTATAGCATGAATTGGCTCTTCAGAGAAATGAATAGAAGAGGGTTTACAGAAAAAGAAGTTAAAGACTCTGTTAACTTCTTAATTGAACAGGGAATCCTCGAATCTCATGAAAATGAAATAAGAATTAACCAATCATAATCTGATGATTTGTGCGTGCGGAATATCTCCCAGGAACGTGATCGCGTTTTCATTTACCAGCTTAGAATCAATGGCTGCCTCCACAATATTTTTTCCAACAATATTGCATATTGTAGCTTGATTCATTGCCTCAATGGCTTCCTCAATATTGCCTTCAACACCTTTGTAGAACGCTTCGCTTACCTTGAAGGGCACTCGGCCCCCTTCCAATGTTTTTCCCAATAGTTCATAGTCACAGATAGCGACAAGGGTATCTCTTCCTTGACGTATTGAACGTAGAAACACTTTTGCCATATTAACCTGAACCTATGCTACTTCTAGCCCCACAAGCTTCACATTGTAAGAAGAATAGACGTCTTTCTTTCTCAATCCTTGTATCAGGTCTTCCACATACAGGGCATATCACGTATTTACTCACGTAACTGTTCATAAGATTTCTAATTGTTTCAAAATCAAATCTCCCTTGGAATATTGCCCTATTCCCATCAAAGTTAGCTCTTGTAGCTGTCTCACTAACTAAAAATTTTAACAAGTGATCAGGGTCTCTTCGTAGCTCATCTGAAATCTCTCTAAAATTTACTATTACAGTACGTCTACCAGCGAATCGAACATCAGGGATGGGAACCTGGAATCTCTCGTGTGAATCAGTAAGTTCTGGAATGTTTTCATAAGCTCTGTTCAACATCTCTTCATAGGTTTTTTCCATTTAAGCCCCTCTTTTCAAGAATCACAAAATAGGGTATTAAGCAATTCAAAAAGGTTTCCAGTTGGTTATTGCATAGAAGCTCGTGCGCGAAATCTTTCCTTACAAACGCACGTAACCGTTTTAACCAAGGCGTACAATTCTTGAATCGTGTCCGATAAAAAGTTTGAATGTGAAGTAATGGGGTGGGATTTATTTGAAGAACTAGCAAAAAAAGTTGCTGGGAAAATTATATCCACTGACTTTCATCCAGACTTCATTATTGGTATAGCTCGCGGTGGGTGGGTTCTCTCAAGGATGCTATGTGACTATCTGGGAATAAAGGATCTAATTAGCTTAAAGGTGGAACACTGGGGTATAACCGCTACACCTGACGGAGAAGCTCACATTAAATATCCCTTCAATATCGATTTGTCAGGAAAAAAAGTACTAATAGTGGACGACATCACCGATACAGGTGAAAGTTTAAAAGTCGCCTATGAACATGTGAACTCCTTTAATCCTAAGGAGATAAAAACGGCAACGTTAAGGCATATAAAAGGAAGCAAATTTATTCCGGATTATTATGGCGAAGAAATACCTTGGCGATGGGTAATATTCCCATGGAATTATACTGAAGACCTATGCAACATAATAACACAAATAGGAGAAGAACATGAACTCCAAAAAATCAAGAAACGGTTAAAAACAGACCATAACATCTACATAGACGTAGCGGAGATCAAACGAATCAGAACAGAAGCTAACCGAAGGCACGCAAAGTCCTTTCAGTCATAGTTCAAAATCATTCAGGGATTCGATATTTACGTTGTCCGTCATCAGCTTTAAAACTTGATACCTCACCCTTATTGAACATCGAACGTAATAATCTGAAAGCCCTTTTCTCATTAATATCTAGAATTCCCGAAATTTCTTTCAAGGACATAGGGGTTTCATGAATTTTTTCCTTGATTTGTTTTTTCAATTTAGCTGACATGTTCAAACGTATTAAGAAATATGTATTTAAAATTCTTTTTTCTCTATGCAGATGTTAACATTATATAAAAGAAAAAAAATATAAAAAAAATTTAACCGGGTACGGGGACGCGTATTTTTCTTCTTACTGCAAGGTCTTCTTGTATTTTCTCAATGTCCTCTTCTGTAAGGTGAGAGAACCTGCCTTGGGCACGTACGTAGTCTCTTACTGGTTTATACTCTGTTGGTTCGTATGTTTCTCTTCTCTCTCCCTCATCTATTTCATAAAGTTTCCACATACCTGTTTCAACAGCTAATTTACCAATGTCTATTGTTTTATCGGCGGGGAATCTCCAGCCTTTTGGGCATGGTGCCAAAAGATGTATAAAAGTTGGACCTGCTTTTTCAAGGGCCTTTCTTACCTTTGTGATAAGGTCACGTGGATATGCAATAGATGCTGTCGCTACGTATTTTACATCAGGGTGCCCCTCAGAGATTAACTCCACTGCGTTTTTCTTGTGCCTTGGATTGCCTATTCTATACTTCTCGATTTTTCCCGGAGGGGTAAATGTTGTGTCTGCTCCCCAAGGTGTTAGGCTTGAAGCTTGTACACCTGTATTTGCGTATGACTCGTTGTCGTATAAAACAACTAATAGGTCTTCGTCATAGGTCATGGCTCCGGAGAGGCTTGATAGGCCAATGTCCATTGCACCTCCGTCTCCTCCTAGGCCAACCACGTTTATTTTCTCTTCAGGTATCTTATTTTTACGCATTAAGGCCCTTAGACCTGCAGCTGTTCCGACTGCTGCTGATCCTATTGCGCCTAATTGCGTGTGCATCCATGGGGCAATCCATGGCGTTGTGTAGTAACTTGTGTTTGCCACGTACATACAGCCTGTTGAGCCTAGGAATATGCTTCTTTCTCCAGCTGCTTTTGCTACGAGCCTGCATGCTAGTGCTGGACCGCATCCTTGACATGTTCTATGACCTGAAGCGTAGAATTCTTCTTCAGGTACTCCAAATATTGGTTCTGCTCTTTTTCTACTCATTTTAATTCACTCCCTCACGTCTATCCAATATACATCCTTCTCCGTTCTACCTTTTTCAGATGTTTTTAAGGTGATGTCCATGATGTCTCTGAACGTAGTGCGTGTTAGTGGTCTTCCTCCTAACCCTGCAATGAAATTTACGGTGGGGGGTTTTTCTGGTTCGTCGTATAATGCTGATCTAATCTCTTGGTATAATACTCCCCCGTGGTTAGGAGATCCAAAGGAAAAGTCAACATCCACGATTCCTATAGACTCTCGTCCTACAAGTAATTCTTTTAACTCTTCTGTGGGGAATGGTCTAAATCTTTTAACTCTGATGAATCCAACCTTTTCCCCCTGGTCTCTGTATTCTCTAACGGAAGCCCTTGCTGATAAAGCCATGCTACCAATGCCTATGATTAATTCCTCTGCGTCTTCAGTCATGTATTTCTCTAGAAATGGTTCCCGTTGACGGTTGAAGATTTTGTAATACTCTTCATGGGCTTTAGCTACGACCTTGGGCTCCCTTCTAACAGCGTCATCCATTTGTTTTCTTGTCTCAAATACGTATTCGTCGTTGCATTGAGGTGCAACGCTAATTGGATTATCTGGATGAAGAGCATATTTACGTTTGTATGGTGGTAAGAATTCGTCTACTTGTTCTTGTGATGGGATATCCACCGGATATTTTATGTGAGTAGTAAAGCTTCCATCTGCACATACTGCGCTTGGAAGCATTATGTCCGGATCTTCTGAGATCCTATAGGAGAGTAATGTCATGTCCATGGCTTCTTGTGCGTCACATGCCCAGCTGAACATCCATCCTATATCCCTTGTCATTAATGTTTCATTGTGCTCAGTTCCAAATGCTCCCGGATCGTCCAGAGCTCTGTTACCTACTAGGGCAACAACGGGTGCCCGATTTGTTGCCGTTATTATAATTGCTTCAGCAGCATACGCCCACCCGACACCGCTGCTTCCTACGAAAGATCTTGCGCCAACCATAGATGCATGTTTGCCGATCTCAAATTGTCCGTGCTCTGAATCTGCAACAAGGTATTCAGCATCAAAGTCTCCTGCACCCAGCATCTCAGCTACTGCATTCATTACCCCAGTATAGGGTCTAATGGGGTAAGCTGCGATAACATCAACGTCGGCTAGTCTGATTGCATGGGCAACCGATACACAACCGGTAATTAATTCTCTATTTCCACTTGTATTTTCACTCATTTTTATGCCTCCATTTCAAGTTCAAGCTTGATATCATAAGCGTCAACCGGGCAGTTGTTTTTGCATATGTTACATCCTGTACAGTATTCGTAGTTTAATGAGGGGTAGCCTTCTTCATTCATATCTATGGCGCCGTCAGGACAGAAAATCCAACATGTTCTGCAACGGACACATTGATCGTAGTTTATCTCAGGCTTGTATGTTCGACTGCTTGCTGTTTTATATCCGGGGTTACGCCCCCCTTTAGGTACAGCGGGTATTACGACTGCAATGGGCATCTCTGAAGCGTTTGGCAGTTTTGGTGGAGCTGGAAACTCTGGTTTCCCTCCAGAACCAATTTTAACTGTGATCTTCTTCGTGCCCTTGAAGCCTTCATCAAAGTTTTCTAGGTTATGATACTTTTCATCGAGAATTTCTCGAAGCGAAGATTCTGATACAATAGAAGACTCCTTAGAGAATGCACCTAAAACCTGTAAAACATCAGGCTTCTCAATGTCTCCTGCATCCACGGTTACTAGTTCATACTCTATGTCGGATTTTGGTAGATATTTCAAGTATTCCTCTGGTGTCATCATTGTGTTAACAATGACTAGGGCTTTGGGGACCAATTTTTCTAAAACTGAACGCCGCCCCATGTTACCCCAACGTTCAACACCTTTGGAGAGAGTTGGATCTAGAATAAAGCTTACATTAACTTGGTCTGGATTGTAACGGGCTACTTCTCCTTCCATAGCTTCCCAGTTAGGGCCTACAGCAGCAAAAGCTTTCATAGGTATGCCTACTCTAACAGGGTCATCTCCGTAACTCATGTAGCTTATAGCGGTTTTTCCATCTTTTAATGCGGCTTGGGCAATTGTATCAACGATTTCTCTAGAAATTTCGTCACTTTTTACGCCTCTTCCATTTGTTTCTATATAGTATACTTGTTCCATTTTCCTTCACTTTCAAAGTATAGGCTTAATATATTCTTTTTCAAAAATTAGAGCATATTATAAAGATTGAGCCCTAAACACGGTGAGGATTAAAACCTTCATCCAAACTCTTCAAGGCTGCAACCAGGATTTTAACAAGTTTTTCCATATCCTTCAAAGAAAAAAGCTCAACAGGGCTATGGGAATATCGCCGTGGAATTCCCACAGCTATAGCAGGCAGCCCTGCATTAGTTTGTGCCAGTGCATCGGCATCAGTTCCACCATGCATGAAGGCACTTTGATATTCTAACTTATCTGTTTTAGCACCTTCAATAATCCATTTCCTAATTTTATGGTGGTGAACCCGTATCCCTCTAACTCCAAACTCTCCTATATGGATAACAGGCCCTTTCCCCACTTCATAGATGAGTTCACGCATGTTTACATCTGGTTGAACCCCGGCAGGGGTAGTATCAATAGCAATTGCGATGTCAACATCCAGGTCAAATAGCGCAACTCCTGCTCCTCGTAGTCCTATCTCCTCTTCCACTGCACCAACGTAGTAGATCGTTGACGGGGTTACCACTTTGGCCAAGGTTTTTGCTACCTCAACAAGTATTGTCACACCAGCACGGTCATCTACGGCCGGGGAAGAGATTAGATCGTTTGCTAGTTCCAAGGGTTTAGAACCGAATACTACGGGAGTACCAATTGTAACGCCCATGCTTTCAACCTCTTCTTTACTGAATGCGCCAACATCGATATACATTTCCTCAACTTGTGGTACAAGGAATGCTTCCTCAGGTTTTGTTACGTGCCCGGGTTTAATTCCAACTACGCCCGGTACAGGGCCTTTGTCAGTAATTAGAAGAACTTGTTGTGCTAGAATTGCCCTTGTACTGGCCCCTCCAATTCTTTTGAACCAGATAAACCCATTTTCATCAACATTTTGAACCACTAACCCTACCTGATCAATGTGGGCAACCAAAGCAACCGACGGCGAATCTGGGTTTAACCCTTTTTTTATGCCAATAACGTTACCCCTTGGGGTATCATAAACTTCATCAACGTATGGCTCCAACTCAGTTTTCAGAACTTTTATCATAGGTTCCTCAAAACCTGAAGGAGCCCCTACACTAACCAATTTCAGAAACGTCTCTTTCAAACTCAATTCCTAGAATAAAATAATGTTTGCCATAATATATGATTTAATTAGCATGCGTATGTGTTTAAACTATCTTTTAATATACCTTTGACAAATACCATCTATCAAAATAATGGAGAAATATGTATGCCATTTCTTCTGGAATATGAAGCCAAGAATATATTTGAAAAAGAAGGGATACCTTGCCTGAAAAGACAAGAAGCTTCTAATGCAAAACAAGTGAGAGAAATTACTGATTCTATCGGGTCTGCTGTAGCAATAAAAGCTCAAATACCCACAGGTCATAGGGGGCGTTCTGGAGGTATTAAGTTTGCTACATCAGTGGAGGAAGCTGAAACACTAGCGAGCGAAATCTTAGGTATTGAGATCCAAGGACATAAAGTTGAAAAGGTCCTTGTTGAGGAGAAAATTGATATTCAAAAAGAACTCTATCTGGGAATTATCAACGATAGAGCCTCAAAATCACCCATAGTTATCGTCAGCTCGGAGGGAGGTATGGATGTTGAAGAAATTTCAGCCAACTTCCCCGACAAAATAGCAAGACACAATGTAGATATTTGGAGAGGGCTTGAAGTGTTTCAAGCTAGAAACTTGGCAAATCAAGCTGGAGTGCCTAGCAATGCTGTTTCAGGCGTGAGCAGAATTCTTTATCAGCTTTACAAGAACGTTTACCGTAAGTATGACGCCGTCTACACAGAGATTAACCCTCTTTGTATCACCGATGAAGGAAAATTGGTGGCGACTGACGCACGTTTATTCATAGATAGTAATGCAATGTTCCGTCACCGCGACATAAAACCAGATACATGGAATAGATGGAATGAACGGGAAAAATTTGCCCATGAAAAGGGCTTCGGTTATGTTGAGCTTAACACTTATGGAGAAATAGCTTGCATAGCCAATGGTGCAGGCCTAGGAATGACTGTAATGGATTACATCAATGAAGCAACAAAAATGGGAACTCTCGCATGTTTCTTGGATGTTGGAGGAAGATTCTATGAATTATCCGGTGAAGCCTTAAGAATGGTTTCAACTTTACCAAATCTAAAAGCAGTTCTCTTCCACTCCTACGGCGGTGTAACAAGGCAAGATATTATGGCAGATAGCGCATGCCAAGCAATCATGGAGTTGAAACCAAAGTTCCCTGTTTTCATACAAGTCTCAGGAACAGGGGAAAAGAGAGCAATCGAGGTTATGCAGGAATGGGCTCCTAAATTAAAGAAAATGGGCCTCACTGTTGAATGGACCTCACATACCGCAACTGGTGAAGAAGCTCCTTCAGCTCTCAAGGGAGGAGTGGACGTGATCGAAAACCCGGTGAAAAGGGTGATTGAATGGAGTGGCTATCAATACAAACGGAAAGCTCCAACTTGGCTGTCAGCTAACCCCGAGTGGGAGGCAACAACTAGGAAAATGATGAGGGATAGTTTGTCCCAAAGACCTGAAGAGGAATATCAGGAATTAGGAAAATATGAGTAGGAGTTGATGGAATGACGATAATAGCAAATAGAGATACAAAAGTTTTGATTCAGGGGATAACTGGCTCAGAAGGTGCATTTCGAACAAAGAGGATGCTAGAATACGGTACAAAAATAATCGCGGGGGTCACACCGGGAAAAGGAGGCCAAACCGTGCACGGAATACCGGTTTATGAGGGGATTCAGGAAGCGAAGGACCGGCATCCAGAAATAAACACAGTTGTACAGTTTGTTCCTGCAAGGTTTGCCAGAGACGCAATCTTGGAGATTGTAGATGCCAACATATCATATGCCGTGATAATTGCAGAGGGTATACCCTTTCAGGACATGATGGAAGTGACGAGTGCAGCCAAGGAAAAAGGAACAATAATTGTTGGTGCTAATACCGCTGGAGTGATTTCACCAGGTGTTTGTGAATTAGGTGCCACTGCCCAAGGAGTTTTTCACGGTCCGGGGAAGATCGGCATAATTTCATGCACAGGTAGCATACAATGGTACTTATCTCGACTTGTTTCGCTCGGAGGATGGGGTGAAAGCACAATGGTTGACATTGGTGGAGATCCAATCAGAGGGTTAGATTATGACGAAGCACTAATAATGTTTGAACAGGACCCCGAAACCGAAGCCGTCTTATGGATTGGTGAGATTGGTGCAGATGCCGAAATGAGGGCAGCACAATTGATAAAGGACGGAAAAGTAAAGAAACCCTTAGTTGCGTACATCTACGGAAGAACGGCACCCCCTGGGAGAACCCTAGGTCATGCAGGGGCGATTATAGAACGTGGAAAAGGGGATGTCAAGTCAAAAGTATCAGCTCTAAGGAGTGTGGGTGCGACAGTTATTGCCTATCCATGGGAGGTCGTAGGCGCTTTCGAAAGTTTAGGAATCAAACCAATCCCTGAACTACTGAAAACACCAATAAAGGAATCCCAGTTTGGTCAATAAAATCCACTTTTATCCAAAAAAGATTAAACCTTAAACAAATTAAATAACGCCGGACTCTTTGAGATCACGTATTCTACTATCTGAGTATCCAACAATTTCTTTCAAAACTTCTACAGTATGCTCCCCCAACAACGGTGGATAAGAATCAAGCACACATGGCGTCTTTGAAAACTTCATCGGGGTGCCGATCTGCTTAACGTTTTCCATCTCAGGATGATTAATTTCAAGAATCATATTCCTGTGAAGAACCTGGGGATCAGAAAAGACTTCTTCAATGTTATAAACAGGCCCGGTAGGGAATCCCTTCCCTCGCAGCATCTCAATCCACTCATCTCTGTTCCTTTCTAAGAAGCTTTTCTCAAGAATCTTAATAAGAATCTCCCTATTCTCAACTCGATCATTATTAGTCTTAAATCGGGAATCCTCGACTAGTTCATCAAGCGATAATGCTTCACACAATATCTTAAACAGACGATCATTGCCGGCAGCAATCAGAATAAATCTACCATTTTTGGTAGGAAAAGCTTGATAGGGAACGATACTAGGATGGGAAGATCCAATTCTATTAGGAACTTTCCCTGAAAAAAAATAACCCCCCGCAATATGACTCATCCAAGCCACACTACCGTCCAACAAGGAAATATCAATATATTGACCCACGCCTTTTTCATTACGATTTTTCAAAGCTGCAAGAACAGCTATAGCAGCCCACATTCCGGCGCCAATGTCCGTGATAGCAACCCCAATTTTGACAGGTGGTCGATTCTCCTCTCCAGTAATTCCCATTAATCCCCCCATGCCTTGAATAATCAAATCATATCCAGGTAGTTGTGAATAAGGACCGGTTTGGCCAAAACTGGATATGCTAACATAAATTACTTCAGGGTTAAGATCAGCAAGCGTCTTGTAATCCACACCCAGTCTTTCTGTTACGCCAGGCCTAAAATTCTCCACAACAATATCAGACCTTTTAACAAGGTCGTAGATTAACTCTTTACCTTCCAATTCTTTTAAATTCACAGTTATACTTTTCTTATTTCTATTAACAGAATGAAAATAACTGCTCTCATTATCCTTAAAAGGCGGGTAAGCTCTTGAATCGTCACCCCTCAACGGGATCTCAACTTTAATGATTTCTGCTCCAAGGTCTCCAAGAATCATTGAACAAAACGGCCCGGCCAGAACCCTGCTCAAATCAACAACCCGTATACCTTTTAGAGGTGGTGAAACAGTACTAGCCATATCCCTATTTACATTCTACTGTTTTTAGGATTTACGTGTTCTACCAATCTTAAATCCCCTGAAACAATAGTCTTAACCTCATTGTTTTCAAGGCGTACCCGTAACGCACCATAACTATCAATACCAATTGCGACACCCGAAAATCTTACCCCTAACTCATAAACCTCAATAAAACGGTTTAGAACCAAATTATCATTCTTCCATTTTTCCAGAATTGGCTCAAACCCCACACAAGAAAACTCAACATAACGCTCTTCAAACTCAGATAGAAAACTACCAAGAAACTTATCAAAATCAATTTTTTTATTCAAGCATTCCCTCAGGGATACTGCTGTGAAACCATTTTTTTCAACTAATTCACTTATAGCGTTATTAACATTAATCCCAATACCTATTAACGCAAAGTCCACATGGTCTTTTTTTGAATAAACCTCAGTTAGAATTCCGGATATCTTTTTACCATCAACATACACATCGTTCGGCCACTTAATCAAAGGACTTATTCCATATTTTCTAAGAACATTTGCCACTGCTACTCCAGCCATGAAAGTTAACTTGTATGCTTCATCGACCATAATTTTTGGTCTCAAAATAATTGTGAGCCATAACCCTCCTTCTGGGGAGAACCAATCTCTATCATATCTCCCTCTCCCACTACTCTGTTTTTCAGCTAAAACAACTACCCCTTCATGGGCACCTTTAGCAGCTAGCTCTTTGGCGATATCATTCGTAGAAGAAACTTCAACAAAGCTATGAAGATGTTTACTAAAAAGACCCACTCCTCTGCATCTACTTAATGACTTTCCCAAAAAGAATCCTCTTAATACGGAATGATACTAATACTCTAAAAAAATGTTAAGTAAAAATATTAGTGCATAAATTAATTATCATCAGGAAAGTGCTGAAGTCTATGAACGATTTTGGTGTATTAATAACTACATATGGCGTATTCTCAGTTTTTGTCCTACTAGGAATAGTAATAATCGCGACTGAACTGCTTAAGAAAACCCTAAAACTAAGACCAAGTAAGTTACCTTCACGTCAAATTTTAGATGAAAAAATAACAATAGATGAGACAGCAGCAATAATTGCCTCAATAATGGCTTATAACATAGACAATGCACTAATTGAAACTACTACCAAGCATTCTCACGACCTCAAATCTAAAACTTGGAGAGATGTTTCAAAAATTGAGTTAATGAATAGGCGTTTGAGATGATTTTATGAATAAAAGAAGATTTAAGATAAACATTAATGGGAAAGAATTTGTTGTAGATGTTGAAGAACTACAGAGGGCTAACCTAGGAGAATTACCCAGCACAGATGAGAAAAGACCAATACCACGTACTCAAAATATAGTTCAACAACCGGTGATTACAGAGACAAGACCCATGCAAGTTCCCACAATTTCTCATGAATCAGAGCACGTGAATGGTGTAATAACCGCTCCGATGCCCGGAGTGATTGTATCTGTAACCAAAAAAGCCGGTGAAAACATAATTGCTGGAGAACCAATTCTAGTCTTAGAAGCAATGAAAATGGAGAATGAGATTAGAGCCCCCGTAGGAGGCACCCTCCTTGAAGTCAAGGTATCCCCTGGTCAAAGAGTGGACAAAGGAGAAACCTTGGTAGTGATTGAATGATAATTAATGACTTGTCTGTTTTTACTTTCCCAGCTGAAAACGCCTTAATGATAGGTATAGCGCTTTTACTTCTATACTTTGCTATTGTAAAGAATTATGAGCCTTTACTCCTTCTACCCATCGGGTTCGGAGCCTTAATGGTAAATATACCATCAATATCATTGATGCAAGAGGGCGGACTTTTCTATACAATCTATCAACTAGGGATCGCTAACGGTTTATTCCCATGTTTAATCTTCATAGGAATTGGTGCGATGTGTGACTTTGGCGCTCTCATTGAACGCCCTTGGTTACTAATTTTCGCTGCAGCCGGACAAATCGGGATATTTATCGCGCTACTCTCAGCCCTAAAACTGGGATTCACTCCCTTTGAGGCATCAAGCATAGGCATCATCGGAGCTATGGATGGCCCAACAGCAATTTACGTTTCGGTAAAATACGCAAATCACCTACTAGGACCAATAACCACCTCAGCGTATTCATATATGTCCCTCGTCCCCTTAATACAGGTCCCCCTTTGCAAAGCTTTGACAACCAAAAGTGAGCGCCTAATAAGAATGGATTATGAGCCAAAAGCATACTCCAGATCCATCAAAATAGTTTTTCCAATTATTGTCTTTCTTGTGGTAAGCATAATCGTGCCAATGGCCACACCATTAATTGGTTGTTTGATGCTTGGAAACCTGATGAAAGAGAGCGGAGTTGTAGAAAGACTGTCAAGAACCGCCGAACAAGAATTAACCAACATAGTTACATTACTCCTCGGACTTACCATAGGAGGCACCCTCTCCGCTGAAAACTTCCTAAACGTCCAAACTTTAATAATATTTATTCTTGGTCTACTAGCTTTCGTTTCAGGCATTGCTGGTGGGATACTTTTAGCAAAATTTGTTAGCTTTATAACCCATGGAAAAATAAACCCTCTAATCGGTTCCTGTGGAATCTCCGCTTTTCCAATGGCCGCTAGGACCGCTCACCTAATAGGTAGAGAAGAAGACCCTGATAATTGGCTGCTTATGCATGCATTAGCAACTAATACAGGAGGGCAAATCGCATCAATCATAGCAGGAGGAGTAATCCTCACTTTAGTACCTATATTGCTTAGCTGAATATCTTAAATCAAATTATAATGGCATATTTGCATGTTTTATCCGAGGTCTTCCCTCAGTCAAACCCTTATTCTCTAATTCTTTGAGAGCTTTGATTACCTGATCTCTGGTATCGTTAGGATTAATAATTTTATCAACATATCCCAGTGAAGCTGCAATATATGGATTAGCAAATTTTTCTCGATATTCTTGGATTAGTTTTTCTCTCATTTCTTCCGGATTTTCTGCATCAGCAATTTCTCTTCTGAACACGATCTCGATTGCTCCTTCAGGCCCCATCACCGCTATCTCGGCTGTGGGCCAAGCGAAAACAACATCAGCTCCCAAGTGCTTACTACACATGGCAATATACCCTCCACCGTATCCCTTACGCAGTACAACATTTATTTTGGGCACTGTTGCCTCAGAATAGGCGAAAACAACCTTTGCCCCATGTCTAATAATACCTCCATACTCTTGACTTACCCCGGGCAGAAAACCGGGGACATCTGTTAATGTAATAATCGGGAAACTAAAAGCATCACAAAACCTGACGAAACGAGCGATTTTATCTGACGCATTTATATCAACACACCCAGCGTAAGATTGGGGCTGGTTTGCAACAATACCAACCGATCTCCCTGAAATTCTGGCGAATCCTGTTACACAATTCTCTGCAAAGTTTCTCTGGATCTCAAAAAACGTATTTTCATCAACAATGTTATCGATAACATCATACATATTGTAAATTTTTCTTGAGTCTACTGGAACAATATCCGATAAATTCACTGCATGAGCACTCTCTCCCAGGGTTTCACCATGAGAAGGAGGGTCGTCAAGATTGTTAGATGGAAGATAACTTAGAAGGCGTCTAATTTCCAGGAGACAATGCTCATCATTCTCGGCAACAACACTAGCTACACCACTGATCTGTGAATGTATCTGGGCTGAACCAAGTTCATCACCTGAAACCTCTTCACCAGTAACTGTTTTGATCACAGCTGGACCAGTGATAAACATCCTGCTAGTTCCCCTCACCATAAAAATAAAATCAGCCAATGCAGGAGAGTAAACAGCCCCACCTGCACAAGGACCCATTATAGCAACTATTTGCGGAACTGTACCTGAAGCGATGACATTCCTTCGAAAAATCTCTCCGTAACCCGCTAATGCCGATACTCCCTCTTGAATCCGTGCACCGCCAGAATCATTCAAACCAATAATTGGAGCACCAACCTTGATCGCAGAATCCATAATTTTACATATCTTTTTTGCATGCATCTCCCCCAATGATCCGCCCATAAATGTGAAGTCTTGAGCATATACGAAAACTAATCTACCATCAATGGCTCCATATCCTGTAACAACTCCATCACCAAAACCTTTCCTGTTCTCCATTCCAAAGTCTTTAGCTCGGTGAGTCACAAATGTATCAAGCTCAACGAAACTCCCCTCATCAAGTAATAATTCTAACCTTTCCCTCGCCGTCAGTTTTCCTCTTTCATGTTGTCTATCAATTCGGCTTTGACCACCACCAAGCTCGGCTAACCTTCTTTTTTCTAAAAGTTCCTCTATCTTCTCTTCCATCAACGAATCCTCACTATTCGGATATAGGTAAGATAATAATGCTCGTGTTTTTACTATTTTCGTATATACTCTTCTTTTCACTTGGGAACTTGATACCCTTTAATCACTCTGGTTGAAGTTAATGAGGAAAAGGGAAAAAAGTAAGCGATGGGATGAGTCTTATAATGAATGAATACCTCGATAAACTAGAAAAAACAGGGAAAAGTCTTCAAATATACAAAAACAGTGAATTGGTTTTCTCCAGCTCAAAGAAGGGGGTGCGACCTCACTTGGATGCGATAGAAGAGGTTGGGTTAACAGAGCTCAAGGGAAGTGTAATGGTTGATAAGATCATTGGAAGAGCAGCTGCTTTGTTAATTCTATATGTCAAGGCTGCGGAAAGCTATGCACTAGTAATAAGTGAAGGAGCTAAACAATTATTCGATGAATCTGGGATACACTATGGTTACAGAAAACAAACTGAGAACATTAAAACTGAAAATGGAGTAATTTACTGTCCTTTTGAACAAATGGTGCAAGGTATAGATGAACCTGAACAAGCATACCACGCCATAAAAAGTAAAATGGCTGAACTCCGAAGATAGAAAATAAGTTATTGGTGACGAATTAGCTCATTAACAGTGAAAGCATTTAAGTGCATATTATT